>Ga0302140_10007604_pt1 | contig 13552 bp, 10 predicted proteins | sample I_Bog_E1_1_FD_202095 | JGI IMG/M metagenome (GOLD analysis project Ga0302140, IMG submission 202095) | Peat permafrost microbial communities from Stordalen Mire near Abisko, Sweden - I_Bog_E1_1 | ecosystem: Environmental > Terrestrial > Soil > Wetlands > Peat | place: Sweden: Abisko, Stordalen...
TGGCTCTCTTGATTTTGGGGTTTGGCGCGACAATCAGTTGTGGTCCGACACCCGCTGTGTCGGCCGGAAGCTCAGTTACGAGTACCCCCACGCCGTCTAGCGGCCCGACGACTGTTTACGCGAACGGGGTCACCAATGTGAATTGCGCGTATTTTACAGCCACCGATGGAACTTCTTCCGCGCCCTATATGATGGCGGCCAGCGGTTTTGCGGGTTATGGAACCGATACCAAAAGTTTTTCGTGCGTATTTCCGAATCTCCTGGGTTCCAACCCCTATTCGGAGTTTGGCATGAGTAATGGCACCGTTACCAATCTGGAAGGTTATAACCTGTGTACTTTTTATGCCGAGGCGCAGACAAATACTAACGCGGGGTTCGTCACCGTCGGCTTTAACGCGGCGACTCCCGGAGGCGGCACTCCCGATAACCTGATGATAAGTGAATTATTAACTTCGACTTGGTCGCCAGTGACCATTGTGATTAGGGATGGAGCCCGGACGGATGGATACACGGGACCTGGCACTCTGGCGAACACCCAGAATTATTTCACGGAAAAACTGACGGTCGTTGCACCGGCAGGCTTTCCGGTTACAGTCTATTTCGATCAGGTTGTTTTGCATTAACCGGTGCGCCCGAAAATAGCTTAACTTCCCAAACAAAAGCGGGTTACTGCCTAAAGAAAACAAAGGGCCACGCTACCCGCTTTGGCAATAAAACTTCCCAAATTTGTGATTTAATGGCTGTCGTTTATCATCCTTTAGCCAGAAACATGGGAATTTAAAGTGAACGAAAAATTCAACTGGAAATCAATCCGGCCTTTTTTAAAGCAGGCGCTTCTGGAAGACGGCGCATGGAACGACAGAACCAGTCAATCGGTTATCGCCAAGAACCTGCCTGCCCGCGGTGAAGTGCTGGCCAAGCAAAAGGGCGTTCTGGCGGGGCTTCCGCTGGTGGTTGAGATTTACAAGCTTTTGGATACGCGCTGTAAGGTCAAAATTCTGGTGTCTGAAGGGGCTAAAGTCCGGCCCGGTCTGAAAGTGGCGCTGCTGGAAGGCCCGGCGCAGGCGCTGTTGTCCGGGGAGCGGGTATCTCTCAATTTGCTGAGCCGGTTATCGGGCGTGGCTACTTTAACGAAACAATTCCGCGACATTCTCAAAAGTCCCCGGCTGTATGACACGCGCAAAACCACGCCGCTTTACCGCCAGTTGGAACGTTACGCGGTGCGGGTGGGGGGCGGCAAAAATCACCGGTTCAATCTTTCGGGGCATGTGCTGATTAAAGACAACCATCTTCGTCTGGGTGGGGGCGTGTTTGGCGCGGTGACCGCGGCCCGGTTGAAATACGGCTTGAAAGAATTTATTGAGGTGGAAGTGACCAATTACGCCGAGGCCCAGGAAGCCCTTCGGGCGGGGGCGGATATTATTTTGGTGGATAACGCCTCTCCGAAAGATTTTGGCCGTATTTTGAAACTGGTGAAGGGAAAAATGCAGGTGGAAACTTCGGGCGGCTTGACGATTCACAACATCCGCCGTTATTCAAAACTGAAGGTAGACCGGTTTTCGTCCGGCGCTTTGACCCATTCGGCGCCGTCGATTGATTTTTCGATTGAGCTTTATCCCCGCTGATGCACAAAACCAAAGCGAAAAGCATTTCACCACGGAGTACACAGAGTTCACAGAGTGAGACTTTTTGGTTTGAAACAATTAACAAGGCAAAAATCATTTCACGGAGTACATCGAGTTTAGGGAGTGAGTCTTTTTGTTTTAAAACCCTTTTTAAAGTGGGTTTGAATGACTTCTAAAGCAAGATCGGTTCAACCCATACAGCCCGAAGCGTTTTGGAAGGGGTTAAAAGCTAAAAGCTTTGGGCGTTCCTTTTATTCTTTTTCTGAAGTGACTTCGACCAATGACATAGCGTCTCAATTGATTGCAAAGGGCGCGCCGGAGGGAACTCTAGTGACGGCGGAAGCGCAAACTAAGGGGCGGGGACGGCAGGGCCGGGTTTGGACGACGTCGCAGGGAAAGGCTTTGGCTTTTTCGCTGGTTTTAAAACCACGGCTTTCTTCACAGGAGATCGCGGGAATCACTTTGGCGTCAGCGGTGGCGGTGGCCCAAACGCTGGAAGTTTTTGATTTGAAACCTCAAATTAAATGGCCGAATGACTTGTTGTTAAAAGACAAAAAGGTTTGTGGAATTTTGACGGAAGTGGGTCCGCGACACGATAATAGGCAGTCGGTTATTTTGGGGATCGGGATTAACCTGAATCAGGGAGCGAAAGACTTTCCCCTGGCGATTCGATCTCTGGCGACCAGCGTTTACCGGGCCTCGGGCCATCGGGTAGACCGGGTTGAGTTTCTGCAAAAATTGATGGCCAATCTGGAAACAGTTTACGGTTGGATGAATGAAAAAAAGTTTTCCTGGGTTTTAGCCGAATGGCGTAAAAGGTCGGTGACCTTGGATCAGCGGGTCAAAGTGACTCAAATCGCGAAAACATTTGAGGGGCGGGTAGTGGATATCGATCCCCGTGGATTTTTGTTAGTGCGCCGTGAAACAGGTCTTACTGAAACGGTTCTATCGGGCGACATTGAGATTTTAAAATTAAAGACAAGAAAACATGTTTAACCACCAAGGCACCAAGGGCACCAAGAACAGCGAAAGACAATTCATTTGGGGTAATGCTTTAAACTAGAATTCTTTTTTGTCGTTCAATGTTTAACCCAAGATTTTTTGTTTTTGTCTTCCTTGGTGCCTTGGTGGTTCAAAAGGTTTAATTCTAAGTTTGAGAAGGGGTTTTCATGATTTGGGCGGTTTTGATCGGCAATACGCGAACCGTATCGGCTTTGATGCGGGGAAACACTATATTGAAAAAAGAAATTGTGCCCACGACGGCTTTAAAATCGGCCCATGCGGTGGGTCTTTGGGCAAAAAAGCTCAGGCGTTTAGCGCAGGTCAACGGCATCGTGGTGGCCTCTGTGGTTCCTCCAGTCGATAAGGCTGTGGGGAAATCGCTCGAACTGGCTTTTGGGTTCAACCCCCATTTTGTGACGCATCAGACGCCGATGGGCGTTCGGGTAAAAGTTAAAAAACCGGCGCAAGTCGGAGCGGACCGGCTAGCCAACGCGGCGGCGGCCAAGGAACTTTATGGTTCGCCGGTAATTGTGGTGGATTACGGAACCGGCACCACCTTTGACGTGGTGAACAAAGACGGCGATTATTTTGGAGGGGCCATTTTGCCGGGGCTGGGCATTTCGACCCGGGCGCTGCACGAATTTACGGCGAAAATTCCACTGGTGAAATTTGAAAAAGTAAAGTTTGCCATTGGGCGTACCACCGAAGAGGCGGTCCGGGCCGGGGTTTATCATGGAGCGATTGGGACGACCAAAGAGCTTCTTTTTAACATCCGCAAAGAATTAAAAGCCGACGCGCCCGCCATCGCCACCGGCGGGTTTTGTAAGGTGTTTGAAAAAACGGGACTTTTTAAACAGGTAGAGCCGGATTTAACCTTAAAGGGGATCGCCGCGATTTGGCGAAAGATGAATGCGTAATATTGAACAAATGGCCGCCGATGAGGATTTTCGGCTTCGGGAAGAAAAAGCGGAGCGGGTTCGGGGTATTTTTTTACTTCTGGGCTGGGGGCTGGGGGTTTGGGGATGGTACCGGTTCTCGCATGAGAATTTAGGTTCGGGAGCGCTGGCGGTTATTTTATCCCTGGTCTTTTTCTCTTTGCGGTGGAACGCCGTTAAGAGCATGAGTGTGACGACGAAGTCTTTCGCGCTGGGCTTTTTGGCCAGCGGAATGATGCTGACGCTTTATCTTTTCACGGCACTCCCTTCGTTTTACTGGGGGCAGGACCCGGCCTTTTGGCTGGCCGTCCATTCAGGAGCGGTGACGGAGCCGGTCTGGTCGCCTTTGGTTTACCTGCTGGGCGAGGCCGCCAGTTATCTTTTTTCATCCGAAGCCATGTCCATTCTTCCCTGCTTATCGGCGGTGGTGACCGCGATGGCGCTTTTTATGGCGGCGCAGGAACTTTTCTCCAATTTTTTGACGGAAAAAAACTTTAATCTGATTTTTATTTTTGTGTCCTGCGCGGCTTTGGGCTTAAGCCGGCCTTTTTGGAACGCGGGGACGATGGGACTGGGGCTGGTTTCCAGCCTGGGTCTTTTGCTTTTCCTTCTGTTTCGGCATTTGCTTCAACTGGAAAAAAAATACGCCCCGATTTCTTTTTTGCTTTTGGGGCTCTTGTGGTCGGTCCATCCTTTGTGGGGCTTCATTGGATTTTTTTATTTTTGGACAGAGAGTCCCTATATCCGGCGGATTTTTAACAATTTATGGCCTCTTTTTCTGGGTCTTTCACCCTACCTCTGGATTTTTTTACGGCGGGGAAAAGGTTTTTTTTCCTGGGGCGGCAACAGCCCCGCACTTGAAATGTTTAAAGAGAGTCCGGAATTGTGGGTGAATCATTTCCTGAAAGACTGGTCCTGGACGGGGGCGGCGCAGGCCTTTGGCTGGGAAGTGGCGGCTTTACTGGTTTTGGTTTTGGCGCTGGGACTCTATAACTGGCTGATGGGTGTGGCGACGATTTCAAGAACTGATTTTTGGATTTGGCTTTTCAGCGGACTCGCGGCGTTTTTATTTTATTCGGATAGCACGGATTACCTGGGAGCGACCTCTCTCTGGTTTGTGACGGGCATTCTGGGGTTTTTGTCTTTTTCCTTTGAACGGAGGGCCGGATCGGCTTGGGGCCTGAGCTCCAAAAATAGTTTGGGCCTTTTTTCCTTTCTGGGTGTTTTGTTGACCTGCGCGTTAAGCTGGCTGCCGGGACAAAGTTATTTTCGGAGCCAATACGATTTTCCCCAGCAGCATGTCTTGAATCTGGTCAAGGCTTTGGGGCCGCGAACGGTTTTGGTTTGCGACGATCCTTTTGAATTTAACGGCGCTCTGGCCGCCCGCTGGATGGAGCCGCAAAGTCCCACGGCGTTTATTTTGAATCAAAACTATCTGGATAAACGCTGGTATGTGGCCCAGTGGATTGACCAGGAACCGGAATTTTTCTTTTCGACGATCACCGGACCCACGGATTCGATTTTAAAAAGCGTTATTCTGAACAACCAGAGCCAGTGGCAGATTCAATGGTCCCGATCCGAATTGCCCCCGGACTGGAAAGAACCGGACGCCGGTTCGGCGGTGTTGACCCAGCTTTTTCAATCCGAGTCCAACATGATGGATCCGGCCAGCCTGCAATTTCGCTACGACCTTTCGCTGGTTCCCGTGAATGACGCCGATTTGGACAGCCGTTCCCGCCGTTATTTATCCCGCTATGTGGAGGGTTTTAAGGTTTTGGGACAGCAGTTAGTGGCCCAGCAGCGCTATAGAGAAGCCATTCACGCTTATGACCGGGCGGCCCGGTTGGACCCCCTGGATCAAAGCGTCAACGCGGCTTTGGCCCTAATTTATTCCCAGCACAATATTTTGGAGGCGACCCAGATTGACTGCGAAAATATTGTCAAAAGCCATCCCCAGCAGATTGACCAGATGATGAAATCGCTGGATGACGCGCAAAGCCGCAAGGATGAAACCTTGGCGGCGGACGATTTGGGACAGATTGTGAAACTGAACGACGAATTGGCGGAAGCCCAATACCAGCTTTCCCAAATTTACAGCCAGCAGGGAAGAACGCAGGAAGCCAAGGCTCTCCTGGAAGCGTCAATTCAAATCAATCCGAAACAAGTGGAAGCCCAGCTGGCTTTAGGGCATAGCATGGAAGACGCGGGTGACTGGGAAAAGGCGGAAGAGGCTTTTAGGTCGGTGATCACGGTGGACCCACAAAATAAGGAAGCCCAGGTAGAATTGTGGAAGCTGTTGAATAAACCGAAGAATTTATAATCGAAACCTGTTTAACCACCAAGGCACCAAGGGCACTAAGGAAGACAAAAAAATAATTTTGATTAAATCTTTTTATGAATAATGTTTAAAACAAGAGTTCGATTTTTTCGGTTTTCTTGGTGCCTTGGTGGTTAAAAATGGACTCAGCTTTTGATTTTGGTTGGAAACGTAAATGATTGAAATGAGAAGCATGAAAACACCCGGGCGAAACGTAAACTTTTCGATAAATGTATCGTTATGGGTTTGGTGTTTGTTTGGCCTGGTCTTTTGGCAGGTTTTACTTTGGGCGCAGTCACCCTCGATATTGATGGATGACAGCGGTGAAATGGTGGCCGCTTCCTGGAATTTGGGATTGCCCCATCCGCCTGGCTATCCCCTGTTTGACTTAGTGGGACATGTATTTTCCTGGCTGCCGGTGGGCACCGTTGCTTTTCGTTTTAATTTAATAAGTACCTTGATTGTTCTTCTTTCCCTGGTATTCCTGTTAAAAACCTGCGTGGTGTTGGTTGCCCGTTTCAAATCGAAAAATAATAATTCAGATTATTTAGTCAAACCACTTTTGATGGTAACCGCTTTGGCTTTTTTATCCTGCGGGACGGTTTTTTCCCAATGTCTGAGCGCGAAGGGCTTTGTTTATACGCTAACGCTTTTGATTCTTTCGGTTTTGATCTGGATGAGAGTTTCGGGATTGAGGGGAAAGCGGGTTACCTACGCGGCCTGGTTTTTGTGGGGACTGGGATTAGCCAATCATTGGCAAACCATTATTTTGCTGGCGCCTTTTGTGATTTTTTTAACGGTGTGGGAGTCGGGGTTTACGGTTAAAAACTTTGTGTTTATATGGTTTTTTTCGATTTTGGGTCTTTCGTTGTACCTTTACCTGCCGCTCCGGGCGGCTTTGATGGCCCAGCCATTCTGGGGATTTCCACTTCATTGGACGGAGTTTAAGTGGGTTGTTTTTCGGCAATTGGTGGCGGGCGAAGAAATGAAAATTCACCGTTTCGGTTTTTATGGGGAAGCGTTGGCGGCCATGTTGAACGCCTATGGGGTTTGGATGCCGGGAATGATGGTGATGGCGGCGGCGGGAGGGGTTGTGCTTTATCGGTTTGAAAAAACTTTGTTTCGCGATTTTTTAATTCTTTTTTTGCCGATTGTTTTGGCGCTGGCGGCGGTACATGAGACCAATAATTTATTTCTCATTCCCGTTTATTTAATGCCGTTGTCGGGTTTGATAGCGCTTTTGAGTTTCGCGGGACTTTTTTGGTTATTGTCCAAGGGCGGGTTCGCTTTTCAGAAAACAGTGGTTCTGGTTTTGATTTTGTTTTCGGTTTTTTGGGGATGGAACGTTTTTGAACTTCAAAACAAAAACCGGTTTACCCTGGCGGAGGATTTTGGCGTCAATGTTTTAAAATGCCTGCCGAAAGGGGAGGTGCTTTTGGCCGATGGGGATAATTATGTGATGCCCCTCTGGTACGCGAAATATGTCAACCACCAGAGACCGGACGTGGTGCTGGAACCAACGGTTTTTCTTTATCACGAATGGGGATGGAACCAATTGAGGTTTCAGGCTGAGGATTTAAGACAAATCGCTCGAAGTTCAAACGGTTTTAAAGAAAGACTGACCCAACTGGCTGAAAATAAAGATCATCCATTTTTTTATTCTCTGGGCAGGCAATTTTGGCCCGAAAGTTTAAATCAAATTCACGGAGAGTGGCTGATTCAGGGTTTGGTTTATGGATGGGCCGAAACCAGAACGGAAAAAGATTCGGCTGAAAAAATAAAAAAGATAGTTTTTCAAGAACGGTTGAGAAATTTGGAGGAATACCGCGAAGCCGCCGACCCACCGACCCGTGATCTTTACTTGGCTTATGCGCAGCAGCGCTTGTTGACAGCGGACTGGTACCGGAGCCACCAAAATAATTTGAGCGCTTTAGCCCAGTTAGAATCCGTTCTTTTCTTTCAACCCGAATCGGCGGTGACTTACGACAACATGGCTTCACTGGTCGGCTCGATGGGGTATTTTGAAATGTCCCGCAGTCTTTCCCAAAGCGCGATCGAGGCCGATCCGCGATCGGGTTTAAGTTACGCGGATCTGGCCCGGGTGGACGCGGCCCAGAGGAAATATTTAGAAGCCCGGGAGGATTATGAAAAGGCGATGATGCTGGGCGTTAATCACGAATGGGTGGAAAACCAATTGAGCCTCTTGGATCGTCAGGCCGGACGGAAGCAAGTCGTTCGGGATAAAAGCGCTTTGGAGTACAAGAAATTCAGCGAAATTCTTCAAAAATCGGAATGTGATTTTCTGAGCGGCTTGGCCGCGCGGTCGTACGGTATGACGATAAAATCAGTAAATTAAAGGTTTTTTAAGAAGTGCAGTTGGTATAATGAAAACCGTTTCCGCTGAATGTTCGTTTAAAACTCGTGTTTTTAAAAAGTTGCCGCGCTCAAAGGGAACCCGATGGATCTTCAACAAACGCTCAATTCAATGGTTGAAAAAAAAGCCTCCGACGTTCATTTAAAGGCTGGCGCTCCTCCTCTTTTCCGAATTGACGGCGATCTTTCCCCTCAAAGTGACACCGCTTTAAGCGTTGAAGAACTCCATGAAGTCGCCAACATCCTGATGGATGATAAACAGAGAAAATTGTTTTTTGAGGACCGTCATGAGGTAGATTTGGCCTATGCGGTGGAGGGTTTGGCTCGTTTTAGAACCAATATCCTCTGGCAAAGAGGCTTGCCCGAAATTGTCATGCGGGTGATTCCACAGCACGTCCCTAAAATCGATGAAATTAACATGCCCACGGCGGTATTGAAACAAATCGCCTCTGAACCCCGGGGAATGATCCTGGTCACGGGTATTACGGGTTCGGGTAAGTCAACCACCCTGGCCGCGATGATCAATGAAATGAATGAAAACCGCCACGCCCATATTGTGACGGTGGAAGACCCCATCGAATTCGTTCACCGCGATAAAAGATCCAGCATTACCCAAAGAGAAGTGGGTTTGGATACGGAAAGTTTTAAGTCGGCCCTGAAGTACGTTTTGCGTCAGGACCCGGATATTATCCTCGTCGGTGAAATGCGCGATGTGGAAACGGTTTCGGCCGCCATTTCCGCCGCGGAAACGGGACATTTGGTTTTGTCCACGCTGCACACGATGGATACCACTCAAACGATCGAACGTATTTTGGATTTTTTCCCGCCCCAACAGCAGAATCAGATACGCATACAGCTTTCGGGCACGCTTCGGGCGGTTATTTCCCAACGCCTGGTGAGTAAATCGGGCGGCGTAGGGGTGGTGCCGGCCTGCGAGATCATGATTGTGACGCCGACGATTAAGTCTTTAATCGCGGAAGGGAAGATCAGCAGCATCCGCCAGTTTATCGCTGAGGGCAACAGCCAGTACGGCATGCAAACTTTTGACCAGTCTTTAATCGCTTTGGTGCGCAGCGGGCAGATCACCAAAGAAAGCGCCATGGAGCAGGCCAGTTCGCCCAATGAGATTGATTTGGGTTTGAAAGGTATTTCTTCTTCCCGGTCTTCGGCCCAATCCCTGATGTCCCAGCTCGAAGGCGATCAGCAAAAAGAACGGGTTGCAGGCTGGATGAGGCGCGCTCAGGATTATTTTGAGAAACGCCGTTATGACGAGTCCCGCGCCGAATTGAAACGGATTCTTTTAGAGCTGCCTGAACATCAAGAAGCCAACTTTCTGATGTCTCAACTAAGAGAGATGGACACCAAAACCGAGAAAAAGAAGGATGCTTCTTCCTTCGTGAAAACGGCTCTTCAAATGTATCGGGAAGGAAAGGCGCAGGCTTCTATTATCGAATTCCAAAAAGCTTTAGAGGTCGATCCGGAAAACAAACAGGCTCAGGCTTACATCAAGGCCATTCAAGGCGAAATGGAAAACCAGGGAAAAGCCCTGCAGTTTTATCAAGCGGCAATGACTTATAAACAGCAGAATGATTTGCCGAACGCTTTAGCCAACATTGAGCAGGTTTTGGCGTTGGACCCGAATCATGAGCAAGCCAATATGTTGATCCGGGAAATTAAAAAAACCCTTCAACAGCAAAAAGCGCAGACCAAGGCGAACGCGTTTAACCAGGGAGCGATTGACGCTTACAAAGCGGGGGATTTGCTGGGAGCTTTGGTATTGTGGGATAAGGCGTTTGAAGTTAATTCGGATTTGACCGAAGTTTCTAAATATATTCAACAGGGGATCAGCCAGATTCTTTCCGTTGGTGTGGACGGACTGGAGTCCAATCCGGATAAGACCGCTATTTTGGGTATGTTCGAACAGGGTATCCGCAGTTACGTCAAAGGGGATTTTCAGTCTGCGGCGGAATCTTTCAAAAGGGGTTTGTCTAAAGCCGAAGGAAATGTTTACCTCAACGCCTATCTTCAAAAAGCCGTTCAAATGGAAGAAAACCAAGTACAGGAGATCTATAACGAAGGCCTTCAATTGCTGCAATCGGGAGAATTGGCGCAGGCCCAAAAACAATTCACCAAGGTTTTAAGACTTTCGCCGGGACATCCGGACGCGATGCGTCAATTAGAGGCGGTTAAAGCCGAGGTTCAAAAATCCTCAGAGAAAATGTACGCGGAAGGCAAACAATATTTTGACGCTAACGATATGGATAGAGCCATTCGAATTTGGTCTGGTATATTGGAAATAGATCCGACTAACGATAAGATTCAAAAGAAAATCGAAGAAGCGAAAATTAAGAAAAATACGCTGAAGGACATTTTTTCAAAAATAAGCTAAAAAATAATTAGAATATTTAGGGGTGAAAATGAAAGGTTTAATTTTTTTAGGAGTTTTGGTCGCGGCGCTTTTAGTGGTGGCCTTGAATCCTCATCTGGCTGCGGATCAAATTGTAAACTGGGTGAAACAAAACCCTAAATACGCGTCAGCGCCAGAGTTGTTATTTGATACGGGCCGGGTTTGTCAGTTTTTGACGGATGGTGACACGGCTATAGAGGTTTACAACGATCTTTATCAACAGTATCCGACCGAAGATGCGCTCTGTGCTGAGGCTATGTACCATTGCGGAGAGATAAAAGCGGATTCTGGTTATATAAAGGTGTTTCGGATGCAGGCACTTCCGTATTTACAAATTATTTTAGATCAATATTCGGATCAACCGGAATGGGTTGCGAAGGCACAAGCACTTATGAATGAGGTGAATGGAAAGTGATCATTCTTAAAAATAAAATGACTTTTGTCAGGCTGTTTATGACCGGATTAATTGTTTTTTTCTGTTCCTCGTTTTTGAGAGCCGATTCCATGGACGCGGTAAAAGATCGTGCCGCGCTGACACCGGCGACGAGCGAAGATGAAGAAGCGGTAGAACAAGATAAGGCGACGGCGGATGATGAGGATCAAAATACCATTGATGATACAAAAGATACCGGTGTCAATAAAAATGACGTTAACTTCAGTTATTTTCTGACTAGCGGCTATGCGGCCAATGATATTTCCGGTATTCCCTCGATTGGTAAAGTGTCGGGCACGCCCGAATTAGATGGAAGTTTAAGCACGGCCAAAGCTCTTTTTATAGCTGTCCCGAATAACAAAATAAAATTGAACCCAGGTGAAAAGCTTATTGTGTTTGGAGACGGCGGACCCTTACTTGAAAAAAACTCCGGGTTTAATAAAAGATTTATCAAAAACCTGGCGATTTTGAAAGTTCGTGAAGGCGAGGGAAAACGCTATCTGGCTGACGTGATGACTTCGTATGATGACATTCCCCTGGGCAGCCCGGTCAAACTGCTTTCGGGGGAAAAGGCTATTTGGGACAAAGCCAAGGTCGCTAAAGAATTTCCGACAAAGCCGATTAAATGTTATGTCGCGGGAGGGGAACGGGGCAGAGATAACTGGAACCAAACTGATTATGTGATATTAACCGCGGGTACCAAACAAGGTGTGGTGGAGGGATTGATTTTTCAACTTTGGGAAGTTCCGTGGAATAAAAACATTAAATTAGATGGTGTCGCTCGCGGGTTTGCGAAAGTTTTTTACGCAGGAGGCAGCTATTCTCTCGCCCGTATTCAAGAGGGTTCTGATTCTATTTTTAGTGGTTTTGAAGCCATCTATAATCCCTGATCTTGCCCGTTACTTTTCGAGTTCTATTACATGAATCAACGATTAACTTTACTTGCGCTTCATTTAACCGCTGTGGTAGGTCCTCGCCGGCTGAAATCCATCAAATCGGTATTTCCCTCTAATTTGTCCGATGTTTTCGGAATCACGGAAGATCAATTGGCCGAATTGGAAAATTGGACTCCCGCCAGCGCCAAAAAAGTTCTGTCATTTAAAGATCCCCAGGAACGAGCCGAGCAAGAAATTCAAAGGGCTGAAAGCAAAGGAATCGACGTTTTAATCGAGGGTGATGATAGTTTCCCTAAAGTGTTTGAAAATATTTACGACCCGCCTTTTGTTTTGTGGAAAATTGGCAATTATTTGCCCGAAGATGAAAAAGCGATCGCTGTCATTGGATGCCGCAGACCCAGCGCTTACGGTAAACAGGCGGCCTTGAAATTGGGAGAAGATATCGCCAAGGCCGGTTATACGGTTGTTTCGGGGTTAGCCCGGGGAATTGACTCCATCGCGCATCAGGGCGCTTTAAAATTTTCAAAAGGACGAACAATCGCCTTTTTAGGCAGCGGACTTTTAAATATGTATCCGCCTGAAAATAAAAAACTGGCATCCGAAATAGCCTCCCGCGGAGCGGTTTTCAGTGAATATCCTCTTTTTTCTAAACCCTTAGCAATGCATTTTCCACAGCGGAACCGTTTGATTAGCGGGTCTTCGAAGGGAGTTTTGGTGGTTGAAGCTAATAAAGACAGCGGTTCTTTTATCACGGTGGATCATGCCATTGACCAGGGTAAACCTGTTTTCGCGGTGCCGGGCCCCATCCATCAAAAACAATCCGAAGGGGCTCACGCGCTAATTCAGCAGGGCGCCAAATTGGTTACGGGCGTTGAGGATATTTTTCATGAGATTCAGGACGTGCACGCGCAGACTATTTTTAAATCACGAGCAGTGTTTGTTCCGCTCTCTGAAGAGAAACTTTCAAATGAGGAAAAAACGATTTTAGATCATCTGGCTTATACGCCGGTGCATATTGATATTTTAGCCCGGATGGCAGGCATTCAACCCCGCAGGCTAAACGAGTTGTTGTTATCCCTGGAGCTTCAAGGATTTGTCCAGCAAGCTCCTGGACACTGTTATTTCAAAGTTTAATTAAAAAGTAATTTGGCTGCTGGTGTAATTGCCGTTGGCATCGGTCGCGGCCGAACTTTGGGTTGAGCCTAAAGAATAGTTAAACGTGCATGGAGCGCTGAAAGTGACTGTGAAATCGACCGTATCATGTTTACCGGTTTGAAAAGTCCAAGTCCCCGGATTTGATGGAACGGAAGTGCTGCGAGAAAAAGGTGTGGAAGTATAAGGGTTGGTGGAAAGATCGGTAAAGGTACCGGAAGTCAAAAGATTGAGTTGGGGGGGGGCTATGGTAAAAGTCTGCGTTACGGTTGGATTGGATATAGTAGGGCTTTGAGTGCAGCCGCAAATGGCAAACAGAAGGGTCAAGCCGAATAATATTTTCATTTATGGAAGCATCCATTTATTAAACATAAACTCATTGTAACGATTTGTGGTGGTTGCGCAAATAGTT
>Ga0302140_10007607_pt1 | contig 13550 bp, 20 predicted proteins | sample I_Bog_E1_1_FD_202095 | JGI IMG/M metagenome (GOLD analysis project Ga0302140, IMG submission 202095) | Peat permafrost microbial communities from Stordalen Mire near Abisko, Sweden - I_Bog_E1_1 | ecosystem: Environmental > Terrestrial > Soil > Wetlands > Peat | place: Sweden: Abisko, Stordalen...
GATCCCCGGGGATGTCATCTTCGTAGACTCTCCATACGAAGTCTTGGTCGATCGTGGCGAAGTGATCGATTTGCTCAGCGATTACCTGATCGGCGGTAGTTTCGTCCAGGTCCGACCACGCGATTTCCGACCAACCAACGTCGCCGGTCGCTGTCCACCGAATGAAATGTGGTGACGTCGAGACGATGCTCAGACCGTCGCTCGTTGTTCCTCGTCGCACTTGCTCGTAGAAGAGGTCTTTAGTTCGTTGCGATTCGTCGATCGACACACCAGAGTTTGACACTCGTGCTGCTCCGATTGTCGGTTCCGCAAGCGGTTTCTGAGGCTACGGACTCTTCATTGGAGCCCGCAGTCGGGTCACCGACGGGACCAACAGCGCGACGCAGACGAGCGCGATCATGACGATGCCTGAGAGTTCGAGCGTCCGCGAGGTGCCGATTCGCGTAGCTACTGGACCAACGAGTGCCATCCAAATCGGCATGAGTGCGAGCGATCCGAACCAGTCGTAGGCACTCACGCGTGAGAGGAGCTCCGGCGGCACTTCTCGTTGCATCGTCGTACTCCACAGCACGGAGAAGACGGACACCGAGGCGCCCGCCAACAGCGCGAAGAGAGAGATGACGTAGGTCGGCGAGTGATCCGCTACGAGAAACAGGGGGAGTGGGAAGACGAGCGTCGCGAGGGTCGCTATCAACAGTGGTCGTCGCGGGTGAAAGCGAAGCATGGCAATGCCGCCCACGACCGAGCCAACTCCTTGGGCGGCGAGAATCGTTCCCCACGCGGGAGCGCCGCCGAGGTGGTGTTTCGCGACGACGGGTCCGAGGACGAGAAATGATGCGAAGAATGCGTTGGCCAACGAGAATTCGACCACGATGACCCAGAGCCACGTTCGTGACCAGAACGCATCCCACCCTTGACGCAGCAGGGCGATGAAGGACTCTGAGTGTTCGGTCGCACTCCAGTCGATGCGGATGAGCCCGAGAGAGATCACACTGAGCAGGTAGGTGAGGCTGTCGGCGAGGATCGCCCAACCGGGACTGGACACCGCGACGATCACGCCCGCAATGGCCGGTCCCACGATCCCTCCGCTCGAGGCGGAGATCCCGTAAAGGGCGTTGCCTTCTTGGAGGACGTCATTACCCAACATCTGGGGCACGATGCCCGTCAAGGCGGGCATGAAGAATGCTTGGCCGACGCCCATTAATGCCGCCAAGGTCATGAAACCCCAGAGGGGCGGCCTTCCCACGAGAACCCACACCCCGAGAGCGGCTTCGGCAGCCGTGCGAAGCGTGTCGGCGCGAAGCATTAGCGTTCGCCGGCTCATCCGGTCGGCGACGACGCCTCCCACCAAGAGCAAGATCACGAGGGGAATCGTTTCCGCGGCGAGCACATAGCCAACGTCGACCGCCGTGCCGTGGGCTAACACCGCGAAGACGATCGCAACCGGTGCCATCCCGCTTCCGATTTGCGACGCGGTCTGTCCGATGAAGAAAAGACGGAAGTTTCGCTCTCTTAGCGGTGCGAACCACTTCGAATTAGCCATCGAGAGAACTTAGTCTTTTGGCGATCGAATCCAACTTCACGGCAGAGAGCGAACTGCCAACGAGCATCGAGATCCGGTCAACTGAGTCCCAAACGGTGCCGACCGTAGGCTCGAAGCGTGCGAGCGCTTGATGACGATGTCGGTGCGATGATTGGGGTACGTAGCTGATGCTCAAAATCCTGAACTACTTCGATTCTTGGCAGGCCGCGGCCATCTCAGCCGTGATCGCCGCCATACTGACCTTTTGGTTCATTCGAAGGAATCAGCGTTCGCGGCATCACTTCGGACCAGTCGGCACCGCGATACTCGCTTTGCTCGTATTTGCAACACTTTTCGCCGTTGTATTTTTCGCGTTCATCTGATCCCTTCGTTGCCCCAGATGACGAGATTCACGCAACGGATTCATTTACTTAACGTCGCTAGTGCCATCGCAGCATCTCCCTATTGCATCTATTCTCGGAGATACGAAGAGTCGTCGCCACGTTCTCGCCCTTGGAATAGGGACACTGTTGGTCTTGACCGCGACGGTTGTCGTCTCCGTCGAGGTGACGTCGCCATCTTGTTCGTTGCGACAGCAGTATCTATGCGCCAATATCTTCAAGCCTGCTCCAAAAAAGCTTCTCGTGTTGGGGGAGATCGAGTTCCACCGTCTTGGGGATGCGAATCTCTCTCTGGTACGCATCTCTCCCGCCCGGGCCCGCGTCATCGCTGACCACCTATACGGCAGAGGTCAGTCAAGAGTCGTCTACGAATCACTTGGTGGCTACATCGACAAGAATCGGATCGTCCCCGATTGGGTCGGCACGAGATCGTGGGTCCCGAAGGCGATACCGTCGTACATCGTCAGGATTCATGAGAATTTTGTGGTCACCGTCGACCCATCGAATAATCACTATTGGAACGTCATAGTGAATGCCGTCAGCGGAAAGATCGAGAGTGCCTTTACCTACGATTGACGCGGTGTCGGCGACTTCGCGTTGGCGGCTCGTGGACTGAACCTATTCAATCCCGCTGATCGCCTTGTTCACGAATACCTCGGCCTCAAGGAGAAACTCACCCTGTCGGGCAACCCAACCGAGATTTCCAGTTTTACGTGTACGCATCTCATCGGGCCAACCTTCGCGGGTAGCCCAAACGAGATCGACCCATTGCAAAAAGCTCACGTCGTATGTCGACTTCCCCGATTCCACGTTGAGAAGCCATTGTGTTGACCGTCCAACGCGATCGGCAAGTTCGTTGACGGATAGATTCATTGACTCGCGTCGCCGCGTCAACCGATGCCCTTCGTCGAGCGCAGCCGCTACTCGCTCAGCACTCTGAACCTCTGCAAAGGTCCGTCGTTCGGCGGCCAGGGTCCTTGCTGCACCTTCGGGCCGTCCCCGGACATCGGCGGGATCAAAGATAGACAAGGTCGACGAATCGTCGGGTGGATCTCCTTCACCCGCCCAAAGCAACTCTCGAAATTCGAGTCGAATGTATATGCGTTTCGCCCCGCGCTCACGCCACCAAGTCACGGCATCACTCGCGTCCAAGAAATCAGGCCCCGTTTCAAAACGGGTTCTGTCATCAGATTCCCAATGTCCAGACCACGCCACCGCAGAATCTTCTTCAGCGAATTGGTCAGCATTGAGACCGAGATGGACTACACCGCCTTTGACGTTCTCCACGTTCGTCAGGATAACGGTGGCCACTCAGAGAAAAGGACGGCAATCGGCTGAAGAGAAGTTGCAACTTTAGGCTGATGTCAACAATCTTCCGCCAGATGGTTGAGTCGTGGATTGCTGCGTGGTAACTGAGCTTTTGACGAAATGAGGGTGACTCACTTGAGCGTCCGTTCTTATGTCGCAGAACCTGAGCCCCCGTTGAAGTCCACTGATGAACGCTCGGGATGGTTGAAGTCGATTCGAACGGTGAACGGTTCGTCCTCGGCGCCGTCCCCGTTGGCCCCGACCACGATGATGATTTCATCGTCCTGGCGGCCGTAGATTGCCTGCGCCATACCGAGCATCGCCTGGCCGATGACCTGACCCGGTGTTGACTGGACGATTCGCTTCACGACGAACGGAACGGCCTCCTCCGTTTCGGCGAGGGGAACATTGTCCGTGGCCATCAGCCAATGGAGCCACTGCTCATCGGTCCACTCGTTGGGATCCGACGGCGGTTCGACGAAGTCCATCTCGATCACGTCTCAATCTATGGGTCGGCGAAAGTAATGGATGATTGCTTCGGTTCTGCTGCCAGATATTCCGGGTATGAATGCCGTAAGCCCGATGATGGGAACCGCCATGAACAACTCCCATCCCTCAGCGGGCAGGTCAACGAGCGCGGAACCCAGTTCCCGCCAACCCTTTTTTCCTATGGGGATATATAACTCGGTGTATTCGTAGCGCATATGCAACCATAACGCACCGTCAACATTTGTGATCAGTCCGCTCAATCGCGACCGCACTTCTCGTTGATTTCTTAGTGGCGGCCTGGAACAGGCGAACTTGACTCTAACCTTGGGGGAGGCCCCATACTGATCTTGTCGTGCTGTCTCGCGCGACGACGAGAGGATGAGAGAACGTGGCGTACGTCGTTCGAAGTGATTCGCTCACCAAGCGCTACGGCGACGTGCTGGCGGTCTCCGACTTATCGTTCACCATTGAAGCCGGAACCATCACCGGATTCCTTGGACCCAACGGCGCCGGCAAATCAACGACCTTGAGAATGCTGCTCGGACTCGCGAAGCCCACGAGTGGTCACTCGACGGTTTTTGGCAGTCCCTACGATCAATTGGCGACGCCCGCGCTTCGAATTGGTGCGGTTCTCGAGGCGACTGATTTTCATCCTGGAAGGTCGGGACGCGACCATCTGCGAACTCTGAGTTGGGCCGTGGGAATCCCGGACGCCCGCGTCGACGAGGTGCTCTCGTTGGTGGAACTGCAAGGCGCGGCGAAACGCCGGGTGAAGGGTTACTCGCTCGGTATGCGTCAGCGCCTTGGTCTTGCCGCCGCGTTGCTCGGCAATCCGGACCTGTTGGTCTTGGACGAACCGGCCAACGGGTTGGATCCAGAAGGTGTGCGATGGCTGCGTGACTTCCTCCGAGACTTCGCCTCGGGAGGGCGCACCGTGCTCATATCGAGCCACGTACTCGCCGAGATCGCCCAGACCGTGGACCAAGTACTCATCATCAATCACGGTCGCCTCGTCACTGAGTCGACACTTGATGAGTTGACCGCGCGCGTCGGTGGTGTGGTGCGCGTGCAGAGTCCACAACTCGACACGCTGGCCGAGGCGCTGCAACGCGAGGGAATCGTCACTTCGAGGAGTAACGACCACGCGCTTTTGGCCCAAGGAACGACGAAGGAGCGTGTCGGCGACGTCGCGCTCGCGGCGGGAGTCGCGATCCATGAGCTCGTGACCGAAGGTTCGTCCTTGGAGGAGGTCTTCCTCGACTTAACGTCTGAGGAGGCGCCGAAGTGAATCAACTACGAGCCGAGCTCCTCAAGATCCGATCCACTCGCACGACGATCGGACTATTGCTGGGACTGATTGCCCTGGCGCTGCTTTTCACCGTCCTCACGTGCACTCTTACACCGTCACCCCAACTCTTGACCGAACAAGATCAATCGAGTCTGTTGAGCTTCGGGAGTATCGCGGGCGTCTTCGCGGCGCTCGCGGGAGTGATGCTGTTCACGAGTGAGTACCGTTTCGGCACGATTCGACCGACGTCGTTGTTCAATCCCAACCGAACTCGCCTCTTCGCTACGAAAGTCACAGCCGGCGTCCTCTCCGGTCTCGTATTCGGCGTCATCGGTGAGGGGCTCGTCTTCTCGATCGGCATGATCATCTTCAAAATTCGAGGAGTGTCCATCGTGATGTCGGGCGCCAACATGACCGAACTAATAGTTGGCGCAATCGTCGGGACTGCCTTGTGGGGCGCTATCGGCGTTGCCTTGGGATCCGTCGTTCCGAATCAGGTCGGAGCGGTGATCTCGTTGCTCGCTTGGGGCTTTGTTGTCGAGAATCTCGTCTTCGGGTTTCTGCCCAAAGTTGGGCGTTTCCTGCCGGTCCATTCGTCAGACTCGATGATGGGCCCCATTCAGGACAAGCTGCTTCCAGGCGTTGCTGGCACCTTGGTGACAGTGGCGTGGGCTCTCGTTCTCGCGATCATTGGCGTGGCCATGTTGAAGAGGCGTGACGTTAGTTAGGCCAGCCGACTGATTGGGCGGTTCGTGCAAGAAGAGTGACTTTCAAAAGGAGAACTCGTATGACGAATATTCAACCAGTGCCGGAGCATCTGCACACCGTGACGCCGAGGCTCATCGTGCACAACGGGGCAGACGCGATCGAGTTCTACGTTACCGCCTTTAAAGCTCGAGAGATCGGAGAGCGTGTCATCGGACCTCAAGGCGAAGTGATTCACGCCGAAGTCAGCATTGGCGATTCAGTTGTCATGATCACTGAAGACGTTGACCTCGCGAAGACACCGACGAATTCGACTGTGCCACGCGGGGATTCGGTCACCGCAATAATGGCCACCTACTGGGGAAACGTTGACGAGGTTTGGGACAGCGCAGTTCGCGCCGGCGCTCAAATCATCTTTCCATTGGAAGACCACTTCTACGGCGAACGGGGCGGCCGTTTGCGTGACCCGTTCGGACAACAATGGATGTTGAGCCAGCGAATTTAGACGGCAGGGTATCGGCTCTTGGCTAAGGAAGAGTCGGAGTTCCCCAAATGTTCTGCACTATTGCGCTGGCAGTTCGCCGCAACGCCGATCTGACTGGAAGGGCCGAGTCTTAGGTGGGAGTGATTTCGGGATCTATGTTCTGCTCGTGGCTGCTCGCATCGAGCGTTTTGGCAAAGTGCACCGCAGTTGATTGATCTATGAGAAAACGGATCTGCTGACCCTCATCTAATTCAATGGTGATCACGTTCCAGTTGACGTGTGAGCTTCGTTCCAACTGCGTTGCTCGAACTCTTGCACGTTCAACCGAGCCGAGGAATTTTCGCGGCAAGTGCCAAGGCGAATGTTTCCAGATGAGAATTCGTTGATCGGTGATGCAAACCAACATGCGACGCGATAGGGGAAAATGAGCTTCGACGAACTGGCGCCGAGTTTCGCGCAATCTGAAGTGGTTCCGGGCTTCGTCGAACAATCTGACGAATACGACAATCGAGAAGAACGATGTGGCCCTAGTAAACCTTTTCGGGACTCTTAATTCCGCGACTGACAAGGGACTCTCACTTTGCGAAAGTTGAGTGCGAATGTCATGGTCGGCGCCTTTGAGAGCGTTCATTGAGTCAATTATGCAATGTTGCAGAGGATGCCGGGGCCGACCAACACAATCTCGGATCGGCAAGTGGAGGGCTGGAGGACGTGAGCCAGTCGAATGATTTCTAGCGACTCGGCGGTTGGTGGAAAATCGAAGTGCGATATATCGTGGCCCTATGAAATTTCCACGACTGCACTTTGTCTTGCTTGACTGTCCCGACCCCTTCGAACTCGCAAAGTTTTACTCGGCCCTAACGGGCATTGCGGTAGAGACTCGGCCGGGTTACGTTCCTGAAGAATTGTCAGACATCGACTTGGTTCATGACTCCTTTCCGGCTTTGAGTTTTCAGAGAGTCGAGAACTATGTGGCGCCCACCTGGCCCGATGGGATCACGCCGAAACAGATCCATCTTGACTTTGAAGTTGATGATCTCGACGACGGGGAACGTCACGTCCTGAGCATCGGTGCTCGAAAAGCCGAATACCAACCGGGGGAGACTTTCAGAGTGTTCCTGGACCCTGTAGGTCACCCGTTCTGTCTGATTCTGAAGAGTGACTAGGCGCGTCACTTCCGCCGAGTGGCCAAAAGATCGAAGCAAGGCGCCTGCGCTTCCTTCATCACGGCACCAGAAACTGTTTTCTGTGTTTTCCTGACTTCTTGCCGACCTGTTTGTCTGAAATCACGCGGAGCGCAAGAATGCACCGATGATCGTTAATCTGCCGGATAAAACGATTGTGTACGCCCAGGGAAGGCTCGGTCTAGTACCACCTAGTCAGTCACCTCGACCCGATTATGCGCTCTATCTGGATGAGCGTTGGATCTCAGACCCCGAAGTTACGTGGCCGTACCGAATGATCGCTTGGCCGGACTTCGGAGTTCCCGAAGACGTGAAGGAACTCTTTGACGCCATCCGTGATATTTATGCTCGGGTTCAGGCCGGCGAGGTAGTTCAGATCGCCTGTTACGGCGGGCTTGGCAGGACCGGAACCGTTCTCGCGTGCCTGGCAGTCTGCGCTGGGGTGAAAATCAGTGAGGCCGTGGAGTGGGTGCGAGCCAACTATGACCGAAGAGCGGTTGAGATCGATGCACAATCCCAACTCGTCGAAACGTTTGCGAGCTCGTTCTGACTCGGTCGGATGTAACGTATCGGAGATTTTTGGCGTCGGAGGCCAGTCGCAACTGGACTGCAACCGTGCACTAGAGAATGGTGCACTATTGATCGAGCGACCGTGACCGAAGTGAACAACGCTTAAAGATCGGTCAGGTACGCTCCGCATCGGGCGTAATGAGCCGCGCAGACTTTCGTTGCGCGATGATCAATGCCATCACGAAAATTGCGAACGTAACGGCGCTCTCCAGGTAGATGCCAGTGGTGCTGTGGTAAATCCGAGAATTCGTGGCGATGTTACATAGATAAAGAAGGACTTCGCAGGGCACCGCTAGTCCAAAGAACCATTTGAAGTAACTTCGGTGGTTTCCTTCGATGGTTGTCTTCATCGTAAACATCTGCCGAAATGTTACGGGAACCATAATGGACCCGCCCTTCTGTTCCATATTGACCACCGTACCGCTCCAATCTTGACATTACCTGTGCGTCGTCGTTCGAATTCTCACTTTGACTTATTCGGTTCCGCAGGTGTCGGAGGGCCGAACATTTGTAGCGCACAACTTACTAACCACCATCACGATATGTGTAGCCGAAAGGACAACCCGTGATCGGTGCTTGTTGATCGCTCGCGAACGCCCACCAGTGTCCTGTCAGATGTCGTGCGCACTCGTCTGAGAACCAACCTTCGCCAATCGCGCCACTGACGTAGGCGTAACCCCGGTTGAGGTCAATGGTGGCGAACTCGACCATAGAAGACCTAGTAGTGACGTAGGTGCAGATTTTGAACGGAGTTTTAAGCATTCCGATAGAACCTTTCTTGACCAACCGGCATCGCGCGTAACTGTGACGCTGATCTACACCTTGCGCCGCTTGGGCAACTTCATGACGAGCGACACTCGCGCCTGCAGAGTCGAAACCCACACTGGCGGGCAGTACGCCGAAGTACGTCCAAAGAAGACATGTGGCGCCGAGTCCAAAAAAGACTGAGGAGAGCCCAATGCGACCAAACCGGGTGCCTCGAAGCGCCGACACCAAACGGCTCAACGCCCCGAAGAATGCAAAGATGGTCACATCCAGCGCCATTGGCCACAACAGGCTTTCACCCGGCTTCACAATCAGCCAACTGCAAGCGCCGGCAATGATACACACGCCGATCGTCGCGACGATGGGCAGAATCTGCCGCGGAATCTGTCGCTCTCCTGACTGAGTCCTTTGTTCTTCACGAATCGGTGAATTCACACCCATAACCGTCAATACTCGCACGACCGAGGTGTATCGAATATCGCGTGTTGAGCCAGGTCTTAAACGACCGCTCGAAATTTCATGGGTCGAAAAATGCTCGCCTCATAGGGCCGACCCACACAATCTAATGGTGTCCGTCATCGTCTTTTCAGAAGATGACACCGAACCGCTGGTCGGTGAGCACTTCAACAATCTGAGTCTCAAGCTCTAGTCGGAGAACGTGCCCCGATCGGTTGGTGAGGACGGCGGAGAAGGCTGGAGGGGTGTCGTGCTTCGAGCACTGGTCCATTAGGTCGCCACCGTCGCCGAGGGAGTCGGCATGGCCGGCAGTAGGGAACCCACGCGATTGTCTTTGACAGTTCGACAGGATATGTGAACCCTCGAAATGTTGAGCGAATCGCCTTCGCACATGCCTGCTGCGGAAGAACTGGACCGCGCATTCGTTTCGCCCGGGCGCATGGGCAATTCGAGACGGGCGACCGACGCTCGGCAAAAGTCTGAAGTAATTCTGCAGCATTAGGCTTTTGCAGTGAACAACGCGGACCCAATTCGAGTCAAGCGTACGTCACTTCTAGACCGGGTTATGTCGCCCGACGAGGCAGCCGAATTCATACGGCCAGGCAACAACGTCGGGATGAGTGGCTTCACGGGCGCGGGCTATCCCAAAGAAGTGCCTGGAGCTCTGGTGCGACGAGTCGAGAACGCCGCCGCACGAGGGGACCGTTTCGCGGTGAGCGTTTGGACAGGAGCCTCAACCGCCCCGGAACTTGACGGTGCACTTGCAGCGGTCGACGCAATAGACATGCGTATGCCGTATCAGTCTGATCCGGTGAGCCGCGCCAAGATCAATGCCGGACTACTCGACTACCTCGATATGCACCTCTCGCACGTCGCGCAGATGGTCTGGGAGGGTGCCTTCGGACACCTCGATGTCGCGATTATAGAGATCTCCGGTATCACTGCGGACGGTGAACTGATTCCGTCGTCCTCAGTCGGGAACAACAAGACGTGGATCGACATGGCCGACCGCGTCATCCTGGAAGTGAACGCGTGGCAACCCGCCGGACTCGAGGGAATGCACGACATCTATTACGGCACCGCACTGCCGCCTTTTCGCAAGCCCATTCAAATCCTGCACGCGTCCGACCGCATCGGGGTTCCCTTCCTTCACTGTCCTCCAGAAAAGATTGTGGCCATCGTCGAGACGAACTCTTCGGATCGCAACACGGCGTTCAAACCGGTCGACGACGTCTCGCAGCGGATCGCCGAACACGTCCTGGAGTTCTTGACCTACGAGGTGAAGGGAGGGCGCCTGCCCGCGTCACTCCTCCCTCTGCAGTCGGGCGTCGGCAATATCGCGAATGCTGTACTTCGTGGGCTCGAGAGCGGGCCATTTCGACCACTGACCGCGTACACGGAGGTCATCCAAGACGGCATGATGGCCTTGTTGAACTCGGGGACGATGAGCAGCATCTCAGCAACCGCGTTCTCACTCAGCGAGGAGGGAGCGGCCGACCTCCATGCCAACCTCGCCCAATACCACGATCGGATCGTCCTTCGACCCCAGGAAATCAGCAATCACCCCGAGGTGATACGTCGACTCGGGTGTTTGGCGATGAACGGCGCCATCGAAGCCGACATCTACGGCAATATCAACTCCACGCACGTCATGGGTTCAAGCATCATGAACGGGATCGGCGGCTCGGGCGACTTCGCCCGCAATGCCTACATCGCAATGTTCCTCACGCCTTCCACCGCCAAAAACGGCGTGATCTCTTCAATCGTTCCCATGGTCAGTCACGTGGACCATACCGAACATGACGTGCACGTCATCATCACCGAATGGGGTGTTGCGGACCTACGCGGATTGGCGCCGCGACGCCGTGCACAGAAGCTCATCGACAACTGCGCGCACCCCGACTACCGGCCAATGTTGCAGGACTACTTCGATCGCGCGAACGCCACGGCCCCCGGCAAACACACTCCACATATGATCGACCAGGCGCTGTCGTGGCATGCACGCTACCTACGTGAAGGAACGATGCGACCGTAGGAAGACTCTCGTCGTACTGTTCTGGACTGATCAAGATCGCCGCGCGCTGACCGTGGGATTCCAGTTTGACCGGTTCGGTCTGTGACAAGTCGACGGCCTCAGAAAACTCTTCGCGAGCTTGCTAACTAATATTCGAAAACATCGGTGCCACTTTGTACAACTTGGTGTCGGAGGGCCGACCCCGGGTTCAAGGGGTGTTCGCAACACCGGCTTGGACTGTGGTCTGCTTAGTTCACTTCTCACTAACTTGTTCAAGATCTAAATACTTATTCCATCGAAACAGAGTGTTGAAGAGTGCAACGAGAGAGCCATGTCCGCGACAGTTGAGATTGAGAGTCTGGCCAACTGGTACAGATACCGTAAGTGAGTTCGACTTCACGAAATCGATCTTGACTCGGACTTGATGCTCACCTGACGTGACCCCGTAAGACTCACTTTGATTCTTCCGGAGTTTGCCCACAACTTGACCGTCGATCAGCACTTTATATCGACGGTTGCGATCCATCCAGATGTCGTTGCCTCTGCGGACAACTATCGACGAAGAATTAGGCACGCAACTTCCTCTCTGAGTGACTCGTGTTTGGTCAAACTATTCCAATTCGGGGCGTAGTGCGCTCTCTGGCCCGACGTGAACCCGCATTCAGTGTGTCGTGGCGACGGTGGGGGAGTACTCGCCTGAAACGTTAGATGTCAATGGGCGAGTGACATACCAAGAACAAACAATCCAGCACAGAGAAGTGGGGTAGTGGCAATGAGTGCCGCCGCAAAGCCCCAATGGTGCTCGCGCTGCAGTATGACGGGCACCGCGAGCGCAGACGAAAACGTAGTTAATCCCCCACAAAAGCCGGTCAATACGATCGCCCGAATATGAGCATCACTTGATCCAACGAGTCGGTACGCCGCGTAACCAGCGATTCCGGTACCCAAGGCGTTGGCTGCCACCGTGGCCCACGGGCGACTCGTCGGGTGATTGCGACGAACCAAGTATTCGAAGAGGTACCTGACGACGCAACCGACAGCCCCGGCGATCGAAACGAGTGCGAGCGTCACGCTCGGCGCCGATGTCGACCTAATCCAAGCATGCCCGCAAAAAGACCCGCCAGAAGGGCCCCTGCGGCCACCAAAAGACATCCCCCTATGGTGAGGTGCCAGATTGCCGCTAGATCGACAAAGAGGCCCGAATATGAGGTCAGCCCACCCAAGAAGCCGGTTACGAGTACGAGACGCATGGGATCATTCGGATCGTGATGTTTGAGGCGATGTCGAAGAACGTCGGTTGCTACATAGACGCCGACGGTATTGATGGCGAGCAACACCCACGGAATCTGATGAGTCCAATCCATTGGCGCGTACACAGATGAACCTTGCGGATTGGCGTACAGATTGACTTTCATCAGCAGATCGCGAATCAGCGTTCCGACGGCGCCACCCAACGCCACAAACATCATGGCGAAGCACAATTGTTTTGGGGAGAGGGTGATGTGAGCGCGCATCAGTACTTCGAAACTACTTTGAGGGGGATCGCGTTTTCGGCATTAAGGCGGTGGTGAAAGTGCTGAAACTCTCAATCACGACGAATTGATGTCTAACTTTACATAACGTACATTATCGGCGTTATAGTGAGAATTCGCTGTTATACTGGTCGGTATGCGTCGGCTACTTTGTGCTGCCCTGATAGTGGCATCCAGCATCGGGATCTTTATGATTCCGGCCACGGCCGATGACTCCTCGGGCAAGGTTCTGTTGTCCTTTGACTACAGCGACAACAGCGCACCGGCATCAGCCTCGAACGGCTCGTTCAACGTGATTGTTGACGTGTTGCCGGGTGACGCGACGGGCCTGATCAGAATGTTCGCCGTCGCGCCAGCGAGCACGAACGACTCGAACATCGTGTGTCACTTCCAGTGGATCAATCAGAGCCAGGCGGAGTGCGCCTTCAACTTCCCGGACCCGGGCGTTTGGGCGATTCACTCGCAGTACGTGGTTGTGCCCAACACCGACGTCGTGGCGGTTGCCGTGACGAACCTTCGCGTCCTCAACTAATCGAGGGCCTCTGGGTCCGGTCAAGTTTCGAGTCCTCTGGGGAGACCCTTTCAAGGGCATGTCTCAAGTGATAGTTGAGGCCCACGACGCCGAAGAGGCACTCGTCGTGGCCCAGTTGATGCACCCGGAACTCCCCCGGCCGAGGGTCGCGCTTCTGGCGAACGAGTAAATCGGCACTGAGAAAAGTGCACAATCGGTGGTTTACACTGCGCAGATGAGCTCTCTCTTTGACGTCAGTGGCAAGGTTGTTCTGGTAACCGGCGGAAGTCGCGGTATCGGGGAAATGATCGCTCGGGGTTT
>Ga0302140_10007608_pt1 | contig 13549 bp, 12 predicted proteins | sample I_Bog_E1_1_FD_202095 | JGI IMG/M metagenome (GOLD analysis project Ga0302140, IMG submission 202095) | Peat permafrost microbial communities from Stordalen Mire near Abisko, Sweden - I_Bog_E1_1 | ecosystem: Environmental > Terrestrial > Soil > Wetlands > Peat | place: Sweden: Abisko, Stordalen...
AGTTGGTTAGAGCGCTTCCTTGACACGGAAGAGGTCGCTGGTTCGAATCCAGTCGTGCCTACCATTTCCAGATTCTAAGTAATCCAAAGACATCCAAAGAGGATAAGTAAGCCGCTGAAAAATCAGCGGCTTTTGTCTTTTTGCGTCCAAAGGTGTACTAAGGTGTACTGTGGAAGCCATGTTCCCGTGGGGGTACATCTGGGGGTATCAATTCCAGAATTTGGGGGTACCGGACAAAACCGGCCCGAAATTGGAGGTACACGCATGGCGCTGACTGATACAGAAATCCGCCGCTCCAAGCCTGGAGCCGCTCCATACAAACTTTCCGATGGTCATGGTCTCTACCTGCTAGTCAAGCCCAACGGTGGCAGGCTCTGGCGCTGGAAGTATCGCTTCGATGGCAAAGAGAAGCTCATGGCACTTGGAACCTACCCGGAACTGTCCCTGGCCGACGCCCGTGAGCGCCACGCGATGGCCCGCAAACAGCTTGTCAACGGAATCGACCCGATGGGGGAGCGCAAGGCCGAGAAGACCGCTGTTGTGGTCGCCACGGAACACACTTTCAAAAAGATTGCCGAGCAATGGCTGGAGCACTGGCGCGGCAACAAGAGCGCCCGGCACTCTGAGACAACCCGGAACCGCCTCAAGTCCAACGTCTACCCAATTCTGGGGGAGAGGCCAATCGCGGAAGTCGAGCCAATAGAGCTTGTCCGGCTTGCCAAGGACATCGAAGCTCGTGGAGCCTCTGACATGGCAAAGCGGATTCTCCAGATTGTCGGCATGGTCTGCCGCTATGCTGTGGCGCACGGATACGCCAAGCGCAACCCTGCCGCAGAGATTCGCCCCTCTGACATCCTGAAACCCACGCGCAAACAAAACATGGCGCGCATCGACGCCAAAGAGCTTCCGGCGCTGCTCCGGGCCATTGAAGTCTACGAGGGACGACAACTGACGCGTCTGGCAATCAAGCTCATGGCTCTCACCTTTGTCCGCACCAGTGAACTGATTGGGGCGCGTTGGGAAGAATTCGACTTTGACGCCCGGCGCTGGTCGATTCCCGCAGCCCGAATGAAGATGAAGACGCCGCACATTGTGCCGCTTTCCTCTCAGACCATCGAAGTTCTGGAGCTTTTGCAGACAATCTCAGGGAGCGGCGCACTTGTCTTTCCCGGTGAGCAGGATGCGAACAAGCCAATGTCCAATATGACCATCCTGAAGGCGCTGGAGCGCATGGGCTACAAGGGCCGCATGACTGGCCACGGCTTCCGTGGGCTTGCATCCACGATCCTGCATGAGCAAGGCTACAATCACGACCACATCGAATTGCAGCTTGCCCACGCCCCGCGTAACGAAGTCTCCGCCGCCTACAATCACGCGCTGTACCTTGAGCCGCGCACCAGAATGATGCAGGATTGGGCCGACTTTCTGGAGCAGACACGTCGTGGCGGCAAGGTGCTGCCGTTTCAGAGTACAGCCGCATAATTCGGCAGGCTACTGCTCAGGCGGTAGGCTCACTCCTTCCGCCTTGAACTTGCGGAAAACTGCCTCTGCGATAGCCTCCGGGCCGGATTGATGAAGTGCTGGACTTCCGGAGTTCATTCCCTTGAAGATCTCTCCCTGCCGTTCAGTCGCCACCGTTCCATAGTTCCTTAGTGTAGTCAGAACTTGTTCATGCCCCGAGTTCTGACTCCATGCCTTGTAATCCTCAACGGAACGGCACATCTCTCCGCCGAGCCTCGTCAAAGTCTTGCGTATGCTATGCGGGTTGAAATACGGCAAGCCTGCCTTGGTGAATGCTTCCCTGAAGATCGTCCGAATGGGTCCGGCATCGCTCCAATTTGCCCGCTTCAAACCTACCGGCTCAAACTGGTGATTCTGCCCCAATGCCATTTCAGTCGCCGGAAACAGTGGATCGTCTCCGCCCCATAGCTTCTCTTTCGTGAGGAAACTCACCCAGTCCTCTACAATCTGCCGGACCTCTTCGCCCACGGGAAAGAAGTAGGTGGTAAACGTCTTACTGAATTTTGTCTTCACCTCGCGGGCATCCTGGTAAACGCAGCCTTTCTTCAGGTCCAAATGCTTTAGCTTCATCGAAGCAATCGCCGAATCCCTTCCGCCGGTCAAGAGCACGAAGGCCACCAGCGCCCGATTCCTGCGTTGCAACTCGTTCCCTTCCGGCATGGCTGCGATCACATGCCTGACCTGCTCCAGCGTCGGCGATGGCCGCTCGCGATGGGCCGTTGCCACCCGCACGTCCTTATCCGACAGGTTGAAGTATTCGGCATCGGAATACTGAAGCCGGGCTTTGTACCCCGGCTGCCCGGCAAGCCAGAAGAAAAAGTCTCTCAGCTGCTTCAGCGTGGCGTGCAGCGTCGCCTTGCTCAGCTTCTCCCCGGACCTCTGGATGGTCTGCTCCGTCAGGTGCCGCTTGAATGCAATCGCCTGCTCATGGTGGAACGCTTTGAAGCTCTTGTGTTGGTTCCACTCCTCGAACCGGCTCAGGGCCTTGGCGGCGGCGTCCACCGTGGGCTCGCTGTGCCGCTTCGCTTCCTTCAGATAACTGAAATATGCGCGCTTGATCCGCTCGTTTTCCGGTTTGTGTTTTGTCACGGTTTCTCACCTCTGGCTGATGTCACTGTTTAGGGAGGGTTCTTCTCTCTCACTTACTCGTCACTGCGCCTCCCTAAACGTGATGTCCAATTTCCCCCGAATCTGGGCCAGCTTCGCCAAGCTGGCGCGCCGGTAGATCATCGCGCCGCAATCGGGGCAGATGCCCTCAAGGTTCCCCAGACGCTCCGTAATCGGCAGGTAATCCGCCATATCCCCGGCGGGCGGTCTCGGCACGCGGCAGCGCAGGCAGTAGAATTCCCCCGGCTGGCAGGGCCGCTTTTTTCCCTGTTTCCGGTCGCGCAGAAACGCGGACAGGTCGGAACCATGCACCAGCAGAGGCCTCCGCCGGTCCAGGGGCTCCAGCCCGGCTTTGATCCATTGCCGCACCGTGTTCTTATGCGCGCCGAAGAGGCCCGCAATGTCTTCCACGGTGTAATTGCGATGGATTTTCACCAGCCGGTAATTGGGGTGGCGCTTGCGCATGGCAGTGACTGTCCTATGCCACAGCCTTGCGGGCCGTTTCTAGTTGTGCCACCAGAGTGCGAATCTCTGCATCCGGCTTGCCTGCAATGCGGGCAGCGTTCAATGCCGCCACTTCATTTGCAGGCCAGCCCACGGCGCGTCCGCCCAGGCTCACCGGATGAGTGAAAACTCCATGTACGATGCGGAGATAAAGCGTGCTGCGAGAAAGGCCGGTCGCCGCTTTCACGGCAGGAAGCCTCAGGATGGCTTGAGTCATTGTCGATTCTCCCTGAGCGATTCAGGACCGCTCAGGAACCATCCTGACTGTGCGCATTGGGCGATGAAAGCCCACTGTCCGCCCCGCTCGACTCCGCATTTTCGGCGCTTTTCTGGTTTTAGGGAGGAAGCCAGCCGCGTCACAGAGGCGGCATTTTGGTGTTTCCTCTGCGGAACGCCGCTAAATACAAGGTGATTCCGGGCGGCAAGCTGGGCGAAAAAATTCCGCCCAACTATTTTTGTCCCTTCATGTGTTTGCGGATCGTCTCCGCGCTCCGCCCCTGGGCGATTTTCGACTTGGCGATCTGCTCGGAGTACCAAACATCCGACATCCCAAGGCGGCGCTTCTTCAGCGCCTGGTACTCTTTCCGCCAACGTTCTTGCAAGCCGCGCGTCTCCAACTTGCGCGATTCGCGCCGGGCGTTGCTGGGCGTATAGCGGCTGTCTCCGGTGGTCGCCGCATCCACCAGTTGCCGGATTGCTTCACTGTCTACGGAATAGCCGTCTGCCCCGAAGCGCACAATCTCAACCAGCGGGACAGCATTCTGCCCGGCCACCAGTTCCAATGTGCCGTTCGCTCGTAGGCATACCATCTGGCTGCGCCGCTTGCCGGTCACAAGGCCAAGCTCCCACAGTCCGGCACCGGCCTTTCGCTGGCTGCTAGGCCGCAGTCCCAGGCTCTGCGCAACAAATGTGCCCACGGCTTCCGCGCCGCAACGCCACTGCCTCAGCCGCTCGGCAGATACAGCTACCCGGTTGATGTCATCCCGCTTGTCGCAGACAACAAACGAGGCTACCTTGCCCGTTCCGGCAGACACGGTATCCACGGGCATCGTGCATTCTTGCTCGCAGCCAGGACAGACCACGGTGGTCGCCGGGCTCGCCTTCACCAGCAGCTTGTGAGATTTAAGTGCGCGTACCGCTTCAATCGGCCACTGGCGCAATTCCTCTTCGCTCACCAGCGCCGCCGCGTCTCGGCTCGCCCCCATGCGGTCCAGCAGTTCCAGCAGCGCCTCCAGTGGCGTCATGCCTCAGCGGCCTCAGTCTCGCCCAGTTCGATGCTTGCCATTGGCTTTCTCGGCTCTATGCCAGAGGCCACCAGCATTTTGCGAAGTCTCAGGTCCACATCCTCGTACTTCAGCGAGCAGGAATTTGGATGCGTAATCCGCACCGTCACCGATTTCGGCTTCTCATTGGGCTTCACTGCCACCAGTGCCGCCAGCTCTATCAACGTCACGTGATAGGTGCGAAGCCGCGCTGCCGGGCCGACTTGATCTAACAGGTCATAGATGGCTTCTGCCCGCGCGGCTGCGTCCGCTTCCAGCGTGATGCGGTCTCCCTTTACTACCTTTGAGGACAACCGCAGTTTCTTCACCACCACGCTCTGAATGCCACTGGCCGGATCGTAGACAAATGGAAAGCCCCGCTCGCGCAGAGGATTTAAGTCATAGATGCGGGTATCATCCGGGTCCGGTGGCAACTCAGGCAAGCCAAGAATCGCTGTGGCAAACATTGCTTGCAGAGGTTCAACAGCCTTAACTGACCCGCGAAAATTCAGGTCTAGTGTTCCGTCTTGTTTTGAGTAGACATAGATCACTTCAAAGGCTGGGTTATGGGGCCTGCTACCAAATTCGCCGTTTACCCACTCGATGCTGTGTTGCGAGTAGTCTTCCGGGTAGGCAAAAAAGTAGTCCAATTCGCCCCGGCGAAGCGTCTCCACTTTGCAGTTCTTGCCGCGCCCTTCCATGCGGTGAAAGTAGTCGCGAATGCTGGCCGCCAACGCTGGCCGCCCTTCCTCATGGACGGATGCAGGCTGGTGCGAAAACCCCTTTCGTTTACGCCAATAGGACAAACCATCGGCATGGAAAAAGTATGTCGCACCCTTCCAGAATTTATCCCGTTCTTCAGCAGCTCATCCACCAGCCTGTCGTAGAATTCCAGCCCTTTCGGATTCGCTGGAGCCTTGCCCGTTGGAAACACCCGCGGCCACGCAATCGAGAATCGGTACCCGCTCACCCCCAACTTCTTCAGCAACCCAACATCCTCCCTCCAGAGGTGGTAGCTGTCGTCGGCCACGTCGCCCGTGTCGTCGTTGTGTACCTTGCCCGGTTGGTGCGAGAAGGTGTCCCAGATCGACGCCCCACGCCCATCCTCCCTAGCTCCACCCTCGACCTGGTAGGCCGCTGTCGCGCATCCCCATAGAAAGCCCTTCGGAAAGGCAAGGCGCGCGGGCGTTGGCTCTGCCAACAAAAGCTCTGGCATCGGAACACCGGCACACATCGCGGCCACGGCTGCGGCTCCCTTGCCAAACCTTCGGCGCGTTATGGGTCTCATTATCCTGTCCCTTTCAATGCTCGATCTGGGCGGTCTTTCCCGCCATGCCATTTATAGCAAAATCCCGATGGGCAACAGAACCCGCGTTTCCATGCAGGTCACCTTCTTGACTCAATACGTTCCACGAATATGCGGGGCGACCTCGCGAACATAGAAGTCTGCGAGTTCGCGGTGCAAGGCGCCCGACAGGGGCTGCAATGTGGATGACCTTGCATTGTTCTGCGCCTGCTGTGGATTTCTGGCGCCGGGAATAATCGCGCTCACCGCGTCGAAATCGAGGCACCAGCGAAGCGCCATATCGCCAAGCGTAAGGCCTTCTGGGACGAGCAGCTTCAAGCGGTCGGCAAGTTCGACGCCCTTCTCGAATGGAAGTCCGGCAAAGGTTTCGCCAACGTTGAACTTTTGTCCGTCTCGATTGAAGTTCCGATGATCCTCGGCGGGGAATTGGGTTGTTTGGGCGTACTTCCCCGCCAACAGTCCACTTGCGAGCGGAAGACGGACGAGCAGACCGACATTTTGCTTGATGGACTCTTCGAAAAGCGTGTGGATGGGTTTCTGGCGGAATAGATTGAAGATGATCTGGAGAGAGGCCACGTCGGGTTGGCGCACACAGAAGTCGGCTTCATCCATCGACTCAACGCTTACGCCAAAGTTCCGAATCTTCCCTTCGATCTTCAACTCGCGAAGATAATCGAATACTTCCCCATCTTTCAGAACCTCGAAGGGAATGCAGTGGAGTTGGATCAGGTCGATGGCTTCGACTCCGAGACGCTTCAAGGACGCTTCAGTATGCTGGCGAATCACCGCCCGCGAAAAATTATCCGGCCATCCGGGAGGACTGAACCTTCCCAGCTTGGTCGCCACGAAGATCGAGGCTCTGGTCTCGCGCAAGAAACGCCCAATGAGTTCTTCGCTGCGTCCCATGCCATACACATCGGCGGTATCGAATAGGTTAGAGCCACTTTCCCACGCGGCGCGCAAAACCTCTAAGGCTGTCTTGTCCGTGACGTTGCCCCAATTTGCCCCTAGTTGCCAGGTGCCAAGGCCCACTTCGCCTATAGAAACGCCTGTCTTGCCAAAGCTCCGAGTTTTCATTCCGTCTCCCATCGCTTGAAGATTGTAGTCTCAACCGCCAATTCCTCAGCAGTCAACGATAAAGCATTTGTTAGCAATGTCACTCCCTAGGCGGATTTTCGCCCTGAGCGCAAGGCCGACACGTCTTTTTGGGGGTAGCTTCCGAGTATTTCGACCGGAACCAGATTTCTGACATATCGGGTGATCATCCGCTCAAAGAAACTCCGAGGCGGTTCGCTTGGCGTAGTCGCATCCAGTCGCGAGTGTGCATTGTTGGCAACGCGGGCTTTTATTCTTGCATGTCGCGCGTCCGTGTTCTTGCAGAAGAAGAAACGTGTCCTTCAATGCGGTGACGTCTCGTGGCACCACCGGCGCGATATTCTGCTGAACATCCCGGTACATGCGTCCATAGTTCTGCTGTTGTCTCGCCCATCCCATGCGCACGAGCACTCGTAGACCGTTAGATTCCAACGGCAATCCTGAGGCTATGCCGCAGAACAAGAGGATCTTCTCGGCGCCGGGATCTCCTATGTTAGGGAATCGCTTCAGCGCTCTTTTGGCATCTGCGTACGGCATATCGAGGATCCGATCTAAGTCCCCATCGAACTGCTCCAGCGTAATACGGGCAATCTCGCGCCATCGAAACACGCGCGTCTCTGGCCGCATCCCACCTCGTCGCGCTACAGGCAACAGCGTTGCGTCCGGCGCGCGTGCGATCGAATCAGGACTCATTCCTACCCTCTCCCGCAGCGTTTCAAACACCTCTCGCCGGCGCTCGTCCGGCAATAAATAGCATGCATTCTCCCACATCACGAGCGCGAACGGTCCTTGCGCAACGGGAGAATCCACGTGCTGGTAATGTTGCGTGAGCCGAGACATCATCTTCGCGAAAGTCAGCATTCCGCACTCTCAGAGCGCCCAGAAGACCAGGCGCATTACGAATCCCAGCCCACCAGCGCAGTTGCTTTTTAAGCATGGTGCCCATCATCGGGGTAGGCCAAATCTCAAGACTCCTCGACTCGACCCGCTACCCGAAGTATTGTCAACTTCTAACAACAGGTCAACTCGTCATCGTGCCGAATTAAGCGTATGTCACGATTCCGAGTGGAGGGTAGCTAGCCCGCATTGGAATCGGAGCCGTCGGTTCGGCGAGAGCGGTTTGAATGTCAGGCGACCGCTATACTACGCAAATGCTGGCAACGCCACGAGACAATACATTCACACTCATCGCCTTAGGCGTCTTGGCCTTCATCCTTGCCGACACAACCCACGAAGCCCTGGGCCACGGCTTGGCCACACTCGCCGTCGGCGGAACGCCCGTCCTGCTCACCTCCGGCTATTTCTCCACGAGCGGCAATTACAGCCGCTGGATTCCTGCTGGAGGCGGTATCGCAAATGTCACCTTCGGCTTGCTCGCTTTAGTTTGCACGCGCATGGCCCGCAAATCCGCGCCGGCATTGCTATACTTCCTGATCCTGCTCACTGCCTTCAACCTGCTCTTTGCAGCTGCCTATCCGTTCTATAGCGGTGTTGCGCTCTTCGGTGACTGGGCCAGCGTCATCGCTGGTCTTGAGCACCCCTGGGTCTGGCGTGCACTGCTTATCGTCGGCAGCATATCGCTCTACTGGCTCTTTCTCTCGTGGCTAGCCGTCGCCATCCGCCCTTTCAGCGGCGTAAGCGACCGTGCAAATTTCGATCGTTTGCACCGCATCACGGTCATCCCCTTTGTGTCGGCGCTCGTCATCGCCTGTATTGCCGGAGCTTTTAACCCTCTAGGATGGATCATCGTTCTAACCGCCGCCGCGCCCGCCGCGGCCGCATCCTTCGGAATCACGCAACTCGACCACTTCCGAACCGCACAGATTTCTGATCCCGGCTCACAGCTAGCCGGCCCCATTCCCCGCAGCCCCGCATGGTTCGCCGCGGCCGCCCTCGCTGCGATCTTTTTTGTCGTATTTCTCGGTCCTGGCATCCACTTTCATTGACTTCCTCCCCTCGCTCTGCCTGAGCAGCCGCTTTCGCGGAAAGGTAAGGGGATTCTAAGCGGCCTTATCCGGCGTTGAGCCGGCACGGCTGAGAAGAGTGGTTCCTGTTGCTGACGGCATGAGTTCGCCGTTCACTTGGCAGGCAATCCGGGCCCATCCGGCCCTTCGAATGTTCAGTCGCAGGGCAGAAACAGTGTAAATACAGTACCGGTGTGGGTTTCTCCCTTTTTAGATTTGACCCGAAGAACGCCGCGATGTCGCTCGACGATCTCTTTGCATATCCACAGTCCCAAGCCTGTTCCCTGCTCGCCTTTCGTGGAAAAAAAAGGCTCAAAAATCTTGCATAGATTTTGGCGAGATATCCCTTGCCCCGTATCCGCCACAGTTACGAGGATTCCTCGCCTGCCTGAGGTCCATTGCATCGCTGATCGACTGCGAACCAGGAGACGGCCGCCCTGCGTGCCTATTGCATCAATTGCATTTCCGACTAAGTTGTTTAGAACCTGTCTGACTTCTCCATCGAGGCAAGTAATTTGGGAAGATGTTCGGCTGCGTCTTTCAATGGTAATCTCTGCTTGAGTGACCCTGGCCTTATAGAGCGAAAGTGTACTGTCTATCAGGTGATCAATGTGGACCGGCGACGGCCTTGAAGACTGCCTATGGAATCGCAGCGACTTAGAAACGACTGCTGCAACGCGTCTTAATTCATCGTCGGCAGTCTCGAGGAATCCCTTGGCGATCGGACTGACGGGGGCATTTTTCGCTAAGAAGATGAGATTAGTGACTGCCTCTAACGGGTTGTTAATCTCGTGAGCTATAGAGCTTGCCAAGAGTGCCGCCGTCGCTAGCTTTTCAGACCTTAGGAGTGCATCTTGGGCCAGTTTCCTGTCAGTCACGTCAATGCCAAGCACAATGATCCCGGAAATGCTTCCGTCAGCCTCTAGGAGCGGCTGATAGGTAAAGTCCAGGTACCGCTGATCCGGGGTTACGTTTTCACCGGCAAACACATCGTAACGAGAGCCGAGACCAACGTATGGCTCGCCTTTGAAGACTCGATCCAGGATTTCAACATATCCTTGTGGAACAGCTTCGGGAAGCGCAATCCGCACTGGCTGTCCGATGACATCGCGGTTGTTGATGAGCCGCAGATACAGTGAATTCACCATAGTGATCACATGATCTGGTCCCTGCAAAAGCGCAAAAAACGCCGGCGCCTGCTTGAGCACCTCCAGGAGTCGTGCTCGTTCTTGGCGAATGAGTGACTCTGATGTTGCTCGCAGTTTCGCAATCTTCAGTGCGGCTGATACTCGTGCAATCAGCTCTCGTGCCGAGAAAGGCTTGATAAGGTAATCGTCCGCACCGATCTCTAGACCTTCCACTTGTGATTCTTCTCCCGCGCGGGCGGACAAGAGGATTACAGGTACCGAGGCCGTGCTGGGGTCTTCGCGAATCGACCTGAGAAGCGCAAACCCATCCATGACCGGCATCATTACGTCGCTCAGCACAAGGTCCGGCAAACGCCTGGAGATCGCGCACAATGCATCTGCGCCATTTGAAACCGTCTCCACCTCGTAAAACTCTTTGAGAAGGCGGTGAAGATATTGCCGCATGTCGGCGTTGTCATCGGCCACGAGAACACGATATCTGGACGCCGCGCTTTCGAATGCCGGCGATATCAAAGCGTCCCCGTCCGCGCGCATCGAGATAGTCGATGCCCCTAAATCACTTCTATCGCCAATCCACAGCATCGCCTCATTGACGTAGGCATCGATCCTCGTCGATTTCATCTCATTGGCTGCGCGGCGCTCTACCTGCGTGTCATTTGGGTGCGAGGACCCGGTCGGAATGGAAACAGTGAATCGGCTGCCTGAACCTTCCTCGCTTTCTACTGTGATCTTTCCCCGGTGTATCTTTACCAGCTCCTGCACAAGCGCAAGACCGATTCCCGTGCCTTCGACGCTTCGACCCACTGCGCCCTCGACCCGTTCAAATCGCTTGAAGATCTTGGGCAGCTCAGTGGCTGGAATGCCGATGCCGGTATCGGCCACTACCAATTCAACCGACTCGCCAGCCTGCTCAATTTCTACCGTAACGCCTCCAGATAGCGTGAACTTAAACGAATTGGAAACCAAGTTCAGCACGATCTTTTCCCACATGTCCCGGTCAACATGGACCATAGGAAGATTTGGCGCTGCTCGAAACTCAAGCGTCAGTCCTGCTCGTTCGAATGCAGAATGGAAGCTGCTTACCAGTTCCTGTGTGAAAGCTGCAAGGGCAACAGGTTCGAAATTCCCCTGTCCACGCCCCGCCTCGATTCGCGAAAAATCAAGCAGATTATTCACCAGCTTCTGGAGTCTCAGCATATTGCGTTGTGCCAGTTCCAGCCGCTCGCGAGCCGCTGCCGGCAAGGCGTCGTCTTCAAGCACTTCCTGGATCGGACCCGCCATCAGAGTGAGTGGAGTTCGAAACTCATGGCTCACATTACTGAAGAACACTGTCTTGGCGCGATCAATCTCTGCCAACGCCTCGGCTCTCTTTCGCTCCAGTTCGAAGGCCTCGGCGTCTGCGATCCCACCCGATAGATGTTCGGCAATCAGGGAGAGAAAACTCAAGTAACTCTTATCCAATCGCTTGCGGGCGTTCACGGCAGCAAGGAGAAAGCCCTTTGGCCGGTCGCTCCCCGTCTGTTTCACGGGAATCACTGCGAGCTCGTGCGCGGGAAGACCCCAGTGCCCCAACGGGACCTGTTCAACAGGCAAGAAATCCGTAGACACAACCGCCGTTTTTCCACTCAAAATGGTTTCCACGGGCGGCCATGCCGCAATGGCGTCAACCCGCAAGGGAGCCAAAGCCTCCCCTGCCTCCGTTGAAACCGCACATCTCTGCGCTCGGCTGCTCTCACCGTCGAACAGATAGATCGCGGTAAAGGGCAGATCGATGGGATTTTGGGATAACGCCAGGCCCAGCGCGCGACATGCACTCTCTGCGTCCATCGACCGCTCCGCCCGCCGCTGCGCCAGCATGCTCAGGGTTCTTAGGCGGCGTTCGTTAATAACGCGTTCCGTGGTTTCATGCACCGGAGTGAAGATTCCCGCCACACTTCCGGTTTCATCAACAATCGGACTATAGGAAAATGTGAAGTAACATTCCTCGGGATACCCGTTCCGTTCTAGAACCAGCAGCAGATCGTCTGCGCGCACTGCCTCCCCGCGAAGCAAGACATTTGTAAGCATCGGACCGATCGTGTCCCATACTTCCGGGAAGATCTCGCGTCCTCGTTCTCCCAGTGCTCGCGGGTGCTTGCTCGAGATGATTGGCGCATATGCATCGTTGTAGAGCATCACCAACTCAGGCCCCCACCAGACCAAAATGGCAAAGGCCGAATTCAGGCAAATTCCGATCGATGTCCGGAGGCTTTGAGGCCAGTCGTCAATAGGTCCCAGGGGCGTATTTTCCCAGTCGAGGGTGCGCAGGATTGCGCTAGTCTCAGAACCGCCGGGAAAGACATCATTTTGGTTGAAAACCGGCATCACTATCGTCCTGAGCAGTCGTCAACGTGCCCGCGCGTCTTTGAGCCTTTGTAAACGAAATTCCCTAAACAATTGTTTTGAGGCAAAAACTCCAGGCTTATGTCTGCGATTCGATGCAAGGGTAATCTGCTGAGATGTCTAATGAACGAGATTTTTCTTGTAAAATCCGCCTGCTTTCCCGGAGACACGGGCGGTGATCGTCGCGCCGGAAATTACGTAGTATGCACTACATAGTCATCTATTTACGCAATTTTAAGGTCCGCATGACCAGTTATAGCCGGGGCCGATCTGCCCCCTGCTTTTCGCGGCTTCCGATTTGAAGTTGCTCCATGTCTGCTCCTCGGCGTTCAGGAGATGAGTACCACCTGGGCCGGATGTTCTGATTGTGGAGTATACCTAGGGGCCTGTCTTTGTCACAGTGATTTGTGCGGTTGGATTTCCGGTTGGGTTGAAATTCGTAACGGCTATTGTGATGCCGTTCGCGGTGTCCGTGTACGTCTGACCAGCCAGCCAGACAGCGTCGGTGCTCCCAGGGTTCCCTCCTGGATTCGACATTTCGATATGGGCGTCAACATCGGTCGAGGTGAACAGCTCAATCCGGACGCCTTCTGCTGCTACAGAATTCCCTAGACGGGCGAAAAACCCCGGAAATATCGGGTAGGAGTCATAGCCGATCTGGGTGCGAGCCGAAATCACATATTTTGCGCCACCAGGTAAAGGCACATCAATCGCTATCGGCAATCCGGCCAAAGGCTGGGTAAGGCGGCTGAGATTATAGGTCTGGGTTCCACCGGTGAATGTGGGATTGCTGGCTGTGGGAATCAGTCCCATCAGTTCGCGGCGGGATGCATCCCACTCCGGAGAAACGAGTGTGTAAAGTCCGCATGGCCAGTTATAGCCGGGGCCGATCTGCCCCGGATCTTCTCTTGCGCTTTGCGGTGAGCTTCCATGACCCCATTAATGCCGTCTCCGGGCAAGCCAAAGAATTTTTCAAGACCCCACTCTAGGAGGCGCTTGTACCAGATGATGGCCCGATTCGACCCATCGAATTGAAATTGCGCACGGAATAACAACGCATTGTTAAGTTCTCGCGCTCAATGCGTCACGAGTCAATGAAACGATCATGCACGACCCGTCGCCCCGGTGGGCGCACGCCCTCCGACTTCGAACCCAGACTCCTATGCTTGTTCACTACCGCACCGACACGGACTCCGATTCTGTCCTGACCGTGGAGTGTTCCATTTTCGACGCGGATGCGGATCTTCTCCAGTTCGCGCT
>Ga0302140_10007614_pt1 | contig 13543 bp, 15 predicted proteins | sample I_Bog_E1_1_FD_202095 | JGI IMG/M metagenome (GOLD analysis project Ga0302140, IMG submission 202095) | Peat permafrost microbial communities from Stordalen Mire near Abisko, Sweden - I_Bog_E1_1 | ecosystem: Environmental > Terrestrial > Soil > Wetlands > Peat | place: Sweden: Abisko, Stordalen...
TTAATGTTAATAGCACCCATAGACATCAATTTGAGGCTTTGTTTAAATCTAAAACAAAAGATATGATTTGTTCTTAAATTATTCTTTATATTTCGTCTTTAATAAAGCTTGTGCTTTTTTAGTTTAACTCTATACATAAAAAGGAAAATCTATAAACTATCTTTTAAAATTTATAAAGTCACCATAAATTAAAGCGAGTCATGTTTATTAAAAGAAAATTATTTATTATTTTGTAAATTATCTTACTGTGCTATGTCATCATATCATATACTTTGTTGTGAGAATTGATAAAATTCATAAATTAACTAAATAGAAGATGAGAAGATCATCAATCGACCTCGTCGACAGTAGGCCCAGCGTTATTTTGGCTGCTTTCATTGGAGTTGCTTCGACAGTTTGAACTTGGCTCGCCATTTTGATATATCCTTGATACTAAAGGATTGAAAATTGCTTCCAGGTCTTTTTGTTTTCTTTCAAACTCTTCAAGAGTAGCATTTTCATTGGAAGCAATCCAATTCTAAACCTCAGTGACCTTAGAAAGCACAGATGATTTTTCAGTCGCATTAATTTTGCCTTCAACTTTACTGTCATTTAATGTATGTTTGATGTTGCCACAGTATCCTTCCAAAGAGTTCTTGGCTTCTATCTTTTTTCTCAGTTTTTAATCTTGCTCCTTGTATTTTTAGGCATCCTTTATTAATCTTTCAATTTCGTCTTTTGAAAGCCTTCCTTTATTGTTTGTGATTGTGATTTTGGCATTTCGAGATGTTCCTTTATCAGTGGCAGTCACATTCATTATGCCATTTGCATCAATTTAGAACCCGACCTCGATTTGAGGCATTCCACGAGGAGCAGGAGGAATTCCATCCAAATTGAATTTTCCGAGAATATTGTTGTCTCTTGTCATTTGTCTTTCTCCTTAAAAGACTTGGATGAGTACACCCGGCTGATTATCAGCATATGTAGTGAAAATCTGTGATTTTTGAGTCGGAATAGCTGTATTTCGAGGAATTAGGACAGTCATCACTCCTCCAGCAGTTTCGATACCCAAAGAAAGAGGAGTAATATCCAAAAGGACACATGCTCCAATCTGTTTGGATTAATCTCCATTGAGAATTGCAGCCTGGACTGCAGCTCCATAAGCCACTGCTTCATCAGGATTTATTGATCTATTAGGTTCTTTCCCATTAAAGTATTCTTTTAAAAGTTCAATCACTTTGGGAATTCTAGTTGATCCACCAACTAGCACGACTTCTTGGATTTGATTCTTTGACATTCCAGAGTCTTTTAGAACCTTTTCAACTGGAGGGATAGTTTCTTTAAAGAGAGAAAGGCAGAGCTATTAGAATTTGGCTCTAGTCAAAGTCAGTGAAAAATCTTAAGATTCTGCAAGAGTATCCACTTCGACCGTAGTCTGGGTTGAACATGAAAGGATTCTTTTGGCTTTTTCACATTGAGTTCTCAGTCTTCTCATAGCTCTGGCATTGGATTTGATATCAATTTTATGTTTTTTGTAAAATTCAGCTGCACAATAGTCCACCAACCGATTATCAAAATCTTCTCCTCCCAGATGAGTATCTCCAGCCGTTGCTTTGACTTAAAATACTCCATCGTCGATAGAAAGAAGAGAAACATCGAAGGTTCCTCCTCCTAAATCGAAAATAAGCACATTATTCTCACCTTTACCTTTTTTGTCTAATCCATATGCTATAGCAGCAGCGGTGGGCTAATTTATAATTCTCATCACATTCAGTCCTGCAATTGCTCCAGCATCTTTGGTAGCCTGTCTTTGACTGTCATTGAAGTAAGCAGGAACAGTGATAACTGCATTCTTGATAGTCTCCCCGAGATAGGTTTCTGCTGTTTCTTTCATCTTGGTTAGGACCATTGATGAGATTTCCTCTGGATAGAATTTTTTAACTTCACCTTTAAACTTGACCACAATCACTGGCTTGTTGTCAATTCCAGCCTCTACTTTGAAGGGCCAGTGTGTCATGTCCTTCTGGACCACTGGATCGTTAAACTTTCGTCCTATCAGTCTCTTTGCATCAAACACACTGTTGTAGGGATTTTTTGCCACTTGATTCTTGGCAGAGTCTCCAATGAGTCTTTCAGTCTCATTAAAGGCCACATAGGATGGAGTGGTTCTATATCCCTGATCATTGGCAATGATTTCCACTCTGTCATTTTGCCACACCCCCACACAAGAGTAGGTAGTGCCCAGATCGATTCCAATTGCTTTCTTTGAGATGGGTTTAGCAGTCATTTTACTTGTTTTGTTTTGATTATAGGAGCAAGCGATTCATGAAGTATTTAACGACTAGATTTTTTCGAGAACACTCTCGATATAATATAGACTTTTCCAGAACCTTCTGGAAAATATTTATATATTGACAGTATAACAAAAATAATATTAACAAAAAAGAATCATTTTATGCGTATTCATCCGTATGATGGCAGTTTTAAGTTTCTTTTGCAAATATTCAATCTTCCACTAATTACAAAAATTATTAATTTGGTATTGGTTTAAGTATAAGAAATTGATCATCAATACAATCATACAATATTTAAACTATCTTGCATTTTAACATCTTTAATTCACTTTATCATTACAATATTTAGCATATTCTTTTATCATCTAAACTCTTTTCATTCTAGATTACCTCAATCATTTAAACTCCAACTTATCAATTTATTTTATAGAAACTATCTCAATTCCTTATACAAAAAACAACCAAATCAATTTCCTGTCGCTTGGACTCTATTTTTTTACCAATCAATTTCCTGTGTCTCGATGGAATCCAAAATCATTTAGATGGTGTAAATTCTTTCGAAACCAAACTTCTTTGCTTTCTTTAAGTCCGCTTCAAACTCTTCTTTCTTTTTATCTTAAAGATTTCGAATAACTGCAAAAATACTATGATTCTTTCTCTCCTTCTCAGTCAGCTTACCGACTTTCTTCATGACCTCCCCGCCTGCAGCCACAATCAAAATTTAGATATCCTCTATTTTGAGGTGGAATTAATCGGATCCCAAATAAAATATATATCCATTGAGGACTCTGTTTCCAACTTTTGCTTTTTCGATTGATTCGTATATATAAGGGTGCTCCTTGAAGTAGTAATTGTCATATTTGAGAGTTTTTTCGAACATTTCGCTTTCCCTTAACCAGTCATATTTAACAATTGGTATTCCTTTGCAGATACAGAATAAAGCTTTAAATGTCCTCTTGTATTCCTTCATCACTAAAAAATCAAACTCATCCTCAATAGTCTCCATTATTTGAAAGTATTTCTTGTTTAGTTGAGGTGTGAACCCTGAAACTAATACTCTTTTGTTAAGAAAACTTCTCCTTTGAGGAACCAATCCTGCCTATTTCAATATTGATTCCGTTGGCAAGCGCTTTCTATTCTGAACTCGTCTCTTCGTCGAGAATGGTAAAGGTTTTTAAATGCCTGTTAGATCAGATTAATTTTCAGATTGGTCCCTTGAAGCGAGAGCGGACTTACTTTTATCAGTAACTGTCTTGATCTTGAGTGGTATAACTTAATTCTAAGACTTACTATTGCCTTATCCATTTTAAGAAATGTTTTTTGTTTTGTTTTCCTTTGTTTTTCTCTTAGCTTTTTTCTAATTTTTGTCTTCTTTATCGACTGATAGCTATTTCTGTTTTTCTGTTTGAATCTATTTTTTCTCCAATTTATTATCCTTGGCTTATTTATTTCCTAATTTGGGATTGTTAGATTCCTATTTATTCTCTTCCTCCCTCCTCTCCTCCTTTTTAACTTCTTTTGGGGACTATTTCTCCTATCTTTTTTAGTTTAAAGGCTTCAATGAATTTTTAGCTTCTTTCTTGCTAACAGGCTTGCTATCATTTTGATCAATTATAATTGGTTTTTCATTTTTCACTTTTTTTTACTTTTCCTCTCGAACTCCCTTTCCCTCCTCTTTACCAGACTTATCAATAAAAACAGTTTCGATTGATTTCTTTGAAATGTTCACAATTTTTGATTTTTCCTATTTTTTTGGCTGCTTTTAAAATGCTTTGTCGATATTGAATTCATCATTTAGAGTTGCATCATTGTGAAATTACTTTTTGTTTTTTGTTTAATTCTACTGTTTTTTAGCCTCATCATCTTCCAAAAATAAATTGACTATCTAAGTTGTTTTTTTCTCTTTTGCACCATTGGGTTCGGTTAAACTCTTGCAATTGAGTAGTTCATTGCTTTTTTCCCGTACAAATTTGCACTTGGCTTCTGCCAAAAAAATGATCATTGACTCATCTATAGTAACTTCAGTGAATTTTACTAGCTAATTGCCCTCACTATTGATTTTAACTCCGTTTTTACTGCCAATATCACTGAGTGTCATGGTTTGGGGAGTCACAATAAGTCGGGCATGTTTCTGAGAGATTGAGAAGTCCTTGACAACAACGGTGGCCTTTGACTCTGAACGTCCTATAATATTTTCGCCCATGTAGAAGGGAACTCTCGAGACTAGTTCCGGTGGCGCAAGTATAACTAAGTAGCCCGCTACTTCCTTAGATTTATTCATTTTAAATTAGTCAATAATGATATAATCGATGCAGTTAATCATTGTATAAAAGACCTGTGTTTTAATAGCTAATTCCATCATTGCCCGCCCTTTTATAATATCATACAAGATAGAAGCAAATAACTGTCTTGCCAATCTAATTTCAAAGCCCTATTGTATTCAGCTTAAATAGCATTTACTCGATGCTTTTGTCACTTCCTTATAAATAGATAATTAAATTGATGAGCCAGATCGATAAACAAATTGAGCAGCTCAGGAAAGGGGAAATCATCAGCGAGCAGGAAGTCAAACATCTTTGCGCTAAAGCAAGAGAAATTCTGGTTGAGGAGGGCAATGTCCAGCGTGTTGATTCTCCCGTCACCATCTGTGGAGATATACATGGACAGTTTTATGATCTACTCGAACTTTTCAAGAATGGTGGTGATATTCCAGGAGTATGTTATCTCTTTCTTGGTGATTTCGTGGACCGTGGCTTTAATAGTGTATAGACATTTTTGCTTCTGCTGGCCTACAAGGTACGCTACCCAGATTTGGTTACTCTCATCAGAGGTAACCACGAATGCCGTCAAATTACTCAAGTTTACGGGTTCTACGATTAATGCCTTCGCAAATACGGTTCACTCAATGTCTGGCGGTACTGCACTGACGTCTTTGACTACCTTTCTTTGGCAGCTATTGTCGACGATACAATCTTCTGTGTTCACGGCGGCCTTAGTCCTAGTATCAATGACTCAATTGATGAAGTATTTTTACCATGATGCAGATCAGATCAATTGACCGTAAACAATAGATTCCTCACGATGGTTCAATGTGTGACCTGATGTGGTCAGACCCAGATGGTATTTATGGTTGAATTTAGATATTTCCGGATGGGTGTTGAGTCCTCGAGGAGCTGGGTATCTGTTCGGTGGAAATGTGGTCTAATCTTTCAATCACGCCAACAACATAACTGAGATCGTCCGTGCCCACCAGTTAATTATGGAAGGATATAAATAAATGTTTGGAAAGCAGTTGGTGACAGTGTGGTCAGCTCCAAATTACTGCTACCGCTGCAACAACATTGCTTCGATTCTGGTATTGGACGACAAACTGAACCAAAAATTCATCAAATTTTAGGCGGCCACTCACGAGAGCCGAGTAATTCCTGCCAAGAAGGCCATTCCTGAATATTTTTTATGATTTGTGTGGTTCAGTACAATCTACAGGAATGACTCAATATTGATACAATTTTAATAATGGATGTTTTCGAATAATAAATTTTATTTGGGAGAAGAAATCATGTCCTATTACTACCCCTACTATTCCAGGTAAATACCATTTCATTCAGCTATGTCGCTACAGTTGCAGCAGAAAATGCACTTAGACGCTCGAGAGTCGAGGCAGAACTGGCTGTATCTAGGGCAGCCACTGAATCAGCACTTAGAAGATCCAGAATCGAAGCGGAGATCGCAACAGACGCCGCTTTGAGAAGGTCCAGAATTGAAGCAGAAGTCGCAGCTGATAGAATAGCTACTGAAAATGCACTTAGAAGATCAAGACTAACCGCAGAGCTAGTAGCATCCAGAATTGAAACTGAAGCCGCACTAAGGAGATCAAGGGTGGCTGCTGAGATAGAATCTGATCGAATTGTCACTGAAAATGCTCTTCGTAGGTCGAGAGTAGAAGCAGAGTTGGCTGCCTAACGTGTGGCTGCTGAATCTGCAGTGCGACGATCAAGGATAGAAGCGGAAGTGTTAACTGAAAACGCTTTGCGTCGATCTCGTATTGAAGCTGAGTTCGAAGCTTCTAGAATTCGTAGGCTATATTATCCCTACATCTGATCCTCTCCCATTCATAGCTCTTAACTAATGAGATAATATTTAGATCTCAAGATTCTAATATTGGGCTTTATTATGCGATTTAAAGCTCACTGCTGGTTGATGAATATTACTTCTGCTAATTTGTGGGGGAACGGTGATATGGCTAATGTAAAATTATTTGAAAGATTCAATTATAACTCATTATGTGGAGCAAATCCAAACCATTGTTGCTTAGTCTGTTGCTAACGCTAGCACTAGGCAGTTATCTGGAGTTTAAACTCCTCAGATTGCCCCATAAAAGTCAACCATTCAAATTTGAGCCCGTAACTTGCAAGAACGAGTCAAGTATAAATCAGGATGCAGAGTACAAGGAGATCTGCTATGAGAAAGACATCAGTTATGTTATTCCTTTCATTAAAGATGGTCAACAATACGGAATGTCTGCTGATTTTACAGCGCCTATCAGCTGGATCAAGGGACCAGACTGCAAGATCGAAGGAACCAACACGAAATGCAAACGACTTATCGAAACAGTCACTGACAAAGTCAAAGAAATCAAAAAAAAAATAATGAACAAAATTCACAAGAAAGGTAGTGATAGTGAAATTTAAAACGCGATAATCGAGGGATCCTCTGAAACTATCAGAGGAGAGTTCTAACAGTCCAAAAATATAACTTTTGTTACAAAAGACTCCAGCAGATTGAATAACTTCTTTGAATTGATATTGCTGGGCCTATTTATCTATGGAGAAAAGGACACTATGGGTTTGGATTCAACCAATTTTATCAATGCTATATCCATCAGTTCCAATCTCAATGGCCTTAGTGATGGTGCTATTTCTATGAGATTTGACGAGACTTCCGAAAACTCTTTCCTTAATTAAATATTCAGTTATGTCAAGTCTACCAAGAAGACTGTCAGTGTTTACCTTGGAGATAATAATACGCTTACCATTGGAGATGAGACTGCCAAGTATACTGAGAGTGGTTTTAGCGGCATCAAATGGATGGACATGCCTGATGATGAAGGCTTTGGGAAGATGATTCAAATCTCATAAATTGGCGTAGAAGACATGCAAGATGATAATGAGGATGACAACGACTAAACTTTACCAGCTGTAGTGACATTAAGTGCTTCATACATCGGTCTTCCAGAGGATATCATAAACGCCATAGCCAAATCCTTTAAGAACGCCACCTGTAAAACCGATAACAAAACGTATTACCTCTCCTGTGACTCCTCAAACAAGAAAAACATTGAAAAGATTATAAAAAAGCATTTGGTGTTTGGATTCGGTTAATCTAAGATAATGTTACCAATGGAGGTTCTAGTGTTGAAGCAGGAGGGTAAGAAGATTATACTAAACATCAAGAAAACGTTCAACAATCGAGCCATTATTGGAGAGCCTATCTTTAAAAAGTACACTGTACTTTTTGATTATACTAATAGCAAAGTTGGGTTTGCACACAAACGGGAATCCTTTAAATCTTTCTTTATCAATGTTGTTTCTCTTGTCAGATTTTTGTGCTTCGTGTTCGTGCTAGGTAAAGATTGTGGTATTTAGGATGTTGCTTCGTGTTTTGCTATCAACCCATCAGAAAGATGATCGTTGCTCTCAAGGAAAGAAGTTTTCTGGGGAAAGACGAAGGAGAGGGGCGAAGACTGAAATCGTACTCACCCATCCAAGACAACCCCTACTAAGATTTAAAGGGAAAGATTCAGGAGGTTATTAGTAGCACTGATAAAGAAGTGGAGGGAATATGAAGAGTGATTGTTTATTGTTGCCCACATAATAACAGGCCTAATATTTAAATTTATTACTATGAATGATTTCATGATTTAAAAATAGGATGAGCTCAATAAAAACTCATGACTACTCATCTCAGAACAAATTATTAATAATCCAAAAAAATTGAACCCATTGACCTTTCTTCTACATTTTATAGCCCTATCTTGACTTTTTTTGACAAAATTAACACTTCAGCATCTGCCCACATGCCCTCCTCATTCAAAACACAAAGTCAAATCGGATAGAGATCAAGGGTATAATTTTGTCCAAAACATCAAATATTTCAATTTTTAACTATTTGTTTTTGAGAAACAAGCAGGGATCTGCAGTGCAGTCTGACTGCCTTTGTTGAAATCGCCTCACGATTTTGATTTAATCATTCATTAAAAAAAAACAATGTTGAAGGTGATTGTTCTTTCAGGTTTTTTGGGGTCTGGTAAGACTACTCTGATCAAGCACATACTGACTAACGGCCAGAACAAAAAAGTGGCAATAATCCTGAATGATATTAGCTAATTTGATATTGATACTGACCTGGTGAGGGATAGAAATCTCCATATCAAAAAACATAAGGACATCGTGGAGATTAGCAATGGCTGCATCTGTTGCACTCTTAAAGATGATATGATCAAGGAAGTTCGGAAAATTGCCAAAACTAGAAAATTTTAATATCTTGTTATAGAAGCTACAGGAGTGTCTACACCTCTTCCCATAGCTCAGGCTTTTGCTTATACAGAAGGAGTCTCAAAATATGCTGAAATCTACTCCATGGTGACAGTGATAGATGCTGAACATTTTGAAAATAACTTGATATCGGATGAGCTTGCCGATAATGAGGAGAAGCAGGATGATTCAAAGAAAAGGAGAAGAAGAAAGATGAAGAAAGGAGAGGAGATCTCTGAAGAGGACAAGCCGACTTTGGCTGAGCTTATGCTGGATCAGCTGTAAATTGCTGATCTTACAATTATTAACAAGATAGATCTGGTCACCACCCAGCAAAGAGAAGAGGTTTTCTCTTTTGTTCGAGGTATTAATCCCAATTCCGATATTTTATTGAGCCAATACTCTAATATAGACCTTTAGGAAGTCTTCAAGAAGAGATTTGACTTATAAAAAGCTGAAATTTGCCAGCGCTGGATCAGTGAAAGAATTAATGCTCGAGATATTCCTTAAACCATTAAATATAATATTTCCAGTTTTATCTATAGAGCTCGAAGGCCCTTTGACCCTTAAAAAATTCATACCTTGCTCACTAATAAAAAATATTGGCCTTTTTGGGAGCAGATTACAAGAGCTAAAGGCTTTTTCTGGTTGGCTAACTACCCTAGATATGAATTTCTAATGCACAAATCCGGTCGAAGGATAGTTTACTCGATTGAAAAGCCCTGGTTTGTTTAAATGCCTAAAAGTAAATGGGTTCCCGATCGAAGAGAGTTGAAAGGTTTTTAAAAGTTCATTAAAAAATACTGGTAGTAGCCTTATGGAGACAAAAGAATCGAAATTGTGTTTATCAGCAAAGACTTGAACTAGAAATAAATTAGGACTGTCCTTGATGAATGCTTAATTCCAGAGAGTTTGCTACTTAAATATGAAGAGTCCTATAAATAAATGACTGATCCCTTCTAAAATCAGTGGAAAGATGCCATCAATTTTTTTGAGCAGAATGATCTGCTACTATAAAATGACGAGGAGTGGGAGGAGATGGACGAGGAATAGGAGGAGGAAGAATAAGATGAATACATCCCCAATAGCAAAATCATAACATGATATGCAGCCTTTATCTAAATCTTAATCAAGACATATAACTTCATGTTTTTGTTTACATACAATAATAAAATTATAACTGCATGCCCAAATCCGAACACTCTCAAAGCTTCTCAGTCAACTCTTCAGGAGCACGTTTGAATCAGACCTAAAAGATGCAGAAGGAGGCTGATCACTACACCAAAAAGTATTAATGGGAGAGGCGCAATTTACTTACTCTCCAAGGGATTGAGGCTAAACTCCAAGGAGAGATTGAAAACCTGAAGAAGAGTGTAGCTACTCTGAAGAAGTAGAGTGAGGAGGGATAGGTTAAGGTGATGTTCACCAAGATGCGTAATCTGCAAAAGCAAATCGACATTGTACATATTTGAAAATGTAGAATGATAAACGCTACAACTAAACCATGGGTGAGATCGTAAAATTGAAGAAGGCCATCGATCTGCTACGACAAGAAAAGACTATGTATCAAAGCAACTTGCGCAGCCTGGAGACTGACATCGAGAAGGCTGATGGAGAAATCAACTCGCTTATGCAAAACATCGAGAGTAGTCAAAATACTAGCAAAATGAGCCAAAATTTAATGTTGAGTCTGAAGATGAAGAACGAGGAGGACAAGAACCACTACTATCAATAACTCACAAGACTAAACAAATAGTTAAAAGACCCCAAGCTCAACCGTGGCAGCAGGATAAAAACCGGAGAAATCAAGGCCATACAGAACGATACTGCTGCAATTCTTAAGCAGCGTCTTACAAAACTTATCGTCAATAATAAATAAAAAGTGAAACTGATTGACAACTACCAACGCAACATGAAGGTTATTGATGAGGCATTTACTACCATTAAGGAGGCCACCGGACTGACAGATATCCTTGAGATTCAGAACACTTTCATCAAAGGAGAGGAGCAAAACTATAATTTGCTGACTTATGTTGATGTACTGAACCAGGAAATCGACAATCTAGTGGATATCAATCAAAACTTAAGGGCAAAGAATTAGCAACTTAAGAAAGATAATCAGGAAAAGCAACGCATCCTTAACGATACTCCAGAAGATGAAAAGAGAAGAATTAAGATTCAAGAATATATTGATAAAAAAAAGAAGGAAGTTTAATAATTCCAGAAAATGCTTGATGATATTTCACCCATGGTCAAGGAGGTACTCATCAAATTAGCGGGGTCTAAGTTCAACAGGGCCAACCCGCATCGAGTTCAGGAGTACATTAACTCTGGCGTCAGTCTAAACGATTCCAACCTTGCAGAGTACCTTTCTTAACTTGAGGAGTACACCAACAGCATTCTCATCTATAAGGGGAAAGCTAACAAGCAATCTAACTCATAAATATATGCAAAGACCCTTCTCCTTGACTAGCTAGCTCCCAAAGATTTTAGAAAACGCACTTACGTATTTATTTCATAACCCAGGACCATACCGTTCTCAACAATGTTCTTGAGGAAGTCAAGGATAAGTCCAAGGGCCTTTAAAAATTGCTGTAGAGAGAGCAACTGTAAGACTTCGCGAAGAAAGACATCTAATCAAGACGTCAAGCAGAGGCCGCCAAAATAAAGAAAAAATGATCAGAATAAATATCATTATTTAGTTTTTATTTTTATTTAAACAAGAAACTATTATTGCAAATGAGTCTTGACGAAGGAATTCTCAGAATGTACATTGATGAGGTTTATCAAATCTATGACACTTAAAATAATGGAGTACTTGACACACGAGAACTGCATAATTTCTTTAATCAGCTCTATGCATCACTTAATTAGAGTCGTAGGTTTAATGAGGCTGAGTTTGTTCAGATTATGAAAAATATTGATTTAGAAAAGGATGGTTAGATCACAAAGCCAGAATTGTTTCTGCTGTTTAAGTTTGTATGGGAGAATCCTGGATAAACTCCACTGCAAGCATCATATGAAGAAGCAGCCATGCAATATGGTGGACAAAATGGCGGGCAATACAATCCAAATTACATGCAAAATAACCAAAACCCATACGGTCAGTATCCTCCCAACCCCCAAAACGTGCCATATGGAAATAACCCCTACGGCCAAGGTTACAATCCTAACTACATGCCAAACAACCAGTATCAGCAATACGGTAATAACTACCAAAAATGATCGATTTCTCAACATAAAAAAATAATTAGTTGTTCTATATCACAGTTAATCCGTTTCCTCCAATTTGTTGAGTCTCTTCCATTCCTGATATGTTTCACAAATAATCTAGTTGGGCTTATTATCCCCCAGCCATAAATTCATATTATTCAATAGAACTTGCAGGTATCCCACTTAGTTTAAACTTTACATATTTGCAATTACTAAACATACTAATCTTACACGAATTGCAATATCTGTTGTGAAATCCTTGCTCAAGAGCTGGATGAATAAATCAATTTCTTCTGATCCTGTGAGGTCGAATTAGACTAATAGTTCATTCTTATCCTCGCAAAGGGCTTGAAAGTAATCCCAGAATTCATGAAAGTTTCGCTAACTATTGCCTTAAAGGATGATCCTTTCGAACTTTCCTTCCAAGAGGCTATACATCTTGAGAATGGACCTCTCTACTAAAGTCAATTTAATGAGTTTTACAGATTGATGTTAATAAGTTCTATTTTTGGGTCTTCCTTTCCTGAGCATATCTCTCTTCGGCCTTCGTATAGTCTCAACGTATTCTTTATCAAGGTTGTGTTTATTCTTCACATGAGTATATGCGGCTGGATAGGACATGTAGGTTTTACCACATTTGCATGAAAAATCTCTGCGGTATTCAGATATCTTCTCCTCACTAGCGCTTAAAGGCTTATGGGTCATTTCTCCCTATTGATCACTAACAAGAAAATTGTCATAATTCAATATTTAACTTTCTATTAATTTCTGCCCATCTGACGAAGCCCATCCAATTATAATGGAATTGGTCAGGTTTTATTTTTTTACTATGATTAAAATTACCAAATATCCTAGAAAATGGTATAAAAATCACTGCATTTTGGCAAAGGGGCTCTTCCACAAAAAAAGTGCCTTTTGACTTTGTGTTAGCTTACCCATCTTAAAAATACTAAATCAAACATAGTCTACCAAATAATAAACTCTAAGATGTGAAAGATGATGCCATAAAAGAGAACAGCCCACTCCATCGGAGATGGTGGTGCTAGTCCCGATATGAGTATGAGTTGCGCTGCAATTGTAAGAATAGTGATCATCATAAAGGCAAATATCTCAGGGAACTATCTTAACTCATGCTTACTGATTATTTTATGTTACCATAAAACCCATTTTGCAATCTGAAGATCTCTAGAAAGATAAAGATCACTCCGATTATTACTCGCACTGGCACCCCGTACTCCATATCGAAGTAAATAAACCGGTAAATTTGACTGCCGGCGTAGAGGTACACTTCCATGATTGAGTAATACCAATTAAAAAAAATTAGCTGCTGGAAGAGTAGAGAGGACGTGATCTATGATTCTAAGTTAAGCAGCAGATACAAAGAGTATGGATAGGCTTAGGCTGCGGATATTTTAGGGTAGGATAAATGGGGTTTCGATGTTTGACTTCCTCCTTCTGTGAGGCATCCTCGTTTTCTAAGCCCGACACTGGAAGGTAGCTCATTGTTTGATTCAAATTATTATA
>Ga0302140_10007621_pt1 | contig 13535 bp, 12 predicted proteins | sample I_Bog_E1_1_FD_202095 | JGI IMG/M metagenome (GOLD analysis project Ga0302140, IMG submission 202095) | Peat permafrost microbial communities from Stordalen Mire near Abisko, Sweden - I_Bog_E1_1 | ecosystem: Environmental > Terrestrial > Soil > Wetlands > Peat | place: Sweden: Abisko, Stordalen...
GGAGCCGGATGACGATAAAGGCGCTTAATTTCCCCTCTATATTGATACATATTAAAAAGCCTCCTTTTTTGGGAGGCTTTTTTGTTTTAAAGCTTTGCTTGTAACAAGAAATGCGCGCAGCCCTTTGAAACCGCTTAGTTAAACACTAACTTGCTTCCGTTTATCTTGCTTTTGCAAATGAAAATAAAATCCGTTTATCTTTTTACCCTGCTGCTCATCTGCGCGGCCGGAATTGCCAGGGGCCAGTTTACGCAGGCCAGGTTGCAGGTGGCTGGTTTAAATTGCGCCCTGTGCGCCAAAACTACGGAAAGGGAACTAATGGAACTGCCCTTCATCAGCGATGTTAAGCCCGACCTGATGCACAATATTTATGTAATCACTTTTAAACCGGGGCGGGTTGTAAGTTTCGACCAGATCGGCAAAATTGTTCGCGACGAGAATTTTTTTATCACTTTCTTTAAGGCCACTATAAATTTAGATGGAATAAAACTCAGCGGAGACGCCTTTAGAGATGGCGGAGATACCTACAGGCTCCTAAATCCTGCGGGCAAACCCCTAACAGGCCAACTTGAGTTCACCCTGGTAGATAAAGGCTTTGCACCACGATCAGTTTCCAAAAAGTATCAGAGTGCCGCCGCCGAAGATCCTTCGCTGCCGGGTAAGGTTTATCACCTGGCGATTTAAGTCAAAAGTCTTGAGTCAAAAGTCTAAAGTCAATTTTTCTGTTGACGCAAGACTTTCGACTTAGAACTACTCTACGGTAACCGATTTTGCCAGGTTACGGGGCTGATCGACATTGCAGCCGCGCATAACGGCTATATGATAAGCTAGCAGCTGCAGCGGTATAGTAGCCAGCAGTGGTACAAACGCTTCGTCGGTTTGCGGAATCTCGACCACGTAATCGGCCATCCCCTTTACTTCTGTGTCGCCTTCGGTAACAATGGCAATCACATGTCCTTTACGGGCCTTTACCTCTTGTATGTTGCTGATCACCTTTTCGTACGAAGAATCTTTGGTGGCTATGAAAACAACCGGCATATCTTCATCTATCAGCGCTATCGGGCCGTGTTTCATTTCGGCAGCAGGGTAGCCTTCGGCATGGATGTACGAGATCTCCTTCAGCTTCAGCGCGCCTTCCAGCGCTACCGGGAATGAGCTGCCGCGACCCAGGAACAGGCAATTGGTGCTATCCTTAAACTGCCGGGCAATTTCCTTGATATGCTCGTTAGCTTTCAGTGCCCGCTCCACCAATTCGGGAATAGTATTAAGTTCGGTCAAATGCTCTACCAGCTTACTTTCGGTAATGGTGCCACGCTGCTGGGCAATATAAAATGCCATCAGCGTTAAAACGGTTACCTGCGCGGTGAACGCCTTGGTTGAGGCCACACCTATTTCGGGTCCGGCATGGGTATAAACACCTGCATGAGTGGTGCGCGGTATTGACGCGCCTACTACGTTGCAAATACCAAAAATAGTGGCGCCTTTCTCCTTGGCCAACTCGATGGCCGCCATCGTATCAGCCGTTTCGCCCGACTGCGAAATTGCGATCACCAGGTCCTTCTCGGTGATGATCGGGTTGCGATAACGGAATTCAGATGCATATTCTACTTCTACCGGTACGCGGGCATATTCCTCTATCAGGTACTCACCCACCAGCCCGGCGTGCCACGATGTACCGCAGGCTACGATGATAATACGATCGATATTTTTGAGTTTATCGGTATATTCCTTTATTCCTCCCAGCTGAACCTTGCCTTGCTGCGGGTAAATACGGCCGCGCATACAATCACGGATGGACCGTGGCTGCTCGTATATCTCTTTCAGCATAAAATGGTCATAGCCGCCTTTTTCCAGCGCCTCCAACTTCAGGTCAAGCTCCTGGATGTAGGGCGTGTGCACCTGGTTGTCGATGGTTTTTACCAGCAGGTTTTCCCGGCTGATATAGGCCACTTCGTTATCGTTAAGATAGATGACATTTTTTGTATACTCCACGATAGGCGTCGCGTCCGAAGCGATAAAATACTCGCCCTTACCCACGCCAATCACCATGGGGCTGCCTTTGCGGGCCGCGATCAGCAGGTCGGGTTCATCCTCGCTCATGATCACGATGGCGTATGCACCAATTACTTTCGTCAGCGCAACACGCACCGCTTCACGCAGGTCAAAACCGGTTTCGTTTTGGATATCCTCAACCAGGTGTATCAGTACCTCGGTATCTGTATCGCTCTTGAAAATGTGGCCCTTGCTAAGCAGCGTTTCTTTTATCGGGCCGTAGTTTTCGATGATACCGTTGTGTATGATCGTCAACTTCCTGTTGCCGGACGAGTGCGGGTGCGAGTTGCGGTCGCTTGGCGCGCCGTGGGTTGCCCAGCGTGTATGGCCCATACCCATTGTGCCGCCAAGGTTTACGTCTTTAACAAAATTCTCGAGGTCGCTTACTTTGCCGGCCTTTTTATAAACCCGCAGGCCTTTATCAAACAGCGAGACACCGGCGCTGTCATAGCCACGGTACTCCAGGCGGTGGAGCCCTTTTATAATTATCGGGTAGGCATCCCTAAAACCAATATAACCTACAATTCCGCACATAAATCCAAATATTAATGTTAGTTCGACAAAAGTAATAAGATATTATTATCTATGAGGGTAGACAATCGAAGGGAAAGAAAATTTAGTTCTGTAGTCAGTAACGTCTGAAAGTCGGAAGTCCGAAAGAAGGAATGTGTTTGATCTCATTCAAAATCTTCTTTCGGACTTCCGGACTTTCCTGACTTTTGGACTATTATTGTTTAGCAATCTTTGTGTAGATCACATTTAACTTTATCCGGTAAGGGGAGCTTGCATTGGTACCGATAGCAATCGTCCGTGCGGCGACCTGCGTAGTTGGCAGTATGTCCACACCCGTTTTATTGGTGGTATCCACGGGTGCAATATAGGTGCCATTGTCGACGGTATTACTGCCAAATATCATATCCTGCAGAAAAGCTGTCAAAAGGAAGTGGTATTCGTTTGTATTGTTGTTGTAGTATCCACCGAAGGTTCCTATTCCCCCCGATCGTGGGTCCGAGCTTGCATCCTGTATCAGCGAAGGTTGGTTCGCAAGATCGAGCTGGTACATCGTTATTTTGGGTAATGGCGTAAAAGGAATATACGATCCCGGCTGCGGCGTTATTACCAGTTCGGCCCGGTTGATCAGTATGAGACTATCCGGTTTACCGGGCCTGTTTACCAGGCTGGCACGCAAGTTTGTCAGGAAACTCGGAAAACTGATCTTTGCCCTTAACCCTGCCAGTCCCTGCAGGTAAAACATATTGCGCGAACCGGTTGACTTGTTGTTTAGTTCGTTTTGGATTGTTGCAGTGAACGTATGGGTTATACTTGCAGCCATGCGCGCTATCGGCAAACTCACTTCTGCGGTATCAATGGTTGTTCCGCTCACCGACCGATAATAAACCGCCAATGTGTCTGTTGCGTTAAACATCAGTACGCCGCCTGTCCCGGTCGATTTAGTCCGGTTAATGGTCAAATATAGTCCGTTAACAACATTTTGAAATACAGAATTTGAGCCGAGGTCGTTTGAACTCAGCGTAAACAGGTTAGCATTTACAAAGTTGGTGCTGATTGGTATCCTGATTTGAGGGGGTACTTTAATCAGCGTATCGGGGGCTCCCGTGATAATATGATATACACTTATGGAATCGTGCGGCCTTGCGTTAAAGGTGAGCGATCCTAAAAGGAAATTGGCGTTGTATTTCCACTGCCTGGTATTATAATACGATGAATCGTCGTAAAATTTCTCAGCTAACTGGTAAACGTTCACGGTATAGCTTGAGGTGATAGAGTCGCCATAAAACCCATCGGCATAACCAAGCACCAGCCTGGCGGAGTCGATCGTGATTGTGCCCGTCGGCGGCGTATACGCACCCATCCCGGGTAAGTTCAAATCGGTAGCCAGGTTAGATACCGTTGTACCGAAGACGGGGTCGATGAAATAGGCCAGGGGGTTTTTTGCAAGCCCCGAGGTTACCAGGGAGCCGATGGTATCGGTATTAATAACAATAGTTGAAGTATCAACCAGGGTAGTACCTAACGCGTTTGTTGAAGTTATACCCAACCCCACGCTATCCTGGTTTTTACAGCCATTCAAAATAAAAAGACTTATTAACAAGGTCAATAAGTCTAAACGGAAAAATTTCATAGATGTTCTCAAAGCTTATACAACGTGTGCTAACTCCTCGTTAACAATTTCGTCGTAAAAATTGTAATAATTTTCGAAATCGGCGGACGATTCGAAATCCAGAACGGATTTATTGCTGTTTTTAACATAATTTAACACATCTTCATCGATATTCTCGCCGGCTAAAATAATTCCGTCACTGTACTGGATAGCACCTGCATAAAGAGATGAATTGGAACCGGGTTTGTAAACCTCGGTGTGCTTTTCCGTCATTTCGCCCATTACAGCTTTTTGCGCGAAGTCAGCATCCATTTCGCCTTCAAAATCGTTTTCATAAATGGAATACACCACCTTTGAATTCTTGAAGGTCGGATCGTCCTTGTAAGTAGTTTTTAAATAAGCCGGGACCAGCGAACTCATCCAGCCGTGGCAATGGATCACATCAGGCGCCCAGCCAAGTTTCTTAACGGTTTCGAGCGCGCCCTTGCAAAAGAAGATCATGCGTTCGTCGTTATCAGCATAAAACTTCCCCTCCTTGTCCGTGAACACATGTTTTCGCTGAAAATATTCTTCATTGTCCAAAAAGTAAACCTGCATACGGGCAGCAGGTATAGAAGCCACTTTAATGATAAGGGGATTGTCGTTATCGTTAATGATAATGTTCATTCCCGACAAACGGATCACTTCATGTAACCGGTTCCTGCGCTCATTAATGTTTCCGAAACGTGGCATCAGGATACGGATCTCGTAGCCTTTTTCCTGCATTGCCTGTGGCAATTGGCGGGTGATTTCAGAAATTTTTGAGCGTTCAAGAAAGGGAGACATTTCATGAGTTATAAACAGAAGCTTAGATTTACCCATCACTATATCAGTATTAAATTAAAATTAAAGAGCTTAAAAAATTGAGTTTGCAAATATAAGCATTATTATATAAACTGGCAACCAATTAAGCAAGTTAGTTTTGGTATTTCTTTATCAATTACACACCTTTGCCGAATTCGTTAATTTGAACGTGATTTGAAAGTTTTTACGACCAAAAAAGAGCTGGTGCAGCACCTGCAGCACAGCAGAAACAATGGAAAAACCATCGGTTTTGTGGCAACCATGGGCGCCTTGCACCAGGGGCATCTGTCGCTAATTGAGCAGGCAAAGCAAACAAATGACTGGGTTGTTTGCAGTATTTTTGTCAACCCAACCCAGTTTAATGACCCGAAAGACCTGGAAAAATATCCCCGTACCCTGGAAGCTGATAGCGTGTTATTGGAGCAGGCCGGGTGCGACGTTTTGTTCAGCCCGCCGGTAAGTGAGATTTATGATGCTCATGAACAATGGCATTTAGACATTGGCGAACAGGAGTTTTTGCTGGAGGGAAAATACAGGCCCGGGCATTACCAGGGAGTGACCCATGTGGTGTACATCCTGTTCAATATCATCAGGCCTGACGAAGCATTTTTCGGACAAAAAGACTACCAGCAATTTTTAATCATTAGTAAAATGGTGAAACAATTGGATCTGCCCGTTAAGCTGGTGATGTGCCCCATTATGCGCGAGCCCGACGGCCTCGCCATGAGTTCGCGGAACGTTCACCTCACCACCGGCGACCGCCGGCATGCGTTGGTCCTTTCAAAAACACTGAATTGGGTTAAAGACAACTTTAACCGAAGCAAAATCAATTCGCTGAAAAAAGAAGCTGAACAAATGATCAACGCTGAGGCTGATGTCGAGTTGGACTATTTTGAAATTGCTGATGGTGAAACTTTACACCCTGCCGATGAGCACTCCCAAAAGATCATCGCGCTGGTGGCTGCTAAAGTTGGGAAAACGCGGTTGATCGATAACGTTATTTTAGTTCATGGTTCATTTGTAAGTTCATAGTTCATGGTTGATAGTTCATAGTAGGAACGGATTATGGCAGCCGAATAACCAACATCTTCTGCCATGAACTATGAACTATGAACCAAAGAAAGCTTCTCCGCCATCACCTCGCTGATCTTACGGTACGAGTCAAAGGTCCAACCGGCGATGTGCGGCGTTAATAAAACTTTTCCTGACTGCTTCAATTCTTCAAACCATTCCTGTTCGGCAAGCGCCGGGAACCTTTCAGTTTCCAGTACATCTAAGCCCGCCCCTAAAATTTTGCCGTTTTTAATGGCATTGAGCACGGCGCGCGTTTGAACGACTTTGCCGCGCGAAGTATTGATCAAAAATATTGGCTTTTTGAAATGAAATAAGTACTCTTCATTGACAAGGCCGTTAGTTTCTGAGGTGAGCGGGACGTGCAGGCTGAGCACATCGCTATGTTTTACAATTTCTTCCATGCTTACCTCGCGCGCAAACTGGTCGCTGAAGCCGGACTTATATTTATCGTAGGCGATAACGTTCACCTCAAAGCCCGACAGTTTTCTTGCAAAACTGTGCCCCATAAATCCGTAGCCGATAATACCCACGGTTTTACCCTTCAGCTCAAAACCGCGGTTAGCCTCACGCTGCCAGCTGGCGTTTCGTATCTGCGCGTCAGCAATATTAAAATTATTCATTAAGGAGAGCAGCATACCCACGGCATGTTCGCCGACCGCGTCCATGTTGCCTTCGGGTGCGTTGATCAGGGCGATACCCTTTTTTTCAGCATAGGTCTCGTCCATATTGTCCATACCCGCCCCGGCCCGGCAAACAAAGCGCAGGTTTGTCCCGGCATCGATATATTGTTTGTTCAGCTTAAACTTTGAACGCATTACCAGCCCTTCGTAGGTACCGATGATTTGCAGCGCGTCGTCGGGTTTGATGGTTGGCCGGTAATCACAATGGTAACCCATGGCTTCTGCACGCTCAATAAAAATGGGGTGGATATCGTCGACGATGAGGATGTTGTTTTTCAAATAGCTTCGAATTATTTAAGCAGGCAAAATTATAAAATGAAGCGCGTATTTAAACACTCGCCCGCCAGTTTGTTAATTGCGCATGACAATTATACCTAAGCAACGGTTTGGCACGTTAGTAGCAGTAAGGTTATCGGGAGTTTTTCTCCCTGTTTACAATTATGAAACTTACGAAATTCAAAAAAGCCGCCTCCGATTTAAAGGTGCAGGCGCATAAACTTGCGGAAGCCGGGTTTAGGCAAATATTTGAACACATCAATCAACTCAATATAAAAAAAGGGGTTGACAAGATGGGGCTTGATAAATTTATAGAACAATGCGCCTGGCTGGCTGCTGGCACAGGTGTCGTATCAGGCAGCGGCGGCATGTTTACTTTAATTGCGGGCATTCCTTTTGACTTCGCCAACCTGGTTACACAGCAGTTCAGGGTAACTATGGCCATTATGTACCATAACCGGCGCACGTACCAGATCAGTTTTGAAGAGTTTATGGCATTGGTTGCCACCTCGCTGAAAGTTGAAGCAGGTGTAGCTATTTCTAAAACGATGATGGAAGGCGTGGCAGAAAAACTACTGATGCTATTTGGCACGCGGACAGCCGAAAGACTGGTACCAATAGTAGGCGGCGTTATCGGCGGCGGAACTAATTATGTTTTTATAAAGCGAATGGCAAAATCATTGAAAGCGATGGAACTGGTGCAGCCGCTAACTATTCAAGTGATCTGAAACGGTAAATCAGCTTGCAGGGAAATGCCGTTAACAAGTTAACTGCGCTTATTTTACAATGATAGCCTGTGGGCTTTTATATTTACTTAGCTGTTTGTACGAAACCAACCATTCCCTGTCAGGCTCAAACGCCTGCGTGGCGTGTGGTAAAATTCCCTCGGTGCTAAAAATTATCCCTTTCGGTGTAAACAAATAGTCTTTTAACATTGCTGAAGCGGTAAGGGTATCTACCGACCCGTTCAACTCCGCAAGGTTATCTTTGTCTTCCTCGCCCTTTCTTGATTGATAATCTGCAGCTATGCGTCTTTTTAATAATGTTTTATAGGTTTGGTATATCCAGTTTCTGCCCGCTCCGTTAATTTCGTTCTTTAGCCCATAACCCTTGCCCGTAGCTATGCTTAGCGTAAGTCGTTGGGTTGTGGTTGACGGATAAGCCCCCATTCCGTCAGTGTATATCTCAATGGAGAGTAATCCTTTGTCTTCAAAAGTGACTTTGTAGTTCATGCCCACGAGGCCGCAACCGCAGGCTGCGTAGTTCGCTTTTATTGAGTCGACGCCACTTGCATCGCCGATGTTTTCAAACGCAAGGGCTTTTTGCAACCCGGGGTAGCTGTCCGAAACAACCGGGATATTCAGCGTGTCGGTGTGATCCTGGATGTACGAGCTATCAGTATGCTTATAAGTAAGTACAACCGTTTTGGTTGATACGATGCTATGGGATTTGGTCTGCGAATAGACTCTACAGCTAATGAAAAGAACCATTGTAGCGACAAGAAAGGCAGGCTTAAAGTACTTCATCTGTTTGCGACAATCGTGTTGGTTAAATTTACAAAATCATTCACACTAAGTCGCTCAGCCCTGAGTTCAAGCATTGGCTGATCCACCATTTTTTCTTTGTTGATGAGCGATGACAAAGCATTCCGCAACGTTTTCCTGCGCTGGTTGAAACCGGCTTTCACTACCTGCCAGAATAGCTTTTCGTCACAATCCAGTTGAGTTGTTTCATTACGTGTTAAGCGAATAACTGCCGAAAGTACCTTTGGCGGCGGGTTAAACACACCGGCCTTTACTGTAAACAAATATTCTACCCGGTAATAAGCCTGTAAAAATACGCTCAGGATGCCATAGTCTTTGCTGCCGGGTTTAGCGTTGCAGCGTTCGGCTACCTCTTTCTGAAACATTCCCACCACCTCAACCACCTGCTGCCGGTTGTCCAATATTTTAAACAGTATTTGTGACGATATGTTATAAGGGAAATTACCAATAACTGCCATCGGGCCATTAAAAAAAGCCGCAAAGTCCATTTCCAGGAAGTCGGCATTGATCAGGCTGCTACCCAATTGCGGGTATTTTTTTTGCAGGTACTCAAACGATTCGGTGTCAATATCAATAAGATGTACGTCAATATCTTTTTTCTGCAGCAAAAAATCCGAAAGGATACCCATGCCCGGCCCAACCTCCAATACCACCGTATATTTACCGGTGTGCCGCAGGCTTTCCACTATTTTTGAAGCGATGTTTTTATCAGTAAGGAAATGCTGGCCCAGGTGCTTTTTTGCTCTTACTAATGTCATTATTCGTCAAATATTGTGGCAAATTATACATATTTGTTCTTTAATCGTTAATTAATCTTTTATTTGCGTGGTTAGGTGTTGGAATGTTGGCCCCGATAGCTATCCGGGGTTGTAAGGTTGAAATGTTGTAAAGCTGAGCGACTAATGACCAGAGACCAAATAATCGGTGAAATCAAAAAAGCATCGGTGTAATCAAAGAAAAATATGAGTGAAAGAATAAAGATAGGCATCAGTATAGGCGACGTTAACGGCATCGGGCTGGAGGTCATCATCAAAACCCTGGCCGATCACCGCATTTACGATTATTTTACGCCAATTGTGTACGGCCATACCAAAGTAGCTTCATTTTATCGCCGCACTACCCAAATCGAGGAGTTAAATTTTACCGTGATCGGCAACCCATCTGAGGCGATAGGGCGCAAAGAGCATAAAAAGCCAAACATGATCAACTGCTGGGAAGAAGATGTAAAGATAGAACCGGGCGTGGTGAACAGCGCTGTCGGCAAGTATTCGTTCCTTTCGCTTGACAGGGCAACAAGCGATCTGCTGGCCGGCCATATAGATGCACTGGTAACCGCGCCGATAAATAAGGATACCATCCAAAACGAACAGTTCAATTTTCCCGGGCATACCGAGTACTTGCAGGACCGCGGCGGGGCAGCGGAATCACTGATGTTTTTGGTAAGCGACACCCTGAAAGTTGGTGTCGTTACCGGCCATATCCCGGTTGCAAAAATTGCAGAGAGCATTACTGCGGACAAAATCGTCGCCAAGTTAAAGCTGATGGACGCCAGCCTGCGAAACGATTTTTGGGTGCGCAGACCCAGAATAGCCGTTTTAGGTTTAAACCCGCATGCCGGCGATAACGGCCTGATAGGAGAGGAAGAACAAACTATAATTGCGCCAGCCCTGGAAGAAGCCCGCAATGGCAATATCCTTGCTTTTGGCCCTTACCCGGCTGATGGCTTTTTTGCCAACGGCAGCTACATGCAGTTTGACGCGGTACTGGCCATGTACCATGACCAGGGGCTGATACCCTTTAAACAAATCGCCTTTGAATCGGGCGTAAACTTTACCGCCGGTTTAAATTTTGTACGCACCTCGCCCGACCATGGGACTGCTTATGACATTGCCGGCAAGAATAAAGCATCAGAAGTTTCTTTCCGCGAAGCAATGTTCACTGCGATGCATATCGTTAAACACCGGCGCGAAACGCTGGAACTGGAGGAAAACCCGCTTACGTTTAGCAAGCTAAGCAGGGACAGGGACTAGGGTTAAGTCAATAGTCTTTAGTCGCAAGTCAAAAACCGGGTAACCCATATTTGAATTACCCGCTCCTACTATGGTCTATGGACCATCGACTACTAAAAATCAGGCATGCACCGCCATCGCCCTCATCGCTTCATCTAAGTTCAACTGCAGGCCTTTCGCCACGGCCATTCCGAGCCCAATATCTGCCCTGAACCAGTGGCAAAGCTGCCGGTTAACAATCAGTTCGCGTTTTGGCCCGTCAATTCCACTCATCGCGCCGACAATGTTTTTTATCAGCTCCTTTTTTTCATTTTCGCCCATTAAACGGTATAAATTGCCAGGTTGTGTGTAATGATCGTTTTCACCTTCGGCGTTACGATCGTACCAATCTGCTACACTTGTCCCCAGGCCCCACGATGGTTCCTTATAACTTTCGTCGGCCACAATATTGTCAAAGCTGTTAGGAAAATAGTTTGGAGCAGACCAGTGGTTACCATCCACTCGCATCTGGCCGTCGCGCTGGTAATTGTTTACGGCAAATGGGCAGCGGTTAACCGGTATTTGCTCATAGTTGCCTCCTAAGCGGTAACGATGCGCATCAGGGTACGACAACAACCGGCCCTGCAGCATCTTATCCGGAGAGTAGCCAATACCATCTACCACATGTGCCGGCGCAAAAGCCGATTGCTCCACATGCGCAAAATAGTTGTCGGGGTTTTCATTTAACTCCAGTATGCCTACATCAATCAACGGGAAATCGAGGTGCGGCCATACCTTTGTCAGGTCGAACGGGTTCCAATGGTAAGTTTTTGCCTGCTCTTCGGTCATCACCTGTATTTTAAGCGCCCATTTCGGAAAATCACCGTTATCAATGGCGTGCAGCAGGTCATGCTGCGCAAAATCCGGATCGATACCACGCATCGCGCTTGCATCTTCGCCGGTAAAGTTTTTAATACCCTGTTTGGTTTTAAAATGAAACTTCACCCAAACGCGCTCGTTTTCTACGTTGATCATGGAGAAAGTGTGACTGCCAAAACCGTCCATATGGCGATAACCATACGGCGTGCCCCTGCCCGACATCAGGATCATTACCTGGTGCAGGCTCTCCGGGTTCAGTGACCAGAAATCCCACATCACTGTCGCACTTTTCGTGTTCGTATAGGGGTCACGTTTTTGGGTGTGTATAAAATCGCCAAACTTCTTCGGGTCCTTTACAAAAAATACAGGCGTATTATTGCCCACCAGGTCCCAGTTGCCTTCTTCGGTATAAAATTTAATCGCAAAACCGCGGGGATCTCGTTCGGTGTCGGCCGATCCTTTTTCGCCGCCAACGGTCGAAAAACGCAAAAACACTTTAGTTTCCTTACCGATCGTATTAAATATTTTGGCGCGGGTATATTTGGTTATGTCGTGTGTGACGGTGAAAGTGCCATACGCGCCTGACCCCTTTGCGTGCACCACTCTTTCAGGGATGCGTTCCCGGTTAAAATGGGCCATTTTTTCATGCAAAATAAAGTCCTGCAGCAATATAGGGCCGCGCGGGCCAACGGTCATGGAGTTTTCGTTCTCAGCATAGGGAATGCCCGATGCGGTAGTCAGCTTTTTCTTATTCGTTTCCATAGCGGTAAATTTGGTGTCATTCAAACTTCTAAAAAAATATTCAATAGAAAAAATCAATAATTACTATATTTGGATAGAGAGAATCTATAGGGAGAATCGAGAGCCAAGAATCAAGAGCCAAGATTTAGCTGGCAAAACAGGATAACCCCTGTGTGTGTTTATCTTGATTCTTGTCTCTTGATTCTTGGTTCTTGGTTCTTGGTTCTTGGTTCTCAAAATAAAAAGATATGACCATTACCCAACTCGAATACGTCGTAGCCGTGGATACCTACCGCAGTTTTGTATCCGCCGCAGATAAATGTTTTGTTACCCAGCCCACGCTGAGCATGCAGATACAAAAACTGGAAGATACGCTCGGCGTTAAGATTTTCGACCGCAGCAAGCAGCCGGTTATCCCAACGGAAATAGGCAGCGAGATCATCGCCCAGGCGCGGGTAATGCTTTCGGAGGCGGAAAAGATCAAAGAAATTATCACCGACCGCCAACGCGAGCTATCGGGCGAACTGAAAGTTGGTATTATACCAACGGTTGCGCCTTATATCCTGCCAAAAATATTGCATGGCTTCATCGAAAAATACCCGCAAGTGAAGCTCATAGTTTCTGAGCAAACTACCGAGCAGATCATCCAGGAGCTCAAACTGGGCATGATCGACTGCGGCATACTCTCCACCCCGCTCCATGAAAGCAGCCTTACGGAGATACCCGTGTTCTATGAAAACTTTGTGGCCTATGTCTCCAAAAACAGCAAGCTATCCAAAAAGAAAAGCATCAGCCCGGATGATATCGATATGGAAGAAATTTGGATACTGAACGAGGGCCACTGCATGCGCGAGCAGGTGCTCAATATTTGCCAGCGCCGCAAGGCCACGCAGGGTTTTAAGCATTTTGAATACAACACCGGTAGCGTGGAAACCCTTAAACGCATGGTCGACCAAAACAATGGCGCCACCATCCTCCCCGAGCTTGCCCTTGCCGATTTGAGCGATAAACAGCTGGATAAAGTCCGCTATTTTAAATCGCCCGAACCGGCGAGGGAGGTTAGCGTAGTGATCCAGCGTAATTTTTTGAAGCGCCGATTAATAGAAGCGCTGAAAAACGAAATACTGGAGTTTTTGCCCAAGCGGATGAAGAGTAAGAAGAAGAAGGATGTGATGGATATATAATGCGTCGGGAAGTCCGGAAGTCAGTAATCCCGATAGCTATCGCATATGCGTCAAGCTAAGGATTGATGAAGAAACGCTTCCAATTTCTGCACGGCGTTATCTCGGTCTTTTCGGCTGTCATAAATGCAATAATATTTTATGTGGCACATTAT
>Ga0302140_10007624_pt1 | contig 13533 bp, 9 predicted proteins | sample I_Bog_E1_1_FD_202095 | JGI IMG/M metagenome (GOLD analysis project Ga0302140, IMG submission 202095) | Peat permafrost microbial communities from Stordalen Mire near Abisko, Sweden - I_Bog_E1_1 | ecosystem: Environmental > Terrestrial > Soil > Wetlands > Peat | place: Sweden: Abisko, Stordalen...
GGATTGAAGACAAATGCAGTGGAGACCCGATCCTTTGCAAACGAACTGAGGACCGCCCTGAGCAGGGTTGTTTTCCCGGTTCCGACTTCTCCGGTCAAGACGACAAACCCTTTGCGCGCCGCAATGCCGTATTGCAGGCAGGCGAGCGCCTCCCGAATCTGCGGCATCATGTAAAGGAACCGCGGATCGGGGCTGGCGCCGAAAGGGATGGCTCGAAGGCCGAAAAAGGACTTATACATAGTTAATCGCCTGCGTTCTCAACGGGTTTATGCGATTTTGAAAATGGATTCCATCGGCTATGCGATTTCGCTGTTTGGGGCAGGCCGCCAATGTGCGAGATGATGGCCATTGTCGGCAGTTTTGTGAAGGCCCAAATATCCCTCTCGTTGCGCAGCGAGGTATCGCGGTACTCAAGCAAAGCCGAGATCAAGAGGCCCACTACGAATCCGGCTGCAAGGCCGCCACCGGCAAACACCATACGGTTCGGAAAGGAAGGCCCGTCGGGAAGGTTGGGCGCATCCATGACGCGGAATTGTTCGCCCTGGTTGCGCTGTTCCAGCGCGGTTGCCATCGACGACTCGTTCATCTTGGTCAGCAGGTTGTTGTAGAACTGCAAAGCAGTTTCGTGGTCTCGAGTAATCTGCTTGTACTCTTCCTCGACCAGCGGGCTGGCCTCAATTCTCTCCTCGTAGGTGCGGACCTGGGCCTGCAGGCGGGCCTGCTCCGCCTTTCCGTTGTCCATGGCAAGCTGTGCCGAACGAAGTTGAGCTTTGAGCCCCAACATCTGCGGGGAGTCATCGGCATGAGTGGCCACTGCCGCCTTGGGACCCGCCTCGGTGGGGGTGTGCGTAATCTCCGCCTGCAGATCCGCGATCTTGCGATTGATTGCGACCACGTCGGGATAGTCCGGCTGATAAGTCGCATCCAACTCCTGCTTCTGAGCCATCAATCTCTTCAGTTCCGCCCGGCGCTCATCGACTGAAGCGCCCGCACCCGGGTCGGTGACGCGCTGCAATTCGTGCGTCTGCTGGGCGATCAAGGCCTGAAGGAAAGTTACGTCCTGCTGAGAGCGGCTCAACTGCTGCGTTACGGCATCAAGCTGGGTGGTCAGCGCCTGCAGGGTGCTTTCGGTTGGGCTTCCCATCACAATGCTTGCACCGCCCAGAGAGATGGATTGCCCTGGCAGCTTGCCGATGTTTTTTTGTTCGAAGGCCGCGAGTTTGGCGTCCTGGTCGTCGAGATTTCTCTTGGCATCTGCGAGTTGCTGCTTGAGGAAGTCGGTGGTGCCTTCGGCGGACTGCTGACGCTCGCTCAGATTCTCACTGGTGAAGAGCGAGGTGATCTCGCCGCATACCTGCTGCGCGGTGCGCGCGTCCTGCGCCTTGAAAGAGATAAAGAATCCCGGCATATTATGATACTGATTCGACTGGATCGGCTTGATCCCGATCGATTTCTGGGTCATTGCGATTCGGTCATCCATGGTGGTCTTGGTGCCGGAGTAGAGGTTGAAGCGCTCGATGATCGGCTGGATGCGCGAGCGGCTCAGAATCTGCTCCTTCATCGACGCCAGGCGCGACCCAAGATCTTCCTCGACCACCGGCTTTACATAGTCTGCCGGGACCGTCTGCTGCTCGATCAGGATAAGCGTCTGCGACGTGTATTGCGGCGGCAGGACGTAGCTGATGCCATCGCCGGCTATGAGCATGACGATCGAGGAGATCACGATCAACCCGAAGCGCCGCCTCAGTATCCCGGTGTAGTCTTCCATTGTCAATTCACGATGCCCTAACATACGACTCCTTATTCAATCAATGCCTGAGATGTATTCCTCGCGGCGAGTATCCGAATCCAACGGCAATTACGGAATACAATTCGCTGAGGGCGTTACTTGGAAGTGGAGTATTCGACCACTGATCGATTGCTGTGTAAGATGCAAACATGCTCATGTACCGGCCCAGCGGCCTTGAAGCCTGCGCCGCGCCAAACACCCCATCGATCGCTCCGCTAGTGGTGAGGCCGCCGGTGCGCATATACGAAGTTGTGAGACCGAGGCTGGCTTTTCTTCCAATTTCACGAGAGAAATTCAAGGAGACGACGTCGGACTCCGCGCCGAGATAATATCCCGCTCCGCCGTTCATTCCATGGCTGTAGCTGGCGCTGGCCGACTCGGACTTGTGTTCGTAAGTTGCCGACGCACTTGCTGTGAACCTGGTGGAGGAAGGCAACAGTGTGCTGTCAGAGCTTCCAATCCATTGCGGCCCGCCCATTGCGCTCGTCGAAAAACCGCGGGTCCACTGGCGATGGTAGCTAAGACCCGTACTATTGCCGGTAGAAGTAAAATTGGAACCCAGGGGGCCGGTCAGATTGGATGCGGGATAGCTATATTGGGAAAACATGTACTCACCCGAAATCGAACTGCGCGCATTGAGCCGCCGGGTATATGTTGCAGTCGCCGACAGTCCATTCGTGTCCTGGCCGTCGCCGTTGGGATAGATTAGCTGAGAATAAACTCCACCGGCACTGAGGGTCGAAGCGCGGCCAAGGTCGAGTGCGAAGGTTCCAGTTGCACTGTTGTTGATCGTCTCGGTGTTGACCGTCAAGATCGACTGAGTCACTGGGGTACCCGAACCGGAGACGCCAATCGGCTCCCCGGTGCCGGGTTCGCCCGAAAAGCCGGTGGTCGGCGCCTGCTTGTGAAAGCCTGCATTGTCGCCGGCCATGAATCTCCAGTGACGCCCGACAATGCCCTGCGATAACGTCAGGTTCTCAAAGAATCCGCTTCCATAACCTACGTTTCCTGTCGACCAGCTATAGCCGCCGCCATAGGCGAGACTGAACGGCAGCCGCTGTTTTGCGTTCGCATAACTCGCCGACCCTGACACGTTGCTTGTTTCCCAGTTGCCCTGAGTGCTGCCGAAGTCCGCGGTCTGGGAGTAGCGCACGGAATAATCCAGATTGCCGGTGAGCGGCAGACCCTTGCCGCCGCTTGCTTCGGGCACAACTTGCGCGGTTGCCGAAGCGCTGATGGCGAACAGGATCGCGAGGATATGCTGGGTCGTCTTCATTTTTTGGGGACGCCTTAAGGAGCAACAATCGTGTCGCCGGGTTTCAGTACCAGATCGAACTCGCTGTTTCCCTTCAGCGCTTCCTTGTAGTGCACCGGAATTCTGAGACGTTTCCCGCCTTCGTCGCGCAGGATATAGACCTTTTTCACATTGGCGAAGTCGGAAAACCCACTGGCACTGGCGATCGCCTGAAGCAACGTCATGCCCGGAGTCATTTCGATGGATCCCTTTTTGGAAAACTCACCCAGCAGGAATATCACCTTGCTGTGGATAGCGGTGACTACTACCGATACTTTTGGATCCTGTATGTATTTTTTCAGTTTGGCGGCGATTTGATCGCCAAGCACCAGCGGCGTTAAGCCGGAGGCCTGAACGTCGCCCAGCAGCGGCACGGTAATCATGCCGTCGGGCCGCACCAGAAGGCTTCCCGACAGTGTCGCCTCTTTCCAAACCGTAATGGAAATCACGTCGGATGCGCCGATGACGTAGCTGTCGGACGGGGCCGCGGCCGCCGGGGGCGGGGGCGCCAGACTGGGCTGTTCGGGGACAGCGGCAGGCTTGCCGGCTGCATCCTTGTCCTGAGCATTCAAAGCCGGGACTGGCAAAACCAGGGCGACGCCGAGAAATGCCAAAATGAAAAGAACTCTCAACTTCATAGTGCGACTCCGTTCCTGTCGGATGCAGGGTGGTTCTCCGCTCCAACCTGCTTGAGCTTGTAGAGCAGGGCCTTGTAGCTGATGCCCAGTTCGTCCGCCGCCCGCTTGCGATTGCCGCCGGTTGAGACCAAAACCTCTGAAATCAACTGGCGCTCAATCTGGATGGATGCGGCCCGCGTAGCCTCTTTGAGAGACAGAGGCTTGTGGTGCCCATTGGTTTTCATTGTTGGCGAAACCGCTTTCAGCGCGGCAAGCGAGATGGACTGGTCTCCAATCGCGACAAAGGTCTTGATCGCGGTCTCCAGTTCGGGGAGATTCTGAGGCCAGCTATGCTCCATCATGAAGCCAATGATCTCTTCGCGGAGAACCGGCTTAGGGCGGTCGAATTGCTTGGCATACTGGGTAAGGAGTTCGTCGGCAATCGAGAGAATCTCAGATTTCCTGCAACGCAACGGGGAGATCCGGAGCGTGACGGCCGATACCAGATGGAAGAAGTCTTCTCTCATTCGCCACGACTTGACTTCATCGAGAAGCTCCCGGCTGGTTCCGCAAACGAGGCGCGCGCTCTGCGCCTGCATGGATCGGAAATAGGTGTGGGCGATCAGTTCCTGGAGGCTAAGGCTGAGATCCCCTATTTCGGCAAGATAAACCGTTCCCTTGGAACAGAATGCGGACAAGATGCCATCCACAGTGGCGTCGGCGCTTTGGATCTGCAGGAAGGAACTGCGCGAGCGATGCGACTGCGCATGGATTTGCGCGGCAATCGACCGCTTGCCAACGCCATGCTCGCCCACGATCAGTACCGGGCAGTCGCTCTCGGCGATGCGGGAAATGGCGCGCTGAATCTGCGCTTCGATGGGAGCAAGCGTCTTTGCGTGCCGCTTTCCGTTCTGGAATGTAGTCGCTGTGTCTGCCATTGGAGTTTCTGGATCCACCCCATTCATTAGCAATGCGGGGTCCAAACCTGAGGACAGTCCGGAGAAAGGGGCTTCCACGCGGTATATCCTCTTTTTAGTACACTTCGGTTGTAGACGTGCACCCCATAGGTGGTAAAGTTTTTCCCATCCTGCGAGAGCAATTGTGGCATTGATTTCCCTTCGCAGTGGAAAAACTTTTCCACTCACAAGGGAAGCCGGCTTCCCGATTTCGAGGAAACTGACGTGGAATCTCCCTGAAATCAGCGGTGCACCTTTCGGCACTCCAATTGCAACAGAAATAGCAACGAATTCGAGACTCAAGCAGGTTCCCTTACGGAGCATATGACCCAAGACGTAGAAGATCCAGCGATTCCCAGGAACCCTTCGTTCATAGGAAGTTCTTATTTTACATGGGGTTGGGTGGTTATAGGCGCGCTGACGGCGGCGGTTTACTATCGCGTGCTGGGAAAGCTGGTGACCGACTGGTACGAAATACCCGATTTCTCGCATGGATTTCTGGTGCCTATCTTCGCAGCCTACCTGGTATGGGAAAAAAGGAAGACCCTCGTTGAGACCAGAATTGCTCCCACCTGGAATGGAATTGCGGTGGTCGCGTTGGGGCTTGCCGTGTTGCTGCTGGGAGTTTTCGGAGCGGAACTTTTCCTGTCACGGGTCTCGCTGATCATAGTACTCGCTGGGCTGGTGCTTTCGTTTGGAGGCTGGCAACTGCTCAGGGAGCTTCGATTCCCCGTGCTGGTACTTCTTCTCGCAATCCCGATTCCAGCTATAATCTTCAACCAGATTACCTTTCCACTGCAGATTCTCGCTTCGAAGATGGCCAGCGCTCTGCTTCCTCTATTCGGCGTTCCGGTTCTGCGCGAGGGCAACGTGATTGAACTTCCCGCAATGAAGTTGGAGGTTGCTGAGGCTTGCAGCGGCATTCGCTCACTGATGAGCCTGTTCACGCTGGCAGTCTTCTATGGTTATTTTCTTGAAAAGTCCTTCTGGCGCCGGGCTGTGCTTGCCCTGGCCAGCCTGCCGATTGCCATTGCAGCCAACGCGGTACGCATTTTGGGCACCGGCCTGTGCGTTCAGTATTGGGATCCGGATAAGGCTCTGGGGTTTTTTCACGAGTTTTCAGGGTGGGTAATATTCTTGATTTCGCTGGGTTGTCTTTTCATCGTGCACCGCATCATGCGGCTGCTTCCGGCCGCTCGGAGGCAGGCATGAAGAGCGCTCGTTTCTGGGTGGTGGCCCTGCTGCTGGCATCTGTGGCGATTTTGCTGCAGGCCCGCGGGAACTCCGACCTGATTCCCGCAAGCGAGCCTCTGGCGCAGTTTCCGGCGGCGATTGGGGAATGGCGCAGCCACGATGAGCCGATCGCCCAGGAGGCACTCGATGTACTTGGGGCCGGAGATTTTCTTTCGCGAGTTTACTCCCCAGGCGGCGGGTCACCGTCCATCGGCTTGTTTATCGGATACTTCCCAACTCAGCGAACGGGCGTTACCATTCATTCACCCAAGAACTGCCTGCCGGGCGCGGGATGGGAGTTCGAGTCGTCGCAGTATGTCGATCTGAGGGACGATGATGGAATATCCCACCGTGTGGGCGAATACATCATTTCCAATGGAGAGAGCAGGGATTTTGTTATTTACTGGTATCAGGCGCACGGCCGGAGCGTGGCCAGCGAATATCTGGCCAAGTTCTATCTGGCAGCGGACGCAATGCGCCTGAACCGCACCGACGGGGCGCTGGTAAGGGTGATAACGCCGATCGGTCCGCAGGAGGACATGTCGGCTGCAAGAGCGCGGGCGGAGGCATTTACCGCGCAATTTGCACCGAGCCTTCCGCGCTTCATCCCGAATTAGCTGGATGCTGAGGGGATGAAAACGGGGATGGAAGCAAGAGGATTCAGGCTGCAAGCGGATCAGAGGCAGCCAGTGAGGAAGTGAAGACAGTGAAACATTTCTTGAAAGCGGTTCAATCGAGTTTCGGTGGCCGGTGGAATCCGGTGAATCGGCGTGGATCCTTTTGCGCAGGCATGCTGATTGTATCCGTGGCTCTGCTGGGGGGTTGCCATGGCGATCCCAATGTGCGGAAGCAGAAGTATTTTGAGAGCGGAAAGCGATACAGCGCCGAGGGCAAATATAGAGAAGCGGCCATCCAGTATTCGAATGCTCTGAAGATCGACAAGACCTTTGCCGATGCGCATTACGAGTTGGGGCAGACTTTGGAGCATCTGGGCCAGTTCGGCGCGGCATACGGCGAATTGGCTCGGACCGTCGACCTTCAGCCGACCAACTACAAGGCTCGTATCGACCTTGGAAACCTGGCTCTTTACGGGGGGAGAACCGACGACGCGCAAACTCAGGCCAAAGCGGTGCTGGCGGCGCAGCCGAACAACCCCGACGTGCATGCCCTGCTGAGCGCCATTGCGCGCAAGAAAGGGTTGACCGATCAGGCGCTGACCGAAATGAACCGTGCTTTGGAACTCGATCCCAACCGGGCGGCGTTCCACGAGGATCTGGCGCTGCTTGAGTCGGGCGATCCGGCCAAGAATGCCGCAGAAGAAGCGGAGATGAAGAAGGCAATCGCTCTGGATCCAAAATCGGTGAGCGCCAAGCTGTTGCTTGCGGGATTCTATGCCCGGAACAAACGCTGGCCGGAGGCCGAGCAGGCAAGCATGGATGCAATCAAGACCAATTCGAACGTCATTGCGGCGCGGACCAGCCTTGCCCAGATTTATCTTTCGCAGAATGAGCAGGCCAAGGCCGAGGATGTTCTCCGCCAGGCGTCTCTGGATCTTGCGGACAATCCGCAGGGCGTGCGCTTGCTGGCGGATTACTACGCCATCACCGGACAGCTGGACAAAGCCAAGGTGGAGTTTGCGCGCATCTCGACGAAAAACTACAAGAACACGAGCTTGCAGAAGGCATACATCCGCGTACTGCTTCAACTGAAGGACTATCAAACGGCGCAGGCCTTGATCGCCTCGTTGATGAAGGTTAACTCCAAGGATCCTGAAACCCAGGGATTGAATGGAATCGTGCTTCTGAATAGCGGCAAGACAATTGACGCCGTAATTGCGCTGCAGAACGCTGCGAAGAACTACCCCAAGGACGCCTTCATTCAGTATTGGCTGGGTAAGGCTGCGGAGGCCAAAGGAGATGCAGGTTTGGCCGAGTCAAGCTTTCGCGAATCAGCCAAGCTGAATCCGGCAGCTGTGGACGCACAGCAGGAGCTGGCGCGTATCGCAGCACAGCGCGGAGACATGAACCTGCTGGCCGATGTGGCTGACAAGACGATAGCTGCGACGCCACACTTTGCGGGCGGTTATGTGTGGCGCTCGGTCGTGGAGATGTCCCACAACCAGCTGGCCAAAGCTGAAGCCGACCTCAAGACCGCAATCGCCGTTGCTCCGCGCAGCCCGCAGGCCTATCTGCAACTGGGCAAGCTCAAGCTGACCCAGAAGCAAGTTCCGGAGGGTACCGCCCTGGTGGAGCAAAGTCTGAATCTGGATCCAAACTCCATTGAGGCCATGCGCCTGCTGATCAGTTACGACCTGTACGAGAAGCAGCCAGCCAAGGCGATGGCCCGGCTCAACGCTCAAATTGCAAAGAGCCCCTCAAACAGCGGTCTCTACGATCTGCAGGCCCAATTGCTGATTGATGGCAAGAACTTTGACCAGGCGTCGGCGCCAGCCGAAAAGGCCATGCAATTGAACCCCTCCGATGGGGATGCGGTGCTGCTGTACGCGCAGATTCAAGTTCAGCGCAAACAGGTGCCGAGCGCCATTACCGCCTGGGAAAAATGGCTGAGCTCGCATCCGGCCGATCCCCGGGGGCTTGCACTTCTTGGAGTGCTCGAGGAAACGCAGGGAGACCTTGGCAAGGCTGAGGACAATTACAAGCATGCCCTGCAACTCGATCCCAAGCAGTACCTCGCCGCTAACAATCTGGCTTACAGGATGCTGGAGAACGGCGAAAACGTGGACGTGGCCTTGAGCCTCGCGCAAACGGCCCGTCAGGGCATGCCAACCTCACCCGACACCGCCGATACCCTGGCGTGGGCCTACTACCACAAGGGAACATTTGCATTTGCTCGCGATCTTCTGGAGGACGCGATCAAAACGGACCCGAACAACGCATCGATGCAGTATCACCTGGGAATGGTATACGGCAAGATGAGAGACAAGAGCAACGCGGCGATTCACCTGAAAAAGGCCCTGTCGCTCGCGCCCGATTCGCCGACGGCGAAGGACGCCCGTACAGCGCTGCAGGGGCTGGGTTAACCCGCTGCAAGCGCTGATTTGGCTGCCGGTTCAAGCGCTAATTGTCGCCGGTGGCCGCCGGGTGATCAAATCGTAATGAACCGCGCGCGGACTCGCTCGCGATCGGGGCCAGGTTCTTCATGTCGAACACCAGGACAATAGCGCGGAACACAGGCTGGTACGGCCTCGAAAATGTGGTCAGCGCTGTTGCAACGCTGATTTCTTCAATCGCCATCGCACGAACGCTTGGCCCGTCGAAGATGGGCTATATCATCTATGTCTCGTTTGTCGCGTCGATGGCGGGCAATCTGGGCGGACTTGGCATTCCCTCAACCACAGCGAAATACATGGCCGAGTTTGTCGGCATGGGAGATCGCGGAACAGCGCGGTATATCTATCTCCGCACCATGTTGTTGCAGATCGGCTTGGCCACGCTGGCCACCGGCGGGATTCTTTCTTGGGCGCTGCGAGACGCCTCTCCGGAATACAGATTGGCCGCTGCCCTGATTGTGCTCAGCATCTGGCCGGCGATGGTCAACAACATCTCGGCGATGGCCAACGCGGCAACCGAGGAGATGTCGAGGAACATGCCGGCTTCGGTGATTTCGATTCTGGCTTATCTTGCCGTAATTACCGCAACAGTGGTGATGCATTGGGGCGTCGTCGGGGTGGGCGCAGCAACCCTCATCATGCGCACTGTGGATTTTCTTATCCGGCTCTTTCCGACCATGAAGCGAGTGCTCGGTTGGGAAACAACTCACATTCAGCCGGATGGGCTGGGCACGCGAATGATCATTTTTGCTTTTCAGAGTGTCGCCACGATGATTGCCTCATTGATTGTGTGGGAACGCTCGGAGTTCTTTCTGCTGAAGCACCTGTGCTCGGATATCCGCCAGATAGCTTTTTATTCAGTCGCGTTCAGCATGGCCGAACGATTGCTTCTGAGCGCGACGATCTTCGCCGCGGCGGCCAGCGTGACCATCTATGCCCAGTATGGGCGCGACAAATCCCGACTCCCTGAAATCACGGCTTCCGCGTTTCGATACCTTGCCGTGTCGTCGATTCCACTGCACTTCATCTCCGCCGCCCTGGCCGCCCCGGCGCTGCTTCTGCTCTATGGTGAAAAGTACCGGGGCGCGCTGATGGTGGCCACGCTTGCGCCCCTGCTGTGCTTGCCGAAGGCCTTCATTGGGCCCGTGAGGAGCCTCTTGCAAACTTCAGAGCGGCAGAGCTATGTCATTGCCGCTACGGTGGTGGCGGGAATCGTCGATGTCGGCGTGGCCTGGTTCCTCATTCCCGCTCATGGCGCGGTTGGCGCATGCATCGGCAGTGGAGCCGCTCAAGTTACGGCGATCGGTATCATGTGGGCCGCCGGCATCTACCTCTATAAGGTGAAACTTCCCTGGTTGCAGGTGGCAAAGGTCGTCTTTATCAGCACCGTGGCAGCGCTGACCGCGCATTTTATCGCCATGCAATTGACCCCGCTGTGGGGCATTGCATTGGGCGGAAGCGCTTCGCTCATCGTCCTTTTCGTGCTTCTTTATTGGTTCCGAGTCTTCGAGCCGGAAGATCGCGATCGCCTGAATATCCTCACCGGAATGCTCCCGAATCGAATCGCCGCGCCCGTAAAGGCTATCCTGTTTATACTGATTCGACCGGAATGTAAATCCGCAATTTCGACAGGCATCTAAGGAGGCAGAGCCACGCGCGAGGGGACCAATCAAGCACGATCGGCAAAGGCCGCGCCATTGCCGCTCGATTTCAAGCCGTCGCCGATCCAGTGGAAACCGGGCATGAGGATTAGCGTGGTGATTCCGGCCTACAACGTGGCAGCTTTTCTGCCTCGCTGTCTCAAGTCGGTGTTCGCGCAAACTCTACCGCCGGACGAGGTCATCGTCGTCGACGACGGTTCAACCGACAATACGGCGTCTGTGGCGGCGGACCTGGGAGCAACAGCCCTGAGTCGCCGAAATGGCGGAATCTCGGCTGCCAGAAATCAAGGCATCCGGGAGACGTCGAACGAGTGGATCGCACTGCTCGACGCCGACGATTTATGGGCGCCGGAGAAACTGGAGCGCCAAGCCGCACGCATTCGCCCTGACACTGTGCTCGTTTATACCGGCGTCCGGATGTTTGATGAGCACGGAACTCGCGCCGAGAAGCCGGCAGTCAACGAAGCCGTGGCGGGGAAGATGCTCCGGTATCGTAATCCGATTGTTCCATCGAGCGCACTCTTGAGAAGAGAAGCGGTGTTGCTCAGCGGAGGGTTTCGCGAGGATATTCGCGCGTGCGAGGACTGGGACATGTGGGTTCGTCTCCAGCGCCTTGGGCAGTTTGAAGCCGTTTCCGCCCCATTGACCGAGTATTACGTTCACCCCAACAGCCTCAGCGCGGAACCTAAGATCATGCTTCGGGCGCTTGATCAAATCATTGAAACCACGCTGCTCGCTGGCCTGCATGGATTGGATCGGTGGGTGTGGAGGCAGCGAATTCGGGCATCGCAACTGGGCTGCGCAGGGTTGATCGCACGCGAAAACGGGCTCGATAGTGAACTTGACTATATGCTTCAGTCGCTGTGCGCGTGGCCGTCACCCTTCTGGCAACCCCACCGCTTTGCAATGTTTGCGGTAAGCGCAAGAAACAGATTGCGCAGGCACGAGGCAGCGTGACGAACAGAAAACCCCGGATACTTCTGATCCCGAACCTGGCATGGTGGGTTATCGGCGAGATGGGAAAGCAGATTATTGCTCGCTTTGGCGGCAAGTTTGACTTCTACTTCCTGCCTGAGGGAATTTTGGAGAGGCGCCCCGATCTGCTTCGCGCAATGGTTCCTGCAATCGATGCGATCCACTGCCTCAATGAATCCGCGATCGCGTTATTCCGCGAATTCGACCAAGAGGCGTTGCCACCGATCGCGACTTGGATACATCATGTGACCAGATGGTCGGCCGATCACCAAACGGCTATCGACAGGAGCTCAGCCCTGACGGTTTGCACCCGCGGATGGAAGGAATATCTCGATCGACGCGTCTCCGGCCGAATACCGGTGACCGTAGTTCCGCACGGCGTGGACACAGAGTTTTTCCATCCCAGGAGTGTCCATCCGCGGCGTTTTGGAATTCCCGCCGGCCGTTTCGTGCTCGGCTTTATCGGCAGCAAGAGCAGCGACTTCGACCTCGGCAGAAAGGGCACGGATGTTCTTCTTGACGTCGTTCGCAAGGCTGCGGACCGGCTGCCTCATCTGCATGTAGTGCTGGGTGGCCCGGGATGGGACACCGAATTAGCGAATCTCCGGGTTTCAGGCGTCTCCGCCAGTGCGACCGGGTACATTCGCAAGCAAGATCTTCCGGCCTTGTACTCTGCGCTCGATGTATACCTGCTGACCTCGCGCGTCGAGGGAGGGCCCTGCACGGTCTTTGAGGCCATGTCGTGCGAGACGGCCGTTGTTTCGACAAGAGTGGGCGCGGTGCCCGATCTCATCATCGACGGGGTCAACGGCTATAGCGCCGATGTGGATGATAGCGAGTCGCTTCTCGCGGCGATCCTCGCCCTGGACCGGTTTCCCGAGAAGAGGCTGGAGATAGGGCGCAACGGCAGAGAAACGGTGTCCAGGCGTTCATGGGGAGCAGTGCTGAGCCCTCTGGAAGGCGTATACGATGAATTGATTGAGCACCGGCGCAGCAAGGGTTTGCCGCTGCCCGGTCCGGCCTGGATGAAGGATCCAGATGCCTTCCTTAGAGCGAGTTGTGCCGCAGATGCCTTGGCAGGCGTAATCACACGCGTCCGGAAACGTACGCTGACCGTCTCCGGAGGCGTCGCGCTCTTGCGCGAGATGCTGCACAAAACGTCTATCGCCGATATCGCGAAGGGCGCCGCGATGGTACGGGGAGCAAGCTTTAGAACTCCCGCCAGCGCTCATGTCCCCCCGCATTCAAGTCAAACGAAGTAGGCGCTTCAGCTTCTGCTTTCTCTGGTAGTGCCTGGTCTCTGCGAGTTCCATGCGCTTCGCGACCAGGCCGCCCAGCAGTTCGGCGCGATAGGGCTGCGCCTGGGGGTACTTAGCGATAATGTGGTTCCAGACAACAATGGTCTTGTGCATCTGTTTGACAGGGTCAGCGCTCCCCGCTTCAGGATGACGGTTGTAATGCATCAGCACCTCCGGCACCACACCAAACGGGACAACGCTCAAGCAGCGAAAGTGGAAGCAGGTGTCTTCAGCTCCCCATTCAACCTCAGCATCGAACCCTCCGACCTGCCGGTAATAGTCCTGTCTTACGATCGGCGTGGAGGTGATGCTGGGCTGAAAGATGGTCAACTTCCCGGTGACCGGCTTGCGGACTACAAAGCCGGTGCGGTGATGCTCCTGAATCCAGAAGTCTTGAGGTACGTAGGAAAGATGACTTCGGCTTGCCACTAGGCCGTTACTGATATTTGAAAAGTCAGTCAAAACAAAGTGAACCTCGGGAACCTCGTTAGCAAGCCGAAGTTGTTTCTCGAGTTTGCTCGGAAGCCAAAGGTCGTCCTGATCGCAGAACGCAAGCCAGTTCCCCTTCGCGTGGAGCGCCCCGGTGTTCCGTGCCGCGGATGCGCCGCGATTCCGCGTCCGAATCAAGACCACGGAATCT
>Ga0302140_10007625_pt1 | contig 13533 bp, 17 predicted proteins | sample I_Bog_E1_1_FD_202095 | JGI IMG/M metagenome (GOLD analysis project Ga0302140, IMG submission 202095) | Peat permafrost microbial communities from Stordalen Mire near Abisko, Sweden - I_Bog_E1_1 | ecosystem: Environmental > Terrestrial > Soil > Wetlands > Peat | place: Sweden: Abisko, Stordalen...
CTTGGATTTGAGCAATCCGGGCAACGGACTCGCTATTACGTTGATCCGGTTGAAGATGCGTTTCTGCTGAGGTTGAGACTGACCTGATTCCGACCTGCCGTTCCTGCTGCCCAAGGCGCATACAGCAGGGCTGATGTGCCGCAAATCCGACTCAATTTCATCCAGAAATCCACAACCTCAAACGACTTTCATTCGATTTCGAGCGTTAGGGCCTTGCAGGTTGCGTGGCTGTAGGTTTATATGTGAATGTTCCGCAACACGGAGGTGCTTGATGGACGAAGGACAAGATTCTTTGCTGAGCGAAGAGATAGACCGCCTGCATTCTGAACACCATCGCTACGCTCAGCGGCTTGAAGAATTGCTTCAGAAACCTTATCTCTCCGAAGATGAACAGCTCGAAGAAGTGCGGCTGAAAAAGCTCAAGCTTCACGCAAAGGACCTGATTTTCGCTCTTCAGCGACGCACTCCGGCGGTAGCTTAAGGCTTTCAGGCCCGGGATTCTTTCATGCAAACAGCGAGGCGCTGGCCTCAAGCGGCCCCATCGCTGGGGGTGTGTGTCGCTGGGCGCGCGCAGCCCGTATTCAGCCCCCGGGCTCCCCGAGTGAGATAACCGTATAATCGTAAGCACGATGGTTCGTGATGGTTATATCTACGGAGTGGGTTTGCTGGCGGTTGCCTGTGTGCTGGCATGGGTTACTGACAACTGGGCGTGGGCCATCCCGCCGGTTCTCCTGGCGGCGTTTTTCCTGTGGTTTTTTCGCGATCCCCGCCGGACCATTCCATCAGGCGAAGGCTTGATTGTGTCGCCGGGCGACGGACTGGTGACCGAAACCGTGACGATTGCAACTCCCGATGGGCCCCAGCAGCGGATCAGCATCTTCCTCAGCGTTTTCGACGTCCACGTGAATCGCTCGCCCATCGGCGGCGTGATCAGCCGGGTGAGCTATCGAAAGGGCCAATATCTGAACGCCATGAATCCTGCCTCGGCCGACCGCAACGAGCAGAACGTCGTAGTGGTGCGCGGCGAAGGCTTTGAGGTGTGTTTCAAGCAGATTGCGGGGCTTCTGGCGCGGCGGATCGTCTTTAATCACCACACGGGCGACACGCTGGAGCGCGGGCAGCGTGTCGGACTCATCAAATTTGGCTCCAGGGTGGATGTTCTGTTACCCCCAGAAGCGGCGCTGCGGGTGAAAGTGGGCCAACGCGTCAAGGGAGGATCGAGCGTGCTGGCTGCGATGCCGGTGGGAGCGGCCCAATGAACGGGCACGATCGCCGCCGCGATCCCCGGCTTGCCAGGGCCGACGCCCAGGCCCGTCTTCGCCGCGGCATGTTCCTGCTGCCTTCGCTCTTTACCGCCGGAAACATCGCCGCCGGGTACTTCTCCATCACCGAAACCATCAAGGCGATCAGCGGCAACGCGCAAATGCACCTGGATTGGGCGGCTATCGCCATCCTGTTCGCCATCCCCTTCGATGCGTTGGATGGGCGCATTGCCCGAATGACCAACACCTGCAGCGATTTTGGCAAGGAACTGGATTCGCTGGCCGACGCCATAACCTTTGGAGTTGCGCCCAGCCTGTTGGCGCTCATCTGGGGTTTCAATTTCCTGCCCGATACCATGAACCCGGCGTTGCACCAGCATTTGCAGCAGGCCGGGGGATTCATCTGTTTTCTTTTTCTGATGGGCGGCGTCTCGCGCCTGGCGCGGTTCAACATTTCGCACGATGCGCAGCCGCGCAATCCGGGACGGCCTGACCGGAAATACTTTGTGGGCATGCCGATTCCGGCGGCAGCGGGCCTGCTGGCGGCCACTGTCCATTTCTTCTACGGCATTCCCGTTGAGGACTCGTGGTGGTGGGTCGCCATCCCGTGGCTCCTGCTGGTCGGCCTCAGCGGGTTCCTCATGGTTAGCACCTGGCGCTTTTGGTCGGGGAAGGAGATCAACTTCTCCCGCGCACATCCCTTCCAGTTGCTGTTTGTGCTTTCCATTGTGTTGTACGTCGCGCTGCGGTACTCGAATGTGGTGCTGTTGCTGGTTGCGCTGGTTTACATGTTCTCAGGCATTTGGGCGCGTGCCGCGTACTCGTGGTCGCGGCGCCGGCGCAGAGCCCCGGCGAAGGATGTACACGAAGGGATTCCCCCTGCCGCCGCGGATTCGGATTCGTTGAGCCACTCCAAATTTCTCTAATCGACAAAGGACGCTTGTGTACAAGATAGCTATTACCGGAGCCTCTACGCTGCTGGGGCGGGAGTTGAAGGAAGCCCTGTCGGAGTCGCCCCTGGCGGCTTCCAGCTTCGTTCTTCTCGACGACGACCAGGCCAAGGGCCAGTTGGACCAGGTGGGCGACGAGGTGACCATTGTTCAGGCCATTGCTCCCGATGCTTTCGATCGCGTTGACTTTACGTTTTTCGCCGGCAGTGAGGAATTGACCCGGAAGCACTGGCGCGAGGCGCTGCGTGCAGGCTCCACGGTGCTCGACCTCTCCGGCGCGCTTGACCAGGAGATGGGGGTGCTGGTGCGCGCGCCATGGCTCGTATCCGCGCAGCAGGGTTCTGAGGCGGATGCGGCGGACTTGTTCACACCCGCCGTGGTGCCGGCGCACCCCGCCGCGCTGGCGCTGGGGCTGTTGGTTGAACGGCTGCAACTGGCGGCGCCGGTGCGGTTTGCCGCCGCCACACTGCTTGTGCCCGCCAGCGAATTTGGCCGCGCCGCAATGGACGAGTTGCACCAGCAGACCGTAAGCCTGCTCAGCTTCCAGACCATGCCGCGCGCTACTTATGACACTCAGGTAGCGTATAGCCTGCTGTGCGGGCTGGGAGAGAGCGCAACGGCGAGCCTTAGCGGGGTGGAGGCGAGGGTTCGCCGGCACTACGATGCGGTGGGCGCCGGGCGCTGGCCTGCTTTGGCGCTAGAGGTGATTCATGCGCCTGTGTTTCACGGGCATGCATTTTCGATCGCTGTCGAGCTTGAACGCGCAGTAGAAATCTCCGCGCTGGAAGAAGCTCTGAGCGGGGAGCATGTGGACCTGGTGCTGGAAGACACGGATTCACCGTCGAACCTGACGGCCACCGGCCAAAACGATGTGCTGGTGCGCCTGCGCCCAGAGTTTGCCGGCTCGCGCAACACCAATGAGGCTTCCCGGCTGTGGCTGTGGGCTGCGTCAGACAATCTGCGCCTCCATGCACAGAATGCCGTCGAGTGCGCCCTGGATTTGCGGCGACTAAGGCCCGGCGGAACGGTGCAGTAAGACGGAAAACATGAGTCTTACTTTGCAAACGCATCTTACTTATGCTAGCATGTAAGCCATGGAGCAGATGTTTACTACCGTCAGCAGCAAGGGGCAAATGGTGATACCGATTCAATTCCGTGAGGCGCTTGGCATAAAGGCCGGAACGCAGGTGGCCATCCGGCGGGAGGGATCGAAGTTGATTCTTCAGCCCGAGACCGAAGTCACGACGCAGCAACTGATCGAGGAGTTGTGCGGCATCACTGCAGGCGGCTATTCAATGGCCGACGACCTGATTGCGGAACGCCGCGCAGACGACGAAAAGGCAGGCTGGTAAGGAGAACAGGTGACGGTCTTCGTCTTGGATGCATCCGCTGCGTTGCGATTTCTGGACAAGGAAGCGGGATGGGATCGCATCGCAGCAATACTGACTGCAAAGAGATCCAAGCTGGCAGAACTCACTGTCTCAGCGGTGCAATGGGGCGAAATTGCCGGGGCCGTGCGCAAGAAACAAGGTTCCTTCGCACAGAGCAGAGCCATGGGCATTTTTGCTCAATTCCAACCTATCATTGTGGCCGCGACCGGAGAGCGCGCGATTCGAGCAGCCGAGATCAAAGTGGACCGTAAGATCTCTTATGCCGACGCGTTTGCCCTGGAACTGGCGATGGACTCCCCGGAACATGTGCTTGTAACCGCCGACTACGGATTCAAGGCTGTGGACGATCTGGCACAGATAGAGTTTCTTCCTGTGAAGTAAGCAATACACTGCAAGAAGCGTTACCGACCGCCGCACCGCCCCCAAGCCTGCTCAATATAGCCATCGGTCATTCCGGCAATATAGTCGGCCACCGTGCGTGCCAGCCCCTGCGCGGGAATCTGCGCCTGGTGGTCCGGTGGGAGCTGACTGGAGTCTGCGATCAACGCGGCAAACAGTCCCTGCACAACCAAGGTCGCATGCGCATGCGCCTCCTCCATGAGCGCGGAGTTATAGAGGTTGGCGTAGAGAAACTCCTTGGCCACGGCGCGGGATGCCTCAACCCCGGCGCTGAGTGCTGCAAGTCGCGTGGGTGCTCGCCGGATGTCGGCGAGTGTGGTTGCGCCGAGCGCGCCAACCCGGCCACGGATTTCATTCATCAGATCGGTTACCAGCAAGTTGAGAATGCGCTTGAGAGTCTCGTTCGCAGTCAGTTTCGGCTGCGCTGCGGGATACTCGCGGAGAACGGCGTCATGGAAGTTGCGGAACAGCGGCACACTTTCGCGAACCTGCGCCAGGGTCAGGATGCCGGAGTCGAGGCCGTCGTCGAGGTCGGCGGTCAAATAGGCAATCTCGTCGGCCAGGTCAATCAACTGGGCTTCAAGCGGCGGAAATTGCGAGAGAAAATATTCCCCCAGTTCGGGGTGTGTGGCGGCCGAGTAGTCGCGGGAGTGCTTTACGATTCCTTCGCGCGCCCCCAGCGTCAGGTTCAGGCCGCGAAACGCCGCGTAGCGCTCCTCAAACCAGGTGACGATGCGCAGCGCGTGCAGGTTGTGGTCAAAGCTCAAACCGTAGCCGCGCAGGCAATCGTCGAGGGCCTTTTCGCCGGTGTGGCCAAAGGGCGGGTGGCCAATGTCGTGAACCAGCGCGAGGGCCTCGGCCAGCTCCGCGTTCAGGCCAAGCGCCGAGGCCAGTGTGCGCGCGATCTGGGTCACTTCCAGGGTGTGAGTGAGGCGGCTGCGGAAATGGTCCATAGGCGCGGAGCCTTGCAGGCGGCTGAAGACCTGGGTCTTCCCGGCCAGGCGTCGAAGGCGCGGGAGTGGAGAATCCGTGCGGCGTCGCGGGCAAAGGGAGCGCGGTAAGGATGGGGCGGCTCGAAAAAAACACGGCGGGCGAGCTCGTCGTTCGGGTTCCCGTGGACAGCGATCCCCGCGGGGAGTTTGGCAAGCTGACTGGTTTCCGAATCCATCATCGTTGTCGACTGGTAACTCAAAAGCCCTGGTCTGGTTATACCGCACCGGGGGACGGCAGCGCAGCAAGAGCAGCACTCACGTGCGCTGAGTCACGATCATTGAAGTTGGGGGGGTGTATAACTCTTCCCATACGGTTGGGATTGGACAACGTCAGTCCCGCTGGATTACCATCCTGTCGATTTTTCTTCACACGCAGCGGCGGTGACCGAACCCGCGCCTGTGCTGAAATGTTTTCCGGTTTGGAAGGAGAGACGAATGAGAGCAATGAACAGGTTTGCGCTGGTTTTGCTGGCGATTGGCGTCGGGTTCACTTCGGGGTGCGGCAGGCACTCCAACAAGGAGATTTACTACCTTATTTCCACCAATCAAGCTTTGCCTTATTGGCAGACCGCGGCGACCGGCTTCAAGCAGGCGGCGGCACAATACGGAGTCACAGCCCGGGTTGAGGGTCCTGACGGATACGATCCGCAGGCTGAGCTGGTGGAGCTGCAGAAGGCGGTTGCGGCCAAGGCCGGAGGCATTCTCATTTCCGTTTCCGACGCGGCGGTTCTGCAGCCGGAGATCGATGCGGCCATCAACGCTGGCATTCCGGTCATCACCGTGGACTCCGATGCTGCGATGAGCAAGAGGCTGTACTTCATCGGGACGAACAATCTTGAGGCGGGACGGTTGGGCGGCCGGCGGGTGGCTGAGAAGCTTGGCGGCAAGGGCAACGTGGTGTTCTTCACGATCTCCGGGCAGCCCAATACGGAAGAGCGGCTCAAGGGATTCAAGGACGTATTCGCCGGCCATCCTGAAATCAAGATTGCGGATGTGGTGGACATCAAGGGCGATGTGAAGACCGCATTCGACAAGACACAACAGTTCATGGCGCTGACTGGAGATAAGAAGATCGATGCGTTTGTCAGCCTGGACTCGGCGTCGGGCAAACTGGTGGCCGATGCGCTGAAGCGGGGTGGCGGCGGCAGGCTCCTTGTGGCATGGGACGTGAGTCAGGATACTCTGGACGGCATCAAGGATGGGAGCATCGATTCGACCGTTACACAGAAGCCGTTTGCCATGGGGTTCGTGGGGCTAAAGGCTCTGGACGAGATATTCCACGCGCCGCCGAAGCAGTTGAATCACGACTACGCCTCCGATTCGTTTTCACCCTACCCGGTGTTTGTGGATACCGGGACCTCGTTGGTGGATAAGAGCAACGTGGATTTGTATATCTCTTCGGCCGCAGAGGGAACCAAATAGGTAATTGCGCAGTTGATTTTATCCCGGCGCGGCCAATACAGATGCGTTTCCGTGCCGGTCTGAAAGGGCGGCGCTTCGGGAATGGAGACAGATCAAACACCAGGGATGGCCATCCGGGGCCATTGAAGCGATCGCAGCCGGCCCCTTAGCCTTTACGCAAAAAGGGGACAGGCCGAAGGCCGCCCCCTTCTGAATCAAAGTCCAGTTCTTGTTCCCTATTCGGGCTTCGGTTGGCCGACGGCGTCTTCCTGCTTGGCCAGCTTTACGCGAGCGGTCGAGAGCTTGCGTTGCACCTTGGCCACATCGGCCGGCTCCACGTCCGCGGCAACCGACTTGGCGTACTCCGCCAGTGAGAGTTCCCACTGCGCGGCGGCCAGCCGGATGCGCCCGGTCTTCTCGTAAAGGTCGCCCAGATGATCGTGAACCGTGGGGTCGGTCTGGTCGCGCTCCACAGCCTGGCGCAGATTCTCCTCGGCCAGTTCGTATTCGCCCATCTTGAAATAGACCCAACCGAGCGAATCCAGGTAGGCGCCATTCATGGGCTCAAGCTCCACGGCCTTGCGAATATCCTTCAGCGCTTCAGGCAACCGCATGCCCTTGTCGGCCAGCATGTATCCCAGGTAGTTCAGGGTAATGGCGCTGGTGGGGTCAAGTTCCAGCGCCTGCTTGAAGTACTGCTCGGCCGGCTCATAGTGCTTTTGCCGCTCGGCCAGCTCACCCCGCAGAAAGAACATATACGTGCGCTCTTCCTTCTTCGTGCTCAGAGCCTCAGCTTTGGTGAAGGCTTCGTCGGCATCCTTCCAGCGGCGCAAACGCACGTCAATCTGGCCCAGCGCGATCCACACCTTTTGGTCCTCAGGAGTGTTGTTGAGCAGGCTCTTGGCCAAATCCAGACCCTCGTCGGGCTTGCTTTGGTCAGCCAGTTCGCCAGCCAGCATCAGCTTCAAATCGCGGTTCTTCGGGTCGGCTTCCACGGCCTTGCGTGACACCTCCAGAGCCTTGTCGAACTGGCGGGCATCCCGGTAGCAATCCACCTGGCCCTGGTAGCCGCGCATCGCCATGTCGCCGCCCAGGTCGATCAGCTTCTGGTAGGCTGCAATCGCCTTGTCCATCTTGTTCTGCTCGTGATAAACCGCCGCCAGCCGCTCCAGGAAGATGCCGCGATTGTTCTTTTCCTCGGCGGTGTCTGCGCCGTTGGCGTGGTGGGTCAGGTCGACCAACTCTTCATAAACTTGAGCTGCCTCGTCAAACCGGCCCAGTACGTCCAGCAGCAACCCCTCGCGATACCCGGCTTCCAGTGAGGTTGAATCCTGTTTGCGGGCCTTGCGGGTGGTGGCCAGCGCATCTTCGTACTTTCCTTGCCGCTGCTCAATTTCTCCGATATGCACGAGGGCTTCGGCAGAGTTTTCCGGGTCGGCCTGGACAAGCTCCTTGAACTTCTTCAATGCTGCGTCAAGCTGGTCGTCGGCAAGCAGGGCCGTGGCCAGGGCATCGATGGTATGAGCGTCTCCCGGCTCCATGTCGTCGGCGCGCTGATAGGCGGCAATCGCATCCTTGGGCCGCTTCAACTGGTCGTAAGCCGCGCCCAGGGCAAGCTCCATCTTGGCAGTGCGGTCGCTCTCGGGAACGGCCTCAATCACCTTGGCGGCGTGTTGCAGGTCGCCGCTTTCGGCATAGAGCCGCGCCAGGTTCAGCACTACTTCTTCCGATTCGGGCTCAATGGCCTGCGCCGACTTGAACTCCTTTTCAGCCTTTTCCGGCTCATGTTTCACGGTGTAAAGCTGGCCGAGGACCATCCGGTCCTCCACGTTCTTCGGTTGCAGGGCAACAATCTGTTCAAACTCGCCAATGGCCAAATCCAGCACATTGCCGGCGGGCGAGGCTGACGATACGCCGTTCTGGCTCTCGCCGAGCTGGCGAAGGTAGATGCGGCCCAGCAGCTTGTGCGCCTCCACGTCGTCGGGAGTGGTCTTCAGCAAAGCCCGCGCCGTGACTTCGGCATCGTGCGCCCGTCCGGAGTTGAAGTAAAGCTCGGCCAGCCCGTCGTTCAGTTCCGGCGACCCGGGATCGGCGTTCAGCGCCAGCTTGTATTCCTCAATGGCGCGCGATTCAAGCTCGGGACGGCCAGACTCCGCCGCCTCATCCTCGTCGATGTCCGCCAGCGCCACGTGATAGTAAGCCTGCGCGCGATCGGGCGCGGGAGCGGCAGCCTGGCTGAACTGCTTCTGCTCCATCTGGTCCTTTGGCAACTTGACAGCATCGGCGGGAGCCGGCGCCTTGGCAGGAGCCTTGGTTTCCGGAAGCGAATTCCCCGGTTCGTTCTGGGCACGGGCGTGCATGGCCGGCAATAAAAGAAAAAGTGCGGCTGCAAACGACATCGAGAACGTCAGAAATCGAGTTTTTTGCTTCATCATCCTGGGGATTCCGCTCCTTTTTGGCCACGCAGACGGGAAACATATCCCGTGCCGAATGGCCTGCAAGGCAGCACAGGCAGCCGGTGGGAGCAACTCTGCCTACTGTAAAGACGATTTTAATCTCGATTAGTCGCAAACGCGCAGGGGAGCGCATGATTTTTGGCAACGAAACCAGTTTGACCCGGCCGGAAAGAGATCCGCGGCGAGTTGAGGCGGGGGAAGCGAGCTATTTTCCGGCCGAATGCTGGTGCAATTCGACAGCCATTTTACGGGTCTCCAAACTCGCCTTCAGCCAGTCCATCAGCAGGGAAGTCACGTCCACTGTGGCTGCCTTGGGGTCCGCACTCCCGGAGTCGACGATGTCCGAGAGCTTCATTCTGCTGCTTAACTCCTTGAATTCAGGCTGCAGCACGGCAAGGATGTTGTCGATCGGAGCCTTCCCCCAAACCTGCTGCTCGGCCAGATTCTGGCTCTCCCCGCCGTACTTCTCGAGTTCTTTGGCTCTGGCCGTGTCGTTGGCGGCCTTCACGGTCTTCAATTCGAATCGGCGATCGGCAAGAATTGCGCTCCACAGCGGCGAGCGGTAGTAGGCCAGCACAATGGAAGAGCGGTCAAAGGTGCCGACGACGGGCGTCGATGCGGCCACAGCGGCAGCCTGGGTTGCGGGGGCCTGTGCGTTGGCCACAAATGGCAGCGCAGCCAGAATGAGGGCGGCAAGTGAAATCGGTTTCAAGGCAAGCCTCCCTCGGAGCCGTCAGGGGAAATCCCCGCGCGGCAATCGGCGATTTTCATATTCGCGGGCAATATACCCCGTTTGATCGCGAAGAACTGTGCCAGGGGTCACCGGCCCATGTTCGCAGCACGGCGGCGAAACAACCGAACCTGGTGGACGATCGGCTTCGCTGGACCTTGAGACTTGGAGTCGATTTTCCCATCACGCGGCGCAGCACTTTTCAATAGCTGCAAGAAACTCCAGGTTACCTGTTCCCGCAGCAACGGCTTCATCATAGAGAGGGTCTTCCAGAAACAAAGCCGCTCGGCCTACAACAAATATTCTTGCCCGTGGCCACCGGTGCCTCACATACTCGGCCACTGCCAACAGCTGGAATGATCCAAGCCGCTCACTGAGGACAGCAATTTGCGGCTTGTCCTCGGGCGGGAGCCGGCACACCTCAACGCAAGCGCAGGCAGTGAGTACCGAGGCGCTGCCGCCCGACAAGAGCAGCCTTCCGGCTTCAAGCAGCAGAACATCCGGATCCACGAGAAGCACAACCTTGCTTAATTGACCGTCGAGGCTCGGAGCGGTCGAGTACGCGGCTACACTGGCTAATCGCATGGCTCACCTGCGATCTGATCGAACCCATTTGCCGTTTGAGGAAGGTCGCCGACCAGCAGAAGCACTTTACGGCCACGGGTGATCGCAGCCAATCTTTTGCTGAATGCTGAATCGATTCCCTCGGGCCGGTAAATGGCAAATCGGCTTCCGCGCGGGATCCAGGGCAGCGCCTCCTCCAGTTGGGGCAAGGTGACAAAGACTTCGCCGCACCGCGGTCTCGCTGGGTAATCAGACGCGGAGTAATCAATCAAATGGAAGACGGTCAGCTCAGGGTCGGAATTCCTCAACCGCGAGAATTCCGCAGTGTCGATCCAGCGAAACCTGCCTCCGGCAGCGCGCCTTGAGATTCTGCTCTTCCAGTCAATCAGTTTCTCACTGGCGAACGAACTCAGTTGTTGCATTCCTCTCTTTTTCGCTCGGAACATTCCGATCGTCGCAAAAACCATGGACGTAAAGAATAGGAACAAGAAAAGTACGATGCTCATGATGTCTCCTTCCGGCGCTCTCATTGCCGGGGGCAGTCGATCGTCAGCTCATCAGGGCCCGAAAACCTGGGACCTGGCACGAGTCAGTGCAGCGCGGGGGCACAGCACAAAACAGGAGCTAAGCGTTCAACGGAGGGGGTCGAAAGAGAAGATCATGTGGATAGGATGGGATTGCAGAGGAAACCGACTTCCGCACCTGCCGGTCCCTGCAAGCGATAATCTGCGGCTTGAACAGGATGACGGTGCGGTAAATGACCAGTTGGACCGAGCCACTGCGTTCGCCCGGCGCAATTGCGCTGGTCTTCTTATTTGACTGTTCGGGTTGCAGCAGTTTGACAACCGTGACCGGGTGAGATGCCTTCGAAGTTTTGTATTGCGATAACTTAGCCTGCAGGCCCCACGCGAAGATGGCCACGCAAAGAATATGCACAAAAAGCCTGAACCCGGCAGAATTCTGCCTTCCCGTCAGTAGCGGCGACATTAAGACACCTCCTGCCGTTTAACCTCAGGCGCCAGGCGAAACCTGACCAAAGGATGCTGTTCCCTGCATTCTGCGTCCCGCAAAGCCTCACGCCGGATCCAAATCAGGCTGCAAGTTCAATACCTCTGTTGGACGCAGATTCTGACTGTCGGGTTTCTCGTTAAAGATGGATTGGTTCGGCGGACGGTGCGTTTTCAGGCTGGGCGTCTCTTAAATTGATCGCGGAGAAGTCTGGCAAGGGTCACCGGCCGATGTTCAATCGATCAGACAGGAATGGAGAATCGGGTTACGATAGAGACAATTGGGCGGAGGTTGCGGCCTTGAGGAATTCAATAGGACCGCTGTCCAGATTACTTTGCCCGATCAATTGGCGCAGGAGGCGGAACAGGCAGGGCTGTTGTCGTCTCCGACGCTGGAGGAATGGCTGCGCAAGCAACTTAAGATGAGGGCGGCAGGGGAGTTGATTGCCCTCTTGGACAAGCTGGACACTGCGGATTCTGGCGATTACATGTCTCCTGAGGACGTTGCCGAGGAGATTCGGGCAATGCGTGCGGGGCGGCGGGCAAGCCGAGGCGCCTGATGTTCGCTGGTGGTAGGCTGGTATTGGGCGTCCGGCGCTCGTACAATCGTTTGACGCGCAATCCGGCGGTGTTCAGGCTGTGCTATTCGGGTTGCCGAGGAGTTTCGCCATGATGTTTCATGTGGTCCTGCGTCCCGAAGAAGATGGTTGGATTGTGGCTGAGTGCCCAGCATTGCCGGGCTGCGTGAGCCAGGGCAGGGACGAAAAAGAGGCTCTTGTCAATATTCGCGAGGCCATTACCGGCTGGCTATGGGCGGAAGATCAGAAGGCGGCAGATTCGCTCCCGGCGGGGCAAATGTCTGTGCTTGTTGCGGTTTAGATTCCTCATGCGTATTTACTGCAATCTATCGTTCTGGGCCGGAGGGGGTACTTTACATAAGAATCCAGATTTCCGAGATTTCCACATAAGGCACCCAGATTGCAGAAACACTGTGCGTTCATGGTCTCTAACATATAGATAGAGCGAGGATTACGCATGGGAAGGCTTGGCAACATATCAGGCAAGGATGCGGCGAAGGCCTTTGAAAAGGCTGGATGGCTGGCCCGCGGCCAAGCAGGAAGCCACCTGATGCTCACCAAGGCTGGTATTCGGGCAAACCTTTCGATCCCACTGCATTCGGAGCTCTCCATTGGCACACTTCGTTCACTAATCCGGGCTGCGGGCCTCACGGTGGATGAGTTTTTGGAATTGCTGTCTTAACCCTGGACTGCGGCTTCCAGGCACGATTCGTGCCAAAGGTCCGGCACATTCTCCAATGCGTATAACGGGTCCCCGCCATGATAAAAGCCGACTTGTCTCACGATTGCCGCCGCCCCCGCGTATTCCATCTGTTCGTGTTCGAGCTGGTGATGATATTTCCAGTCCCGCGCAAATTCCTCCAATGAGGCCCTCGAAACAATCCGCACCCTGGTTCCTATCGGGAAGGCCTCTTTGTATGGCGTATTCATCCTTTTTCCTCAATGCCGGAAGTGCCGAACCCCAGTGAAGACCATGGCCAGTCCAAGGCGATCCGCGGCGTCGATTACGTCCTGATCCTTCACCGACCCGCCGGGCTGGATTACTGCCGTTGCGCCGGCCCCGGCAACAGCTTCAAGTCCATCGGGGAAAGGAAAGAACGCGTCCGAGGCGGCAACCGAACCAGCCAGCGGCAGCGCGGCCTTCATGGCGCCGAACCTGGCTGCGTCCACGCGGCTCATCTGCCCCGCACCCACGCCCAGCGTCTGCCCGTCGCGGGCATAGACAATGGCGTTGGACTTGACATGCTTGCAAACGCGCCAGGCAAACAGCAGGCTGCGCAGTTCCTCGGCGGTCGGCGGACGCCAGGTAACGACGTCCAACTTCGACTCGGCGACGCGGGCAGTGTCGGCGTCCTGCAGCAACAGACCGCCCGAAACGTGCTTCACCACCGGGCGCGGCGGGGCGGGCCGGACTTCGACCAGGCGGAGGTTCTTCTTGGCCCCGAACCGCTCGCGAGCTTCAGGGGTGAAGGCGGGTGCTGCAATGGCCTCCACAAAGAGCTTGGCAATTTCCTCGGCGGCCTCTCCATCCACCGCCCGGTTGATGCCGATCACTCCGCCAAACGCTGAGACAGGGTCGCAGGCCAGCGCCTTTTGATACGCCTCAACCACGGTTGCGCCGGTGGCCGCTCCGCAGGGGTTGGTGTGCTTCACGATGATCGCTGCCGGCTCATCGAACTCCTGCGCCAACTCCCAGCAGGCGTCCAGATCCACCAGGTTGTTGAAGCTGAGTTCCTTGCCCTGCAGTTGAGTTACTCCGGCAACGCCGCGGCCACTTCCATCCGCATACAGCGCGGCGCGCTG
>Ga0302140_10007632_pt1 | contig 13527 bp, 7 predicted proteins | sample I_Bog_E1_1_FD_202095 | JGI IMG/M metagenome (GOLD analysis project Ga0302140, IMG submission 202095) | Peat permafrost microbial communities from Stordalen Mire near Abisko, Sweden - I_Bog_E1_1 | ecosystem: Environmental > Terrestrial > Soil > Wetlands > Peat | place: Sweden: Abisko, Stordalen...
ATCGTAGTAGCCGACCGCGGGCCCACCACCATATTCGCAGCCGGCATCGGCGGTGATAGTGAACGCGACCTTGTCGAGCGTGTTTTTGGGATTGTCATAGAACTTGATCTGCGCGCTGTAGTCAGCGTGAACACGCGAGCGTCCGGGATAGCCCGCATCGTCTTCACCCATGCCGTAATTATTAAAGACGAAGTCCAGGCTCGGCTTGGGGCGCCATAGAATTTGTCCGCCCAAGCCGCCGTGGCCATTGTAACGGGCGTACGACTGCCATCCGTTGATGATCCATGGCTCGATCTTCAGCTTCTTCGTTGGGAAGTACTGGATGCGAAGTCCGTTGAAGAACCACGGGGTGTTCGACGAAACGAACGATGGCTGATAGGTCCAGTTATCGAAGTTGTAGTAGCTGAAAAGGCCGATGTAAGAAACAAAGATGCCGGCGTCGACGTTCAGTCCGTGGGCCACATCCCAGTGATATCCGCCCCATGCTTCAGAGACATATTTGTACGCGTCGGCAAGATCCCACTGCCCGCGGTTCGGGCTTCCGTCGTTACGGACGGTTGTCGTGGCGAACATGCCATCCATGGTCAGGATGCGTCCGCGCACATTCTGAATTCGAATATCGCCACCGGCGCTGATCTGCTCCAACTGCCACTCGTCGGAACGGAAGGTTTCCGTCGACCCACCAAGGCTGTCGTCCTCAGGGTGATTGTAGTCAAGCGTGAAATTCGCGTCCGCACGAAACTCCGGCGTGAAGTACTTGGTGCTCATAGGGCTGTCCACGTTGTGGCCACCGCTGTTGAGCCATGTCCAGTCGCCAGGGAACGGAGCTTCCTTAGTAGTTGTCTCTGCCGATATCTCCGGTGCCGCCGGTGTAGCAGCGGGAGCCGGCGCCGCAGCCGCCTGACCATACGTCAGGGTGCCGTCGCCATCCCCAGTCTCGGCCGAACGCAACGCGCTCGCGTCCTTCTCTGCGGAAAGCGAATCGCCGGTTGCGGGATCGGTATTCAGTTCGCCTTCAAGCTTCGCCATACGGGCCTTTATCAGAGCCTGCATTTGCGCCATCTGGTCGAACTGCTTTTTCATGTCGGCCAGTTCTTTGACTACCGCGTCGTTCTTGAGCGGGATCGTAACGGAAGCAGGCGCGGCAGTGGCCGCTGCACCGTCTGTGGCCGGGGTTGCAGCAACAGCAGCGGCTGCTTCGCTGGCGCCGGTTCCCGGAGCTTCCGAGGCTGGGAACTCCACCGCAGCCATTTGAACAGGAGCCGCGTTGCCGGTTGATTGCTGCGCGGGTTTATTGTAAGGGCTCGGCGCCGCGCTTTGGGCCTGGCACGTGAGTTGCACGGCAAACCCGCAAATTGCAACACCAGATATGATGGCTGTCCTGAAGTTACTCTTCATGCGAAATTTGATCTCCACGACGTAAAACGTCGCTAGGTTAAGATGCGTTGGCTCTCACTGAGGAAGTGCTAACTTACTTTCGATATCCTCATTTCAAAGTCTTACGCGAAGCGACATAAGGTTGTCGTAAAGAAATTACAGAAACTCAATAACATGCAGGAGCTTGACTAAGTGCGCGACTTATAAGGCGCACTAACTCTGAGGCTGTTCCTGTGAGAAACAGGAAACTGCCTGCTTATATCTTTTTATTCCAAGTTATTTGAAAGATAACGAGGCAAGCGTAAATTCCGCATGAACGAACCCTAAAACGATCGTAGTGTTTTCATGCTTCTGTCGCGCGGGATATGCCCTGCTTCCCGAATCAATCCGCGGCAATGGGTACGCTTTAGCGGGATACCGATGAATCGCAGACTTTTCCGCGGTCTCAGAATTGACGTTCATTCCCCTGGCGGCGATATCCAGGCTCAGCGATCCGCCACCCTACACGCTGACGATCGCAGTTAAGCGTATCCGAGTTGTTGACCAGGAAGATTCGATCGGCGAAATCGGCTCCAAGTTGGCGAAGCTCGGAAGAGAAGCCACCAAGCGCAAAGAGGATGTACCGGGGCTGTTTTCGCCAGGCGGCATCGGATAGGCTTGCTTCCAAGGGCCTGAACGAAATCAAGCGTAATGACATTAAGGGATTCATCAGCGGCCTGGTCGCTAGAGGATTGACGCGGAGCACTGTTCGAAACGCGCTCAGCATTCTCCGCGGCATCTTCAACCATGCAATCGAAGAAGGCCTGTTTGAATCCAACCCCGCAGCCAATCTTGGCCGGTTTACCTGGACGGCCAAGACCTCTGAGGTCAAAGGAGTCGCGCTGACTCCAGAGGAGGTTGAGAAGTTTCTGAGCACCGCCAAGCGCGTCAGTCCAGAGTATTATCCGATCTTTCTTCTGGCAGCCAGGGCGGGTATGCGACGTGGGGAACTTGTTGCCCTGCAATTTGGAGACATCGAGTTCGGTCAGGATGAGATCGACGAAAACCGCTTCCTCCTCGTTCAGCACAATTTTGTGCGCCGGGAACATACGACCACCAAGAGCAAGCGCAGCAGGCGCGTCGATATGTCGCACCAGCTGCGCAGCGTCCTCATCAAAATGCGCGACACGCGCATGAACGCAGCGATGAAGGAAGGGAAGACAGACATTTCCAAGGAACTGGTGTTCGCATCGCCCGACGGGAAGATTCTCGATCCCGACAACTTCTACCATCGCCACTTCGTTCCGGTGCTCCTGAAGTCCGGGATCAGGAAGATCCGGCTGCATGACCTGCGGCACACTTTTGGCTCCCTGCTTATCCAGAGCGGGGCATCCATCGTCAATGTCAAGCAACAGATGGGGCACTCCTCGATTCAAGTTACGGTGGACACCTACGGTCACTTGGTCCCCGGCGCAGACGTTTCGTTCGTTGATCGTCTGGCTGAAAAGCCAGGGAAGAAGCGGGCTGCAAAGCAACAAAACGCAACCCCCGCGCAACCGGCCTTGGATGCTGGGTCTGAAACGGCTGCTTATGTTGTTGAATTTGATTGGTTGCGGGGGCTGGATTTGAACCAGCGACCTTTGGGTTATGAGAGCGACAATCTTAGTATTTTCAGCAAGTTAGAGAGCGCGGATGGCACCCCGGACCGTTGAAAAGAAGCATAGGGAATCCTTAATTGACCTGTAATTGGACCTGCGCCCCATCCCGGGAATCCGAGCTGTCTTCATTCTCGGCCAGATAGGTGTGGAACGGAAAGCATCGCGTTGGGTAGTGGGGCGGCTCGAATATTGTCCCCAAACAAACCAGCCGTTGGGAGACGAGGTCATCCCCGAACACCCTAAGCGGGAATTCAACGGACACGCAGACCCCCATGCGGCCAGCCATAGCCGCTTGTGGCGTCGAGACATTTCGTACACATCGGTACAAAGGAATGACAAATCGATGACAAGTCGCGGCGGCGTTCTCTTCATACTCAGCCTCAATGCAATACGAATCCTCGAAAAGACTTTTGAGAGACAACTGCATGAAGGCCGGTTTGCTGCGAAACAATTCTGCTGTGTTGGCGATGTTCTTCTTCGTTCTGGCGGCCAAGGCCTTAGGGCAGACGCCAGGGACGGGCGCCATCTCCGGCGTGGTGTATGACCCTTCCAATCGAGTGATTGCCAATGCCGAAATCCTGACGGTGAATGAGGCGACCGACGTCTCGCGTTCCGTAGTCACCAGCGTGGAGGGCGTCTTTCGGTTCCCGCTGCTGCCACCGGGAAGCTACACAGTGAAAGTGAAGGCAACCGGCTTTGCCGAGCACTCTTCGCAATCGATTCTAGTGACGGCGAGCGAGACAAGTTCTTTGAAGGTGACACTCACGGTTGCAGGGGTGAACGCCAGCGTGCAGGTGTCAAGCGATGCGGTGCTGGCCGACTTGGAAAGTTCGACTTTGGGAGGCTCGGTGGACGAGACAGCGATTCAGGCGCTGCCGCTGTCGAACCGGAATTATACGCAGATACTGGGGCTGGCGCCGGGTGTGGAGGTGGATTTGCCGAGCGCTACGGCGCTGGGACACGGGACGCAGAACGTGGCATCCGTCGGATCGACGCCGACGGATAACAATATTCAATTCAACGGTATCGACGCGAACAATCTGCAGGAGAATTCGGCGGCGGACTCTGAAAGCTCCTTGATTGGCACGGCCATTCCGGCGCCGGACTCGATCCAGGAGTTCCGGGTTCAGACGGCTAACTTCGATGCTGCGTACGGACGCGGGGCGGGAGCCAACGTCGATCTGGTAAGCAAGAGCGGGACAAACCGGTTTCACGGAAGCGCATGGGAATTCTTGCGCAATAATGTCTTCAATGCAAACGACTTCTTTTCGAAGCTGGATGGCCAGCCGCGAGCGGATCTGAAGCAGAACGAGTTTGGCGCGTCCGCGGGCGGCCCGATTAAGCGGGACAAGACATTCTTCTTTGTGGCCTACCAGGGTCTGAGCGAGGTGAACGGCCTGGGCACGGAAACGCATCCAATCCTGCCTTTGCTGACCTCTGATCGCTCGGCGGCGACGCTGGGCGAGCAGTTCTGCCCGGCGGGACACCTGGACAGCATGGGACAGCCGGCGACGGGGTATCTGACACAGGCCGGCGGGACACAGGTGGCATGTGATGGGTCGAACATCAACCCGGTAGCGCTGGCGATCCTGAATGCCAAGCTGCCCAATGGGCAGTTCGCCATCCCGAATCCGCAGGAGCCACTTCCGATTAGCGGGCCGGACCCATCGGATCAGTTCCCGCAGGGAGAGTCGACTTACGCGAGTCCGGCGCATTACCGCGAGGATCAGTTCACAGTCGATATCGACCAAATGCTGAACCAGAAGAACATGCTGTCGGGGCGGTTCTTCTACTCGCGCCAGCCGGAGACGCTGCCGTTCTCGGCCAATAGCGCAGCAAACCTTCCCGGCTGGGGCACCAATGAATTGGGCCGCAACACAATGTTCGTTCTGGCGGACACGCACACCTTCAACTCCAGCCTGGTGAACATTGCGCGGTTTGGTTATATGCGCTTTGACGGCACGTCTGCCATCGCGAATCCGCTCTCCGCGGAGTCGGTTGGAGAAGGGACGCCGACGGGGATTGTGGCATCGGGATCACACATTCCTGGACTGGCGATCGACAATTTCGCGTTCTCGATCGGCGATGCCGGCAACCCATCCCAATGGCAGGTTACCAACTCCTTCACATGGCAGAACACGGTAGCCCTCACCAGGGGCCGGCACAACGCGCGCTTCGGAGCTGAGATCAAGCGGCACGAGGTGGACTTCGACACGCCCGGAGAAACCGATGGGTTGCTGCTGATCGCCACCTTCGAAGACTTTCTGCTGGGGCAGAGCGCGGCGCAGAATGGAAGCCCGGAGGGCCTGAGCAATGTGACGACCAGCATGGGAGGAGGAGGCTTCTTTCGCAGGGACGAGCGCTATACCGACCTTGCGGGATTCGCGCAAGACGACATCAAACTAACCCTGCGGCTCACTGTGAATGCGGGCCTGAGATATGAGATCTTCGGCGCGGCTACTGAGACCAACGGGCGGCTGGCTAACTTCGACGCGGATAGTGCGGCGCAAGGACCGGTTTCGGCGTCGGGAACGTTCAGCGGATTTACCATGCCTTCGAATTATCCCGGCGCCATCCCAGCAGGCGTGCTGAAGACCGGGTTCCCGGGGTTGTGGAAGACACCGCATGGGGACGTGGGGCCACGGCTCGGCTTCGTTTGGCAGATGACAGGAAAGCCGGTTGTGGTGCTGCGCGGCGGTTATGGCATTTACTATGACAGGCACTCGGGAACCCTTGTTGAGCAGACGAGCACGCAGCCGCCGTTCTCGTCCCTGAACATAGTTTCCGGAGATCCAAACGGGCCGGCTACCTTGCAGAGCCCCTTCGTTCCATTGGTAGTGCCAAATTCCAGCTATCCGATCTATAACCCGCGCACGCCAACGTCTACCCCGTTTATCGAGGGCACCAACCCGAACATGCAGGACGGGTTGACTGAGGAGTACAACCTGAACGTGCAGTATTCCTTTGCGCGGGACTATCTGCTTGAGGTCGGGTACGTGGGGACGAGGTCGCTGCACCGGCCGGGGCAGGTGGAGTTTGACCAGGCCCTGCTGGCCAGCCCGCAAAACCCTGTGAACGGGGAGACGACAAACTCGGTCAATAATGTGACTGCGAGGCTGCCCATTCAGGGTGTCAGTGAGGGGTCGCTGTTTACAAACTCGGTCTTCGTTGGGAACTACAACTCGCTGCAGACCAGCATCCGGAAGCGGATGGGCCATGGGTTGGAGCTGCAAGGAAGCTATGTATGGTCGAAGAACCTGGACGAGGTCAACAACGAGGGGGGGTATGGGATCGATACCTTCGAGCTGCAACTGCCTACCAACAACCAGCTTGCTCTTCGGCAGTCGTCGTACGGTCCGGCGGGCGACGACCGTGACCAGCGGGTGGTGGCAAACTTTACCTGGATCGCGCCGAAGTTCGCAACGGCCCCGGCGCTGGCTCGGCACATGCTCACCGATTGGGAGTTCTCGGGCATCGGCGTCATTCAGTCGGGCAACGCGCTCAACATAATTGACGATAACGCGGGCGCAGTATACGGCCTGCTTTACGGCGAGACCAGAGCGCAGCGGACAGGGAGCAATCCTTCCACATCCGGGTCGCTGTTCTCACGCGTGATGAATGGGTATCTTGACCCCAGCGCATTCACCATCGCGCCGGAGGCTCCGAATGGGACCGGTCCAGCTGATACGGACTTCGGCAACAGCGGCGTCGGCTTCGTGCGCGGCCCCGGCCAGCACAACGTGGACTTGGCCATCGAGCGCAGCTTCCCGGTCACCGAATCGAAAAACTTTTGTTTCCGGACAGAGTTCTTCAACCTGACCAACACGCCGCAATTTGCAAATCCCAGCAACAGCCTCTTTATGATCGAGGGTCCTGACGGTCCTGCCAACCTGAATCCTTCATTCGGCACCATCACCTCGACGATCACCAATCCACGCATCATTCAATTTGCATTGAAGTTCGCGTTCTGAGCATCCACCATTTGGGCCACGCGAACCGGAGGCTAAGCAAATGCAGGGCGGAGAGAGATATTTAAGCTATTTGGAAGAACGGGGATTTCCAGACACAAGTGACCCGATCACAACCGCTGCCCAGCCGCCGCGCGAACGTCCCGCACCCAATCACGATGACGTTTTACTGCGCAACGTCCCCTTGCCCCTGCGGGCAGTCTTCTATCCGATGGGCTTTCCTGTTGAGATCGTTACAAACTCACTCGAAGTACTCGCAGCCGCCGAAGAGAGTTGGGGGCAATTTGTTCAAGTATTTTCCCGGCGCACGATTGAGCTGCGTCTCGGCGTCATGGACACAGGTTCGACCGAGTGCCCGCCCGAGGTAATCTATCGAGCACATCGCAATCTTAGAACCTTGATCGCCGATCAGGATAATTTCTGTGTTTGCGATCTCACGCAGGGTTTCGCCTTCGGATGGCTGACTCGTGCGGCAGTAGAGCATCCCAACTATCTCCGCTACTACTTTCTTGAAGCCGCTAACTCATTTTTCCTGATAGATTCTTCCTGTGTGACGCTGCTTCACGCCGCCTGCGTAAAGATGGCGGGACATGGCGTGCTGCTTTGTGGAGACTCAGGCGCCGGAAAGACCTCGCTCACTTTTGCTTGCGTGCGTGCCGGGTGGACATATCTCTCAGACGACCTTGTTCTCCTTGCTGAGGGTGGCGAGGACCATGTCGTAATTGGCAACCCTCACATGTTTCGCTTTCGTGATTCCGCCGCGGACCTGTTTCCAGAGCTTATAGGAGAAAGGATTTCGCCTCACGCTGTGAGTAAGCCGACTATTGAATTCTCTTCCGAACGCGTACCGCAAATAAACATTGCGGATAAGTGCCGCGTCAGTTACATCGTCTTTCTCAATCGACGAAACCCCGATCCTCCGGGCCTTGTATCGTATCCCCGGGATTTAGCCAAGCGATGGTTTGAGCTGGGAGTAGACGCCGACGAGCATCGAGAGGCACGGCTCGCCGCAATTCATAATCTGCTCACGGTGGAGATACTGGAGTTGCGCTACAGCGATCTGGACTTCGCTGTGGAGGAACTCGAAAAGCTGGTCCTGAAAGATAGCCGGAGGTCTGCATGAAGATATCTTCCGGCGGACTCATGACGCGCAATATCCCCAAAGAAGTCAAGGCGCTGTTCGCTGCTCTGCGGTTAAGCGGGGGGCACACGGAGCAACTGCATTGTTTGAATGATACGGAGTGGAAGTCGCTTCTCTCCTTTTGCGAAAGGTCATACCTCACATTTGCGCTATTGCAAGTGCAGGATGATGGATTTCCGAGTTGGGTGATGGATCGTCTGAAAAACAATGCAGCAGACAACGCAAAGCGTTTCGAAAGAGTAAGAGAGACATACAAAGAGGTCGCAGAGACGCTTGAAGGCTCGGACGTTCAGTTTGTAGTGATCAAAGGGTTTTCCAAGTGCCCGGAGTATGTCCGCAATCCTCGGCTTCGTATGCAGGGGGATATTGATCTGTATTGCCCAGAGGATGCAATTCATCGGGCATACTCCGCGCTATCGGCGATCGGGTACGATCCTCACCAGACAGTTACAGACAATCATTGCGACCATTTGCCAACTCTGTTTCGGGAGAGGGGTTGGAAATGGCGTGGGAATTCGTTCGATCCTGAAATGCCCCTCCCCATTGAACTTCATTTCCGTCTTTGGAATGACACAATCTTCCGTTTCTCGATGCCAGACCTGGATGGCTTCTGGGAACGGCGTGCCATGCGGTCTTTTGAAGACCTCACATTTCCCGCCTTTTGTGAGATAGATAGCCTCGGCTACTATGCAATTCATGCACTTCGAGATCTTCTTGATGGGCATTTGACCTTGCATCACCCTTATGACATAGCCGTGTTTCTACATCGTCATGCGGAAGACGCAGATCTATGGACAAGTTGGCGCGAACTTCATGGTGACACGCTGCGCTCAATGCAGGCGATTGTATTCGGTCTTGCGAAAGCATGGTTCGACTGCAATACTTCCCCGGAAGTTCAGGCCGAAATTGAGCATCTTCCACTTGCAATCAAGAACGGGCTCCAAAGCTTTGTATATTCGCCGTTGGAAGCGATGTTTCATCCGAATAAGGATCGTGTGTGGCTTCATCTGAGCTTGCTGAACTCATTCAAAGAGAAACAATCGGTTTTGCGGAAAGTAATGTGGCCGGCACGAATCCCTCCCGTTGGAACTCCTCATGCGGATTGTGATGACTATGGACAACCCCTGATTGGCGGACCCGATCAAACGCATCTTAAGTACCTCTTCTACTTCGTGTCTCGAACCGCGCATCATACTCGCGTCCTTCCATCCGCGTTGTGGCATGGCCTTCGCTGGTGGGCCTCCCAGCGTCAACTCCGTGCGCAGTTCTGGATATTCCTGGCATCCTCTTTTTTTTTGACTTGGGCCTTTCCATCTACTTCTTGTTATTTAATCTCTTCCTGATAGGTCATGGATTTACTGAGAAAACATTGGGGTTTTTGACCAGCGCAATGGCCGCTGGAAGTATCGCTGGTGCAATTCCCGCCGGCAGACTGGCCAGGAGATTTGGCCTTCAAAAAGCATTATTGACTTTTTTTATTTGTGGGACAGTCATCTTCGCGGCGCGCTCTTTGACCTTGTCTTACACCAGTCAAATGGTTCTTGCCTTCCTCAGCGGGATGGCTCTTTCAACATTTGGCGTGTGCCTTTCTCCCACGGTTGCGCAACTCACAAGCGAGCGTACTCGGCCATTCGCCTTCAGTCTGGTTTGTTCTGTCGGCATTTTGATTCCAGCTCTGGGCGGCCTGGCGGGTGGCATTCTGCCCGGGTGGTTGGAGAAGAGTTCGCTGCCGATCCACTCACTCGAACCCATTCAGCTGGTACTACTGGCCTCGTGCGGGATTTTGGCGATTGGAATTTGGCCAGTCTTGAATCTCAAGATAGGCCGGGCCCCAAGCCTCCCGAAAACTCGTCGCACCTTCAACCCATTTCTGCTCCGCTTCCTTCTTGCGGTTGCGCTGTGGAGTTTGGTCGACGACTCTTTCAGCCCATTCGCGAATATCTATTTTGCGCGGTACCTGCATATGTCATTGCCTCAAATTGGGCTGACTTTCTCACTTTCATATTTCGCGCAAGTGCTGACAGTTTTGGCAGCACCACTTGTATTTCGAAAGTTCGGGCTCGTGGCTGGAATCGCTTACTTGCAGATCGCTGCGTCGATTGCGCTCGGCTCCCTGGCCATGGCGCATGGGATAGCTACAGGTGGGTTCATCTACGTGGCCTATACCGCCTTGCAATGTAGTGATCCGGGAATGTATAGCTTGCTCATGAACAGAGTGGCGCCAGAAGAAAGAGACAGTGCCTCTGCACTGAATTCGCTGGTGATGGCCTGTTCTCAAGCAATAGCGGCAACATTTGCTGGAGTATCGATTGCGCGGTTTGGCTATCCGTTTCTACTTTGGGGTACGTCCGGCGTTTCCTTAGTCGCCGCGGGGGTTTTCTGGGGGTTGCTCCGCTCTCCGCGTTCAGTCATTGCGATCGAAGATGAAGCACTTGCGGCAGCATGCAAATAATCTGCGTTAATGATCGCGGTCGAAGAGATAGAGTCCGCGTGCGATGCACCCGAGTCAGGTGCGGACGAACCGCACTGTTGCATAGAAGGTCACCCGGATTTCTCGGGAGTTGCGTCGGGGTTACAATCTTGTCAGGCAATTGTCACCAGATTGTTATTTTCCATGTCCTTCCGTTTCAGAGAGATAGCACTGGGGTGACAATGAAGGTATGTTGCGAAACGAGAAGGCAGTGATGGATTTCGGTGAAATGGATGCGCAGGCTCACCCTGCGCGGGCGCAGATTCTTGTCATCGAAGACGACCCGCACATCCAGAAGGTGCTGCAAAGGACTTTCGGCGAGCAGGGCTATGGTGTGACCGTGTGCGGCGATGGCCAAGCGGGCCTGGACGCATTCCGCTCGGGCAAGCCGTCCGCAGTGATACTGGATCTGCTGCTGCCAAACATCTTTGGACGCGACCTTTGCAAAATTATGAAGGCCGAGCGGCCTGGTGTGCCGGTCATCGTGGTGAGCGCGATCAGCGAGGTAGCGGACAAGGTGCTGCTGCTGGAACTGGGTGCGGACGATTATGTGACCAAGCCGTTCAGTCCACGCGAACTGCTGGCAAGGGTCCAGTCGGCCCTGCGCAGGCCGCAGAAGCAAGTGGCCACCGCTGCCACATGCAGTTTTGGCGAGTGCGAGATCGATTTTAGCAAGATGAGCGCGCGGCGTGGCGGCAAGCCGATTACACTAACGGCAAATGAGTTCAAACTGCTGAAATATTTTGTCGAAAACCCAGAGCGCGTCCTGAGCCGTGAGGAACTGCTGAACGAGGTGTGGGGATTTAATTCGTATCCGACGACGCGCACGGTCGACAACCAGATACTGAAGCTGCGGCAGAAGCTGGAGCCGGACCTGGCCGATCCGCGCTATCTGAAGACCGTGTATGGCGCGGGATACAAATTTGTCCCGTAGGAGAAAGGATTCTGTGTCAATCGAGAAACACGGGCCAGGAATCCGGACACGCGTTCTGTTGTTGACCTCTCTGGTGCTTATCGTCGCCGGCACTACCGCTACCAGCCTGTACATCATTCGCAGCCGTTTACGCGGGCAGGTACATGCAACCCTTGAGGCGGACCTTGGACACTCCGTGGAAACTTTCCACGATCTGGAGGCGGGGCGGTTGGTTGCACTCGAACGTGAAAATGCCCTGATGGCCGCTCTACCGAGCCTTAAAGCGCTGATGACGACAAACGATCCTCGAACCATTGCCGATGATGCCGTGGATTTTTGGAAGACCAGCGGCAACGACCTGTTCGCCCTGGCAGACGCCGATCGCCGTGTGTGGGCTGCATACGCGCAGGGCGCAGCGAATACCGAGATTCTAAGGCGCGACCTTCAGACGGAGATCGCGGACCCCTCAAAACATTATCTTTTGTGCGACGGCCGGCTCTTTGAGTATTCCGTGCGGCCGCTTTATTTCGGCAGCCCGGCGAACGGGGCACGGCTTGGGTACGTGATCAGCGGTTATGCCATCGACAGGGGATTCCTTCGCGAAGTAGGGCGCGGCGCAGGCGCGGAGGCGGCCTTCTTCTCAGGCAATGCAGTCGCCGTAAGCACGCTGTCAAATGAAAAGCAGAACTCACTGCAAGAGATGGCGGGTTCGCTGCAACCGTACGGCAGTTCGGCCATTGCAATGGTCGGCCGGGAGCGATATCTTACGGCAAGCAAGGACCTGACTGGCGGAGCGGGTACGCCTCTGCGGCTCGTGGTCATGAAGTCCTTCGACGCTGCGGACCGCGCGGAGCGGGAGATCAACCTGTTGGTCTTTTGGGTGAGCCTGCTGGCAATGGCTGCCGGTTCAGTGTTGATGTTGTTGCTGGCACGGATGGTAACGCGGCCTTTGGAAATGCTGGCGGCTGGCGTCAGGGCTTTCGGCGAGGGCGACAGGCAGCATTCGCTGCCCGCGGATGGCACGCAGGAGGTGCGATACCTGAGCCGCGTATTCGCGCAGATGCGCGATGAAATTCAGAAGAAGAATCGCGCCTTGCTGGAGTCCGAACGGCTGGCAACAATCGGACGCATGGCGAGTTCGGTTTCGCATGATCTGCGGCATTATCTGGCATCAGTCTATGCGAATGCGGAGTTTCTGTCATCGCCGACGCTCCCGGCAAGCGACCGAGCAGAACTGTTTGAGGAGATCCGGCTTGCGGTGAATGGGACCACAGACATGCTGGACTCCCTGCTGATATTCAGCCGCACGGGAACTGCACTCCACCGGGTCCCGGCCGCCATGTCGTCGCTGGTGGATCGGGCGATGGCGCAGGTGAAGACGCATCCGGATGCAGAGCGCGTTACGGTGCTGTTTGAAAGGACCGACGCCGACACGACGGCAGCGGTGGACACCAAGCAGGTGGAGCGCGCCGTCTATAACCTGCTGCTCAATGCCTGCCAGTCAGCGAGAAAGAGCGCGGGTCTGCGCGAGGTGAAAATCTTGTTGGATGCCGGAAACGAGACCGTAGGCTTAACCATTGTTGACAGTGGTCCCGGCGTGGCCGAGGGTATTCGCGAGAGCCTGTTCGACCCGTTTGTGAGCCAGGGAAAGCAAAAGGGCACAGGTTTGGGTCTGACGCTGGCTTGGAGCGTGGCGCGCGAGCATGACGGCGACGTAAAGCTGGTGAGCAGCCGGGAAGGCGAGACAATCTTTCGCCTAACCCTGGCAAGGCATTTAACGGATGCGGTGAGGAATGCCAACCCTCCACGGAGCACGGTGCTGACGTCATGAGAATCAATCCAAAACACGCTGAGAAATCGCGCGTCTTCGTAAGCTTTCTTGAGGGAGCGCCATTGGTGCTCGCTGTGGTGTTCCCGCTTCTCTGTTGCCAGAGCAGTCTTTTGTGGGCGCAAAGCGAAGCCGGCCAAACCACCGCAACGGAAACGACCGAGCAGAAAATAGAGCATCTGACAGCCGCCGT
>Ga0302140_10007643_pt1 | contig 13519 bp, 7 predicted proteins | sample I_Bog_E1_1_FD_202095 | JGI IMG/M metagenome (GOLD analysis project Ga0302140, IMG submission 202095) | Peat permafrost microbial communities from Stordalen Mire near Abisko, Sweden - I_Bog_E1_1 | ecosystem: Environmental > Terrestrial > Soil > Wetlands > Peat | place: Sweden: Abisko, Stordalen...
CCACCAATCCGCCAATCGTTTCGCCCGCCCGCGCCGCAATCACCGCCGGCAGCTTCCGCTCATTCAAAAACTCCAGCCGCTCCTCAATCCCCGTCCCCGTCTCCTCAGCAACCATCTCAACCTCCAGCCATCACCGCAACATCCTCAACCTCGCCAGCCCGGACCTCCTCAATCATCCCGCGAATCGCCTCCAAAACCAACTCCGGCTCATCCAGATGCACCCAGTGTCCGCTGTTCCTGGCGATGATCTCTCGCGCGTTGCCGCCGAGGCGCCGCAACGCCTCGGCGGACAACGGCCCGTTGGAGTTCTGCGTGAGCACCGTCACCGGCACATGGTCGATGGGAGACGCGTTCTGCATCTCGCGCACCGTTGCCGGTACCGCCCGCAGATGTGCGACCATGCCGCGGTAGAAGTGCGGGTTGGACCAGTGGGCCGCGACCACTGGCCAGACCGTGCGCGGCATCTTGTCCAGCTCGGAGGTCAGACGCCCCAGCAGGTGCGCTCCTCCGCGGCCGGCCAAGCGGCTGATAGCGCGGGCGGTCCTTCCTGAACGGCACAGCATAGAGGTCGCAATCCATCGTGCCACGCCAATCCAGGCTAGCGGAACACCGATGCTCAGCAGGCGGATGGCGCGGTTCAGCATCGGACGTGCTGCCTCATTCAGGGGCGGCCACTCTTCCGGGCGCATGGGATCCACCAGCACCACGCCGCTAACCTCCTGCGGATACTCTGCAGCAAAGCGCCGCACCACCAACCCGCCGAAGGAGTGGCCCACCATCAGGTACGGCGGAGCAATGCGCGCGGCCTGCAACATCTCATGCAGTTCGTGGGCGATGTTGGAGGGAGTGCGCTCGGTACAGCGTCCCGTGCTGCTCCAGCCCAGGCCGATGCGGTCGTAAGCTACAGTACGCGCCACGCCGACGAGGTCCTGTTGCAGACCGTGCCAGTTCTGACTGGTGGCGCCGATGCCCGCTTCAAAGATGATTGCGGGGCCGTCGCTGCCGCGCTCGCACAGGTACATCCAGTCCCCCGCGGCGATCTTTACCCGGCGTCCCTGGCCGAGGAAGCGTTGCCTGTCCCGCAGAGCACCGACGTACTGGTACAAGCTCCCTGCCGCGGGCAACAGGCACAGTACGACCGGCAATACGAGCAGCCAACGCATTTAGTAGTCCTCGTTCTGATGCTGCGGATCCTCCAGTGTGGACGATCCCAGATCGAAGTCCGCGCGCGTCAGGTTGGCCTTGGCCGTTCCGTGGTCAATGATGAAGAGATTCGATCCCGCGGTTCCTGCGACCTTCAACTCAATCTGGGCGGCCGCCGTCACGCCGTGCGACTGGTGGAGATTGGAGTAGGTCATATCTTTGACCACGCCAGTGCCCCGTACCGTCTTGGTCACGTGAATCAGCGCACTGGTCTTTTCGTCGAAGCTGGAGACAACTGTCGCATACTGGCTGTGGTCCGCGCCGCCCGGAGCGCTCTTCAAGGTTATGCACTGGCGCGGGCCGCAGGGGCCGTGACTGACGATCGATTGGTCCTTCCAGAAGAACTGGTCATCCACAAGGTCTTCCAGCACAAAGCCGCCTCCTGCCAGCGGCTCCGTGAGCTGCGCCGGCGCGGCCTGGGCCTGCCATTTGCCCGCGGCGTCCTTGTGTGCGAGGCGCGCGGTCACTCGGCCATTGTGTTCCAGGCGTACCAACACCCGCAGCGGTTGGGGAGTGTCCACCTCCTCCAGCAGGCGCACGCCATCAGGGAAGCCGTGCATCTTGAGCGAAAACTTATAGCTGGTACGTTTGCCCGCGCCGTCCACCATCACCAGCCGTCCGCTCACGCGCGCATCCGCGCTCTCCACGCGGTGCTGCTGGGTGGCAATCTCTGTGGCAACGCTCTGCGCGTGCGCCGAAGTAACGGACAGCATCGCCGCCAGGGCCAGACTCACACTCATCTTCATAGAATCCTTCCGTCGCGCATGCGGATGTGCCGCGGCGCTGAGTCGGCAATCTCGTCTTCGTGGGTCACTATAATCAGTGTCATGCCGCGACGCTGTTGAATCCCATTTAAGATATCCATAATCTTGGCGGTGTTGGCGCTGTCCAGGTTGCCGGTGGGCTCATCGGCGAGCAGGATTTCGGGATCGTTGGCCAGGCTGCGGGCGATGGCCACGCGCTGCCGCTCGCCGGCGGAGAGCTGCGAGGGATACTGCCGCAGGCGGTGCTCCAGTCCCAGTTCGCAGAGCAGAGAGCGCGCGGTCTCTTCGCGGCCGCGTGGCGCACTGCCGCCGCCCAGCCACGGAACCTGCACGTTCTCCATCGCATTCAAAGACGGGAGAAGGTAGAAGGCCTGGAAGATGAAGCCCACGTGCGTGGAGCGATAGGCGTCGAGATCGAGGGCGGTTCCGAGGTTCTGCCCGCGAAACAGCACCTCGCCGGAGGTCGGCGTATCTAGTCCGCCCAGCAGTTGCAGCAGCGTGGATTTGCCGCTGCCGCTGGGGCCGCTGATGGAGATGAACTCTCCCGCGCGGATGGTGAGGTCAACGCCGTCCAGTGCCTGGATGCGTCCTTCCTCATAGCCCTTGCGGGCCTGCCGCACCTCCAGCTGAACGTCACTCATGGCGCATGGCCTCCACCGGAGAGAGCCGCGCGCCACGCCACGCGGGAGCGGTCCCGGCCAGCACCCCCACCAGCACTGAGATTCCCAGCGCATCGGCCAGGGTGCTCCACGCCATCTTCGTGGAGACGATGCTGGCAGTCTGCGGCAGCGCCGCCAGAGCGTGCAGCGCTCCCAGGCCCACCAGCAGTCCAAGCAGGCCGCCGACCACCCCCAGCCCCGCAGCCTCAAACAGGATCAGCAACATCACCTGCCGCCGCCGCCAGCCCAGCGCGCGCAGCACGCCGATCTCCCGGGTGCGCTCGAAGACCGACATCGCCATGGTGTTGGCGATGCCCAGCGCAGCCACCAGCAGAGCAATCGCGGAGGTGCCCCAGGCCGCAGCGTGCGCCAGCACCACCAACTGGTTGTTACTGGCGCGCTCCAGCGCGGGTACGGCGCGCAGTCCCGGCAAGGCCTTCTCAATTGCGGCCTGGGCGCGGTGCATGTGGTCCTCGGGAGTCTCGCCCGGCGCGACCGGCTTCAGCCGCACATGGAAGGCGGTCACCTTGCCCTCCATGCCGGAGAGCCGCTGCATCTGGCCCAGCGGCATAATCAGCGCGCCTGCCTCCAGCGCCGAACCGCCGTGAAATACGCCGACGATGCGGAAGGTGACGCCCTGGATCTCCAGCGTGTCGCCGGCCTTCTTGTTGAGGCTGTCGGCGAGCAGGCTGCCCAGCATAACCTCCGCGGCGTCGCCCTGGAAGCGCCGCCCCTGGGTAAGCTTGAGGGGCGCGAACTCGAAGGAGTCGTCCGGCCAGCCGTAGATCAGGGCGTTGACTTCCGGGGTCAAATCCATCATGTTCAGCGCCATGGGCTCGGCGATGTCCACCTCGGGGATGGCGTTGAGCGTGGCTTGCGCGCTCTGGTCGACGGTGGTGTTCATGAATGTCTTCTGCACCACGGCGATGTCCGTGCCGGAGCTCTCATAGAGCTTCAGCCACTCCTCTTCAAAGGAGCGCGAGAAGCCCACGAGCGCCACAAAGGCGCCGATTCCCATGCCAATGCCGCACAGTGTCAGACAGGTCCGCAGCCGCCGGCGCCATACGTTCTTCCACGCAAAGTCAGCGAGAGTCAGCGTCAAAATCGCACCTGCATGGAGCCCGATTTCGTCGTTCCGGGCCGGGGTTTGGAGTGCTCAGACTATCGAGACACAGACCCATTGTCCATAGAACTGGTTGATGTTTCCGGGCACGGATCATTCCTTCGGTGCGTAGTCTTCGCGGCTGGGCGTAAAGATGTCCAGCACCTCGGAGTCCTCCAGCGCGGAGGCCTGGTGTTCGACGTTGCCGGCGACGATGAAACTGTCGCCGGGACCGGCCTCGAAGCGCCCGCCGGGATGCTCGAAGGCGATGCGGCCGCTGACGATATAGACCATCTGTTCGTGCGGATGGCTGTGCCGGGCGCCCACCCAGCCTTTTTCCATGCGGTGCCGCACCAGCATCATCTGCGGGCTGTGGCACATCACCTGACGGCGCAGTCCCGGTTCGGGCCCAAACATAGCGGTATCCAGCGAGGGCACTATGTCGATCGTTTCGGCCATACAGCCTCCTTGGCGTGGGTAGAGAAGGACAGCTTTGGATAAGTGTCAGCGTACCGCGAGAGGAATTGCCATGCTCCGAGAAAGCGTTTTCTCAAATGAACTCATTTGTGGATTTGTTTTCCTATTGACAGTCGCCATCCACCGTCCCTATAGTTTCGCCCGGCATAATCCATACGATATGCCGGTTTTCAAGCCGAGTTTCACCCCCCCTTTTTCGGAGGCACCATGAGCGTTTCACCATCTCGCAGGGACCTAAAGTTGCGCTTCCTTCTTCCCCTGCTACCGATGTTGCTTGTTCTCTTTACGGCAAAGCCGGTAACGGCGCAGACCGGAGGCCAGGGTGCCATCTCGGGCACCGTCACGGATACCACGGGAGCCGTGGTCCCGGGAGCCACCGTAGTCGCAACGAACAATGCCACAGCCGTTGAGACGAAGCAGCCCACGACCTCCGGTGGCGTCTACACCATTGAGCCACTCACACCCGGGACCTATACGGTGACGGTGACGGCGAAGGGATTCTCGATCTACAAGCAGGAAAACCTGATCGTCGACGCCCTGACCACGCTGGGATTGAACGTAAAGCTAAAGGCGGGCAGCGAAGATGTAACGGTGACCGTGACGGACGCGCCGCCGCAGTTGGATACTACCAGCGCCACACTGGGCGGTGTAATTGAGAACAGCCTGTATACGGCCCTGCCTGTCATGATCGCCGGCAGCCAGCAGCGCGACGTGACCCAGTTCTCCAACCTGCTGCCGGGTGCGCAGGTGAATCCTGGTGGTCGTTCCTCGATCATCGGCGGAACGGCCCAGCGTCTTGGCGAGCTGTACCTCGATGGCCTGCCGCTGACCACGCTGAGCCAGCAGGGCGACAACCGCCCGGTGTTCAACGTGGTTCCGCTCGAAGCCATCGACCAGATCAAGGTTGTCACCAGCGGCTTTTCGGCCGAGTACCAGGGCGCGGGCCTGGAGAACTACAACCTCAAGCCCGGCGGCAACCAGTATCACGGCGCCATCTTCGGCTACTTCCGGAACACGGCGTTTGACGCCTGGAGCTTCTCCTCCAAGCCCGGCGGCGGAAACACGACCACCGTGATTCAGAACGGGGTCGCGACGAAGATCGCCGGTCCCAAGCCGCCCGAGCATCAGGACGAACTCGGTTATGCCGTCGGCGGGCCGGTGAAGATTCCCTGGCTCTTCAACGGCCACGACAAGCTGTTCTTCTACACCACGTATGACAAGTTTCGCTCGCGCATCGGCGTGAACCCCTCGGCCAGCACCGTACCTACGACACTGATGCGGCAGGGCAACTTCCAAGAGCTGCTCACCGTGGCCAATGGAGGCATCGGCAACACCGCCGGGGTGAACTATCCGGTCTACGATCCCACCACGCTGGCCACCTGCACCGCGAACAGTACGAACGGGCCCTGCCGATACCAGTATGGCTATGGCCCCGGAACCGGCAAGGGGGCTGCGGGCAATCCCGTGCTGCTTGCCGGGCAGCAGCCGAACGTCGTTCCGGCCAATGAGATCTCGCCCATCTCCCAGTACATGCAGAAGTTCCTGCCCACGCCCTCCATCAACACCCCGGGCATAATCCAAAACAACTATCTGGGTGGCATCCCGAGCGGCTATGACAACTGGCTGTATTCGGGCCGTATTGACTACAACATCTCCTCGCGGCAGACGCTCTCGATGGCCTTGACCGGGGGCAACCGCCACGCAGTGCCCTATACGGCCACCACGAACAACCTGCCCGTGCCGTATCTCGCTACCACTCTCTCGGTGGTCGCCGGCCACTGGGCCGACCTGCAGCACACCTTCACCTTCAACGACCACCTAGTCAACCAGTTCAAGTATGGCTTTATGAACTTCGGCGGGCCGCCGGTGCGTAACATTTCGCAGCAGACCCCGGCGTATGCCTTCTCGGCTTCTGGGGTCACCGGTACGCCCCCCGGACAGGGCTCGCAGGACTTTCCGAATACGACTTTCTCGGGCACCAATGCGCCCAGCGCATGGGGCGGCAACACACCCACCTCCACCAGCGTCTCGGAGACCTATACGGCGCTGGATAACCTGCAGTGGCTCAAGGGACGGCACTCGATGAACTTCGGTGGCCAGTTCCAGTGGCTGGAGAACCAGGCCAGCACCGCAGATGGGCCCTCCACCCAGACTCCGTTGACATGGAGCACGAATGAGACCGGGCAGATTACGCCGAACGGTACCACCTACGTCACCAATACCGGCTACTCGTACGCCAGCTACATCATCGGTGCGGTTAGCAGCAGCAGCGCGACCCTGCAGCCCTTCAGCGTGGTGGGCGGACGGTTCCGTCCGGCAGCTGTCTACTTCCAGGACGATTGGAAGGTGACGCCGAAGCTCACGCTGAACCTGGGTATGCGCTGGGACTATCTCCCCCCCTATCATGAGGCGCAGGCACGCTACTCGTTCCTCAATCCCAACATCGCCAACCCCATCACCGGCAACCCTGGAGCTCTCCAGTTCGCCGGGAACTACGGCGGAGCAGGCGTCAGTTGTGGTTGCGTCACGCCGGTCAATACTTACTGGAAGAACTTTGGGCCGCGCCTGGGCTTTGCCTATGCGGCGGATGACAAGACGGTCTTCCGCGGCGGCTGGGGTGAGCTGTATGCTCACGCTGGTGGAACGGGCGGCGCCGGAGGAGCGGGCACTGGCACCGGACAGGCCGGCTTCAACAGCACCACCTCCTTCCCCGACTTTCCGGCCGGCCCCACCGCGGCACCTGCCTTTTATCTGAACAACAATCCGGCCTTCTCGGCGAATAACTCGAACTTCGGCGGCCCGGGAGCGGTGTTGACGCCGATCGCCGCCATCAGCGCCGTGAGCCAGACGCTGGGTACCGGGTACTACGTCTGCGCCGGCCAGACCTACGCACCGTGCAACGGCGCCACCGGAACCTCGGCAGGCTCCGGGACGGGCATTGCGTATGCGGATCCCTATGTGTCTGGCCGTGCGCCGGAGTTCGAGTTCTACAACTTCGGCATGCAGCGCGAGATCACCAAAAACCTGACCATCTCACTGAACTACTCGGGCAGTCAGAGCCACTTCATCTCGGGAGCGGGCGGCATCCGTGGTCTGTACGCGGGGCAACTTGATCCGAAGTACCTGGCCCTGGGCTCGAATCTGACCAAGGCGGCTACGGCGGCCAACGTGGCTGCCGCCCAGACGGCGACCGGCATCACACTCAACGTCCCCTACCCCGCCTACACCGCTGCAGCAGCACTCAACTCCAACGCGACCATCCAGCACATGCTGACGTGGAAGCCGCAGTACTCCGGCACCACGGATACCTGGGGAATCGACGTCGCCAATGCCAATTACAACGCTTTCCAGCTCTCGCTGGCGCAGCGGGCGTTCAAAGGGCTGACGTTCAACGTGAACTACACCTACTCGCACAACATCGATGACGCGGGCACCATGCGCAGCGGCTACGACATTCCCGCGGCGTTCATCGCCGACGGCCAGTTCCATCCCAAGAACCGCATTGACCGTTCGCTCAGTATCAACAGCCAGCCACAGAACCTGAGCATCTACGGCGTCTATGAGAGCCCGTTCGGCAAGGGCAAGATCGGCGGCGACCACTTCATGGTGCGCGCGCTGCTGGGCGGATGGCAGATGTCGCACATCTTCCAGTACTCTTCAGGACTGCCGCTGGCCATTGTTGGCAGTTGCAACGCCACGGAGAATGTTGGCCAAGGTACCTGCATGCCGGACTACAACCCGAACTACACAGGTGGTCAGGCTGGCGCACGGCAAAATGGCGGCTGGGGCCAGGGAGTGACCGCCGCTACACTGGGCACGCTCTCCTATCTCACCGGCGCGATTCCCAGCACGACCTCGGGAATCGGCGCGGGCGGTGGAGCCTGCGCCACCACCACCGGGCCTTACTGCAACTCCGGCAACTACATGATCGGGGACCTGCAACGCATCGCTCCCAACGGCCTGCGCGGACCCAGCCAGTACCGGCTGACAAGCGCGATCCGGCGCACGTTTGACATCACCGAGCGCGCGAAGTTTATTTTTGGTGTCGATTGCCAGAACGTGACCAACACGGTCACCTTCGGTAACAACTCCGCGAACAGCCAGATTGGCGTGAATGTCGACACTCCGGCAACCTTTGGAACGCTCGCCTTTGCCAGCGCCGACCCGCGCGCGTTCCAGTTCTCGGGAAGGTTCACCTTCTAGCAGGATCCTCACAGGGATCGGTTACAGCAGCACTGGCCGGGACGGTTCTCATCGTTCCGGCCAGTGCTGTTTCCGGCCTTACAGACGGTGTCAGCCCTGGGTGTGAGACCCTTACCGGATTCGGATTTATTTTCCTATTGACAGTAACCGTTTTCCCAACCTATAGTGCCGCCCGAATCAATTGATGGCGTTTGTCCGTTTTCCAGCAGGGCCCCGCGCCACTTCAGGAGGCACCATGAAGGTTGCACGTTTCCCCCAGGGTATGAGATTGCGTTCGTTCTTTGGTTGGGTGTTGCTGTTAGCCACGTTGTTTACAGCCCATATGGCCATGGCGCAGACCGCCGGCGAAGGCACTATCCAGGGTACGATCAAGGACGGCACGGGCGCGCTCATTTCGGGCGCCATGGTTACGGCCACCAACGTTGCCAACAATTTCTCGACCTCGCGTACCACCTCGTCCGATGGTCTCTATACCATCGCGCCGCTGCCTCCGGGAACCTACACAGTAACGGTGGTCTTCAAGGGCTTCAAGACCTACAAGCAGGAGAACCTGGACGTGGTGGGTCTGGGCGTGCTCGACTTCAGCCCGGTGCTCGCCATCGGCACGGAGTCCGAGACGGTCACCGTGGAGGCCGCGCCTCCGGTGCTGGACACCGACAGTGCCATCCTGGGCACGGTCATGGAGAACGAGACCTACTCCAACCTGCCCATCCTGCAATCCACCTCGCAGGCGCGCGATCCGACGGCGTTTGCGACCTTGTCCCCCGGTGCCCAAGGCGGATCGCGCACACCGCTGATCGGCGGCACGGCCAACTACTCGGGTTATCTCTATCTGGACGGCGTACCGTCAGAGACGATCAACCAGCAGGGCGACAACCGCACGGTGGCCCTGAATGTCAGCCTGGAGGCCGTGGACCAGTTTCAGGTGCTCACCAGCGTGCCACCGGCCGAGTATATGGGCGCCGGATCCACCAACTACACCATCAAGTCCGGCGGGTCGAAGTTTCATGGCCAGGCGTCTGCGTTTATCCGCAATACGATCTTTGAGGCATGGTCCTTCACCGGCAAAGCCTCGACGGTCAAGAACTCGGCCGGGGTCATTGTGCAGTCGCCCAAGCCCATCGAGCATCCCAGTGAGCTCTCCGCTTCCATTGGCGGATTTGTTCCCCACGCCAAGCACAAGGTGTTCTTCTTCGTCGCCTATGACCGCTACCACTCCCGCGTCGCCGATACACCGTCGCTGCTGACGCTGCCTTCCACGTTAATGGAAAATGGCGACTTCACGGAGATCTCCAACGGCGGAACCTTCATTACCGGCGGCCAGACTGGGACCGGCGCGACCAATCCGGCCGTCCTCTTCGATCCGACGACCAACAACTGCGTGGGCACCACCTGCACCCGCCAGCCGTTCCAGGCCATGAAGAATGGCGTCCTGACCAACAACGTGATTCCCACTGCCGACATCTCGCCGATTACGCAGAAGATGGAATCGTTCCTGCCCAACTACAACAACCCGACGGCCGCCAACTACAACAACGCGGTCTTCGCGAACAACTATCTGGGCAACCAGGTCGGCGGAAAAGACAGCCATCTGTACGACTACCGCGTGGACATCGATCTCAGCTCCAAGAACCGCATCTCCGCGGTGGGTGCGCTGGGTCACTTCGTCTACTTCAACAACTTCGGCTCCCCCTACCTGCCGTTGCCCTACGCGGTTGGCGACTACGCCACCATCGTCCCCAAGCAGTATGACGTGGAGGACGCCTATACCATCACGAGCCATCTGACCAACCAGTTCAAGTTCGGCTATACGCGCTTCTACATGCCCATCTTCAATCCCACCCAGGGTGTCTCGCAGTATGAGATAGGCACCTTTGGCGTCACCAATCTGCCGGCAGGTCAGGCGGGACAAGAGTTCCCCGGCGTGAACTTCGGGACTCCCGGCAAGAGCCTGGGCAGCACCTCACCCACTACCTGGACCACCGATAGCAACTCGGCCTCCACGCAGCTCACCATCCCCAACAACTATGCCATCGTCGACAACCTGCAATGGCTGAAGGGCAGGCACGTTATCACCGCCGGCTTCACCTTCCAGTTTGAAGGTCTAAACAACGCAAACCCAGCCACCTTTACGGGCGTATTACCGCTTCAGTTTGACCAGTACGCCACGGCTAACTTCACTGCGGGCAAGAATACGATCGACACGTCCAATACGGGATTCGGCTATGCCAGCTTCCTGCTCGGCGCGGTGGGCGCCACCGCCAGCGGCGCCACCGGTCTCACACTTCCACTACAGAACGTGGCCACTATCTATAGCCGCATCAAGGCGCAGGCCCCCTTCGTGGAGGACAGCTACAAGGTCAACAAGAGACTGACGGTCGACTACGGTCTGCGCTGGGACTATCTGCCGCCTCTGCATGAGAAGTTCAACCACTTCACCTTCCTGAACCCGACGGCCACCAACTCTGCCACCGGGTACGCCGGAGCTCTGGAGTTCGACGGCAGCTATGGCGGAGCTGCGGTAAGCTGCGGTTGCAAGACACCGGTCCAGACCTACTGGAAGAACTTCGGGCCGCGGGTCGGCATCACTTGGTCGGCGGACGACAAGACCGTATTCCGCGCGGCTGCTGCCATTGTTTACTCGCAGGGCGGCGGTACCGGCGGCGGACGCGTCACGGGAGGCCCAGGCGCGTCCAACGGCGCAGGGCAGGCAACCGGCTTCAACACCAACGCCGTCGCACCAGGCGATACGCTCTCGGGTCCCGCCTCGGGTCCGTCCTTCTGGCTCAGCAGCAACGCCGCCTATCTCGGAGCCATGGCTAACACCTCGCTCTTTGGTCCGGGTTACACCTACCCCGCGGCCCCTGCCTACGGAACGGCCAGCACGATTCTGAGCGCGGGTAACTATCTCAGTGCAACAGGCGCTTTCGTCACGCCGTCCTCCATGGGCTATGACGACCCCTACGCCTCCGGTCGCGCGCCCATGTACACCTTTTACAACGCGGGCTTTGAGCGGTCGATTACCAGGGACATGACCTTGCAGGTGAACTATGTGGGCAACGAGTCTCATCATGCATGGGACGGCGGCTCGCAGAACGCCCGCGGACTCTGGAACAACCAGTTGAACCCCATCTACCTGGCCGCGCTAGGAGGGGTCAACGGCAAGAGCAGCTCCGGCGCCACGGTGCCGCTGCTGACCGCTCCGGCGACCTCCGCCAATGTGGCCATCCTGAATGCCAGCCTGCCCGGCCAGCCGAATCCTGTCTCGTTTATCGCGGCAGCCAACGCCTTCCCAACCCAATCCACGGTCTCCATAGCGCAGATGCTGGTGGCCTTCCCGCAGTACAGCAGCGTTCAGGACGGCTGGGGCGGGGCCTTTGTCGAGAACTTCTCCTACAACTCCCTGCAGATTCAGTTGAGCCAGCGCACCGCGCACGGCCTGACCTTCAACATCAACTACACCTACTCCAAGAACATCGGCGACGATGGCACCTTCCGCAGCGGATTCCCCATCCCGGCGGGTGCGATCGACGGCGGCGGACAGTCCTGGGCGGCCGATAAGATCGACCGGTCCTGGACGACGGTCTCTATCCCCCAGATTGTGAACGCCTATGGCGTGTACAAGCTGCCGTTCGGCAAGAAGGGCCAGCTTGGCGGCAACAACCTGGTGACGCGTGGGCTGCTCGGCGGATGGCAACTGTCGGGGGTTTACACCTACAGCGCCGGCACACCCGTTGGAGTCACCTGGAGTTCCGGCGGCAACTGCGCCAACGCGGCCCCCAATGCGGGCCAGTGCATGCCCTCGCTGAACCCGGCCTTCCTGGGACAAAACCCGCGTAAGAACGGCAGCTACGGCAGCGGCCCCAACGGATACAACGCCTGCAATATCGGCGTCGGAACCGGTTGCACTGCCATCAGCTACGTCAATGTGAACGCCTTCCAGGCGCCGGGCGATCTCTCCACGGTGGCTGGAACCCACCAGTACCTGATTGGCAATGCGCCCCGCACCGCGGCGTATGGCCTGCGCAATCCTGGCAATGAGAACCTGAATGCGTCGCTGCGCCGGTCGATCCCACTGCCCCACGAGACGGCCTTCGTCTTTGAGGCGGACTGCACCAACGTCTGGAACAAGGTGACCTTCGGCGGACCCAGCGGTGGCTGGGGAGCGGGCTCGGCCACCTTTGGCCAGGTCACCAGCGCCAGCGGCAGCCCGCGCGACTGGCAGTTTGCGGGGCACATCACCTTCTGAAACCGGACCCTCCCCATGTCCCCACCGGTGCGTCTCCTCCAGGCGCGCCGGTGGGGCAAATTGTTCCACGTGGAACAATTTGTTTTCAGCGATTTAGCTCCTTCCGGAGCACGCAAAATGGCGTCTTGAAGTGCTCTTGAAGTGCATTTTTGCGTGTTTCAGCGCCCGCAGGTCTGACCCTGCCCGACAGGTGGTCTTTTCCGTGGGGGACGCTGCACGGCGGGGCAGAAATAGTTGATACGCCTCCATAATTTTGTTTCATGCAGAGAAGCCCGGATGCTACGATGGCCCGCATTGGACGCGACTTGCTTCTTCCGCGCGCGTACCAGTGTCGTCCGGGCCACGCTTCCCAATGCGCCGACTCCCTGAGCAGACCAGTTCCGCCGTTGTGGGCGTTTGCAATCATCGTCGCGAAGTAGCCAATGCTTCCATCGCAATCCCAATCCTTCAGCAGCGGCCTGTGATGCCCACGCAGACCGGCACCGGGAGCTTCACCGCGCCATGATATCCAACCCCGGCAGGCCTGCAAGGGCCGCCGGAGATCAAGGAAAACAGGAGCCTGTCATGTCCAACCAGAACACACGCCGCACTCACCCCTTCTCTTTGCCCGCCGGCCTCATGATCGTTCTGCTCGCGATCGCTGGCTCCGCAATCGCCCAAAACCACGCGACGCCCGGCCCTGACGGTGTCACTGTGGTCAGCCCGCAGTCGATGGCCCAGGCCGCCAGCTCCGTCGGGCCGGCCAAAGCCACCGCGCCCGGCGAGGCCAGCCGCGGCCCACTGGAAGGCGTAAAGGTCCACGGCCACTGGGTCATCGACGTGAAAAATCCAGACGGAACGCTGGCTCAGCATCGCGAATTCG
>Ga0302140_10007653_pt1 | contig 13510 bp, 12 predicted proteins | sample I_Bog_E1_1_FD_202095 | JGI IMG/M metagenome (GOLD analysis project Ga0302140, IMG submission 202095) | Peat permafrost microbial communities from Stordalen Mire near Abisko, Sweden - I_Bog_E1_1 | ecosystem: Environmental > Terrestrial > Soil > Wetlands > Peat | place: Sweden: Abisko, Stordalen...
CATCTCACCTGCCACAAGTCTCCCTGTCTTCAACTTACCCTTACTGCGATCTCAAACCAATAACACAATCTCCGTCCGCAACGCATGATATCACCATCATCCACGATTTCCTCCGAGCCTTGAGACTGCCATCCAAAACCCGAGCAGAAATCCATCACCGCTCAATGTCTTCTTATCTGCTTCTTGCTGAGCCTCTTCTTCCTCCTATTCTGCCTTCTCTTCTTCGCTTCCTCACTACTGGCAACTGATATGGGGCTTTGTTGGCGACCAGAAGGGATTCGAGATTCAACATCGATCTCCATGATCGCATCGTGGACAGCATCAAATAAATACGACGACGCCAAGTCTTCCGGATCAGTGTCTACCGCATCTCGATCTTGCTTCTTGCCGGGTTGCTCAAGTAGTGCCGGAGACTTAGGCTTAGGCTTTGCGGGTGTCGAGAGTTGCAGAATTTTCGATTTGGTAGCTTATGCGGTTTGCACAGAAGCATCGGTGTTAAAGAGATCGACCCGCTCGGAGCGATTTGCCTTCAAGTTCTTACAGAAGACCACAGGGTGGGCGAGGAAGAAGTTGAAGAAGAGTATAATACCTCCGGGCAGCTTTTGTGATTTCAGAAACTCGTTCATCTCGTCTGGACGAAGCACGCTCTCTGCGTGCTGGACGACTGAGCGCTTTTCAGAATCGACGGCGTTGATATCTGCTCCTAGACTAAGAAGTTTGAAGAGCACGGGTTCCAAATAGAGATATGCTGCGCGAGGGAGAGGTTTGCCACCCGGAACAAATGGGGTAGTCCTTTCCATGGACCAATCAAACTCAGCGTTAGCAAGTAGAATGTGGATGGCGGAGCCGGAGTATGGGTCATCTTCATCGCCAGATGATCATTTCACCGGCTGATTTGGATCGGCCCCGAACTCAAGGAACAGAAGAATCGCCCGGGAGTAGAACTTGAAAGTGTGAGCCCCAAAACATAGTCTCTGTCCAAACATAGCCGCGAGCAGGTATTCCCAGGTTGTGTGGAAGCCGGACCTGTTCTTGAGAGAACAGCCCTTCGATAATAGCAACTTGATACTTTCAAGTGCGGCGTTGATAGCTGCGGGAAGTTTTGGTGCGCCTGCTAACACGTAATGCAAGTACGGTCTTCCGGACTTCTCGGTAAATTCTTTTCGTGCAATGCGCTCTTTGGCGAAGGAAAAGAACTCGTAAGTCAAAGCGACGGCGAGGAGGTCTGTTTGCCAAGTTTTCGAATGAGGGGCGCCTGAGCTTCCTAATGTATGGGTCTCAAAAGAATAGCAGTATGGAGCCGCTGCCAGTTGATTGTACTCAGATCGGGAGAATTTGAGTTTGGAAGAGTTGTGTGGGGAAGTGGACTTAGTACTGGACGCAACCACTTTGACGAGATTGATGCACGGTCAGGATCGTTTTCGTTCAAGCAAAGCAGAGAGAGCATCAGCATCCAGATCTTGATCGTTGGTGAGCGGTGAGCGTGATGTTTTTCATTGTCCTTGCCGTAGGAAAGAACGTTCATTTGTATCGCGGTGTCAGTATTCAATAGGGAGAGTAGAAACTCCAGACGCTGTACGTTTAGATCTTTCAATAGGGTCCGGTCAATGCACGCCCACAGAGCATTACTCTTTCCAGGGGCGAAGAGAGAGTCCGCTACGGTCTTGTGGAGAGTTACTTTCCCTCTGCAAATCTCCTCACTTTGCTCCGGGCTGCATAGCGCGGGAACGACTACCGGAAGTTGTACAAGTCCTCCACAAGTTTCACGCAAGACTCTCCAAGTCTCGCCGCACTTTTCCCACTTTGACGCCTTATATGCTGAGCAAAGTAGAGGAGTTCTTGCTTACTGATTCCTTCGAAAATTGAAGGCTGAGCGTCATCCCAAGCAAATTCGAGACCATCCTGTAAGGATACTCCTCATTGAGCTTTTCTTTAAGATCGAGCTAGTGTGGAGGTGATGGGTCAACCAAAAGCTGAAGGCAATTGAAGGTACGATGGCGCTCATTGGGATGGATCTCCGACAACATTTTCTCGTAGAGCAGGTCAAGCCCGACTGGAAGTTTCAATAGCATCATCGCCAAGTTGGTACTCCTGGTGCCACTTTACATGGCAACAATGAGTTCCGTCACAACGAGCCTGGCCCATATTAAAAACACGTTCGGCTCTCGAAACGATGTCGGTAATCAGCTGCTGACTTTCTGTGATCATTCCGGCTTCGCCAGGAAGTATGTTCCTGCAGACCTCATCAAATGAGTCTGTGACGAATTTGGTGATGTCTTGCGAAGTGTAATCTTGAATCTTCAATTGAGGTATGTCTCCAGTGTTTAAATAGAGACCGATCTCCGGACGACCTGAGCAGAGAATTTTGAAAAGCGGATGTTTGCCCTTTGGCCGAATAGATAACTAGGTGAGAAATTTTATCATGCAAAGCTGGTTTTCCCCACACTCATCCCGGCCATCAACGATGCAAAGAACTCTCACTTCATGATGTTCACTATGTTGAATGCTTTCGAAGGCCCTTTTAAGTGCTTCGCTCCAAAAAACTTGATTCTTCGAGGAAACCGTAAATCGCCTTCTGAGTTGTTTGAATTGGGGCTTGATGACTCTTCTAAAGCCCGGAACTTTATGTAGCAACTGGCAGAGAAGAGCATGCAGCATGCCTGAGAATGTCTTCTCCGAAGGGATCCCCAAATCATGGAAGAAAAAGCTAATAAGAGCTGGGAGCTTCTGCTTCCTTCCGAGAAAATGCTTTATCGTCCGCTCGTCCTCGTGAATATACCTCATGATGGTTGATTTTCCTGTGCCAGGTTTTCCACTGATGAAGAAAATCCCTACATCATTGGCAAGCCATTCCATGAGTCCAGGGGGTCGGATTCTTGGATGATTTTGCTGGTGGAAGCCAGATCCAGCCAAGAGTATTCTTGTGCTCACGTCCAATGTTGCCAAATCGGGGATTGCCAGCAGAGTGCTTTAAGGTACCAAGAATGTCAACAATTTCTTGCCGTGATTGTCAGTTTACTAAAGCGGCTGGGAAGTGAGAAAGCTTACCATTTTCTGAATCAATCTTCCGGCGCAATTGGGCTAGACGTAATATTGAAGTCCAATGTCAGATTGAATCTACGATCTATGTACATTCTTGTGACCCAAAACTGCCATTAACGAACATGAGAAAACCTCAAGGATTTGTACTTTGTCCCATAGCTTTATCACACATGGCTTTGAACGTGATCTCGAAAGTTCTGAAGTCCTCCTTATGCGTCTCCTCAAGACCAAAGCGGCACACATCGCTATGATCTGCTTGTCTTCTGAGTACTATCTCTCGTTCGCCGGATAGACCTAGTGTCGCAGATAGTTTAGGAACGACCTGGCCGACGATTAGCTTAGAATTTTGTATTTAGCGAGCTCAGAAGGTAGCATGAGAGATTGACCTACCACATCGAAGGTTCCATAACAAGATATGACTTCATATCGCTCAAGCTGACGTCGCCAATACTCCCTCAAGGTCCCTGTGAACTCCGATCCACTCTCTGCATCCTTGACGATGTTGTTCTGTGTACTTCCAGACACGTGTTTGACGACGCTAGCAATCGTTCTGCCCAGAGATATTGCATGGGTGTCGTTGTACCCGTTGTGAGGCGTTCCCATGAACACCAAACCAAAGGTCGCCTCCACGCATTTTTGATGCCTCGGATTGTTTTTGGCATTCACAAGAGCTTACTTGATGAGAATCCCGCCGAGACTGTGACCTATAAGTATCAGAGGTTGTTTCGGATGCCGCCATTCAAATATGTCGATATCCTGACGCGACGAGGGGCAAAGATTTTACTCACTTGAACTCGCCTCGCCCAAAGATCCTCCAAGAATTGTGCTGCCTCTTCCACAAACGATTCATTTCCCATATCAAGAGCCGGACTCGAGTTGTACTTGTAGAGCATTGTGCGAGCTGTCGGTAGAGACTTTTTGAGGTCGTCCCGAAGCTAGAGGTGCCCAGAGCTTCCGGCCGGTTTGCGCCATGTATCGATATAGTGTTTAGCCCGGTTGCGTGGGTTGAGACCGTGGATTGCAACAATACTGATTGAATGCAGTCAATATTATGAAGGTATACTTTGCAACGTCGGCAGAGAAGAACTTACTCAAGTTCAACCTCGGACGTTCCGTCAGCGCCTATGCCCGGGTGCAAAACCGTGATCTTCTGCGATGTTTTAGCATGTTGTTCTTTTCGATGGATTGGAGATTCACAAACCATGATCGTCCGAAGCCCCTGCTGAGGCTGAGATTTCAGTGGAGATGAGAGAGAAAATTAAATGGCAGCTGCGGAGTAGATACATGCACCTCTGAAAGAAAACAGGGGCTAGATACTGATTATTTCGTTCTTTACGCGGATTGATTGTGTAGTGCATTTGGCAAAGGAGTAATGTCTTGTCAACATGAGCAATATCCAGACTTGCGCAGTGACACTGATACAAAGATGAATTGGTCCAAAATATAGCAGGAAATGAGAGCTTGGAAAGACAGAATAATCTTTCATGTTTGATGCTCGTTAACGCCAAGACACTCCAAAGAGTTTAGTCTTGCTTTTGGCAGGGCTGTCTGACGAAGCATCTGCATTTTCCAGGTATATCCTTTGATGGCCCTTGACGTCCAGTGCCAGATACTTGTAGGAAAATTCTCTGTCAGAAGCTTTCTTTATCATGTGCATATTAACCACCCCCTTATCCAAAGGCCCTTCAACCTGCAGACCGTCAACCTTAACCCAGATTTGGTCGAAAGAGGACTTACATTGAAGTGCATGATCAAATGTTCAGTTCCATATTGATCCTTTCGAATTGTCGACCTGATCTGAATGTCAGAACTGTAATGAAATCGAACTTGATGTTCTTACGCTATCGGTCTAGCTCTTCTCCACTTGTTCCACGTAGGCTCTCCGTATGCCGTGATTTTCTTGCTGTTGCCCAACAATTCCGTACAGCGTGGGTCCTTCCTCAGTTGGTCGAATGCTCTGTTGAAATGGCTCGTTTTACTATCGAGAGAAAAGACCTCGGTGTACATAACATATGCCACGCCTGTCTGCAAGAAGTATTAGCGTTGGCCAGTTGTCGAAGTCTCAAGAACTCACTGTTAGAATTGCCCCAATGATAATGAAGCTGAAGTTGAATGTCTGCTGCGTAGCTCTTGCTGCTTTCTCTTTCCCCGAGAGATCCCCCCATGGAACTCTGCCATCGTCATTGAAAGGTGTTACGGCCTTCCGTCTTGGCCGTGAAGAACCATTCGAAGTTCCCAGGCCAGTCTCTGTAGCATATAATCGGGCTGCCAGAAGGGGACGAAGGCTCGGTGGATACTTTAATATGGACAGGGGTCGTACGAGAGGATTCATGTTGGCAACGACTATCAATCCTCAGGCTGCTGTTGTGTAGAAAAGGAAGCTGTTGGTGTTTTCCAAGAGAAGCTTGAAGCTTGATGTGGGGAAGTGCACTAATCCGCTTTGGTAAAGCGGCATGAAACTAAATCCCAATCGCAATGTGGCCCGCTCCGTCACCTCGACATAAATTCCATCTGAACATCGCCGAAAGGAGAACTTCTCGCCCAGAAACCTTCTTCACACTCCCCAAAGACACACCCAAATCCTCAAACCTACGAGGAGCTGCAAAGATGGCTGCGCTGGCCTCGAAGTCCCAGTCGCAGAAGATCTTCGAGAAGTTGAGGACAAAGCCAGCAAATAGGGTCAGCATGCCACATGCCAGTCTAGTTCCGAGAGGGAAGATGCTGACGTTCCTGCGAACTCTAGATATGCTTCGATTGCGGGCAGAAAAATCCTACCTGGACATCAGTGCCTTTCGGAATCTATCTTTGCCTAGATTGCTCTTCAAATCACCGCAACCTCGGTGTTCATATCTCCTTTGTGCGATCCACAAATCTTGACCGTGTGTGCCCCAAACATTTTGACCAGGATATAGATCTGACTTGAACGATAGAATGGCAATGGGATCAATTGCGGATTATGAAAGTCGGCGGCAATGAGTCTGCCACGAAATACTTCCAGTCAAATGGTGGAACGGCCGCCTTGAACAGCAAAGACCCAACCACCAAATATACCTCGAATGCAGCCACAAAATACAAAGAGGAGCTAAAGCGAAGATCTGCGAAGGATGCCATTGAGTAAGAGATAGGGACTTGTTGGGAATACCGTGCTAACAGGTAACAGATATCCTGAGGAAGTGGTAATCACGGATGTTATGAGCAACGGACCAACGGATGGGACTTCTACACCTGCTGGTGAACCCGAGGACGATTTCTTCTCTTCATGGGATAAGCCATCTATCAAGCGACCCACACCTCCTGTATCACGAACTGCTACACCGCCTGTCGTTGGCCGAACCCCTTCCCCCTTTCTTAACGCCGGTAATGCAAATGGTAACGGCAACGGCATTGCGCGAACTTCCTCTCCTCTTGTCAATGTCGAAGGCGCAACTTCAGCAGCACCAGCAAGCCGGATCACGTCTTCAGCGGCGTTGCGCAAAGGAACCGCAACTGGAACAGGGCCTCGAAAAGCAAATGTGTTAGGAGCCAAGAAGACAAAGTTGGGCGCAAAGAAAGTTACGGGAGACGTGATCGACTTTGACGCAGCGGAGAAGAAGGCCAAGGAGGAGGCCGAAAGGATCGAGAAATTGGGGTATGATCCCGAAGCTGAAGAAGTCTCTACCAAGAAGAGTGCTATCACAACCAAGACTGCGGATCTGCCCAAGATTGCGTCGCCTACTCCCGTCAGTCCCGGCAGAGCAGGTTACGGTTCAGGTCACGGCCGAGAGCGTACGAATAGCGAACTCGAGCGACTCGGCATGGGAATGGGACGTTTGGGCTTTGGTCAAGTTGGTGGCAGCAAGCCGGCTGCTGCACAAAAGAAAATGGGTGGATTCGGATCTGTCGGGCCTATCAAAGCAACCCAAGAAGGTAAGTTGGCTTATATCGTGTCTTTGACTTATACTAAAATATCCATAGATGACGACGAGAAATATGCTCGCCAAAAATTCGGTGCTCAAAAGGGTATTTCGTCAGACGAATTCTTCGGAAAAGGAGCATTTGATCCCAACGCACAATCCGAAGCGAAGCAACGATTGCAAGGTTTCGAAGGCGCCACTTCTATCTCCTCGAACGCATACTTTGGTCGACCCGAGGAAGAGGATGGTGGAGAAGAATACGGGGACTTGGAGAGTGCCGCAAAGGACTTTGTGCGCAAGTTTGGCAACACGGCTGGCGATGACCTGGAGAACTTGACACAGGTTCTTGGAGAGGGGGCCACTAAGCTGCAAGGTGCAATCAGGAACTATCTCAATGGTTAGTTGCTATGTACAGGCTCAAGATCTCGGCACGAAATCAGAGAACGCACATGAATGTATCAGGGAGTGCTCGGAGTATGGAGAAGATTGCTATTTGGGGAAGAGGCCGAAGTTGGAGAACGCCACAGGAGTCGTGCGACATCGATGATAAGAAGGCGAGTCATATTTGTGCTTCTGCTGTCTAATTTGCGGCATAGATTGCGATGCTCTTGGTCAATAACAACTAATTTACTGAAACCTTGCCTTCCAATGTACCGAAGTTGTTTCGTACAGTTAAATTCCTCACAACCCCTGACTTCTTCTAAGTCTCAAGTGAGCCTGACAACGTTGACAATCCTTCTTCAAGCATTTCAGATTCTATCTCAAGAGTGCCTCATCGTCCTTCGAATCTCAGAACATCCAGTCTCCCCACCAAATATGGACGAAGTCATCCAACTCGGATCAAGATAAGTGTGACACTCTGGTCACACCCCCGCTTATTACAACTCCCCTCATTAATCACGGTAGGCAGGAAAATGAGGCAACAGCTGCGTCTCGTTAATTTTCTGAGAATTGCCACTGGACACTTCCTCCAGCTAAAGCAAATCCATTCTGGGCGCGAAGAAGAAGAATTCTGAATGGAAGATACCCGGAGCCAGATCACCTTTGGCTCGAGGAGAAGTGAATAGCCATGGAAGTGATTTATATTAACTAATAACAGCTCCACATTCTAATCACGTGTTTCTGTTGCACATCGTTTGCTGACCGTGGGAAACTGAGCCGGCGTCGACACCCGCTTCAGATCCAACCTGGAAGTAGCTCACAATAACAGCACCACATTCCAATCAAGTATTTCTGTTTTGAAAATCGAAACCTCATTCGAGTTCAAGTTCAAGTATTTTCGACATCTAGAAGGTCTTCATAACAAACTCTGAACTGGTACGGGATTGGACCTGCTAGAAGGTGGTCGTATATTGCCCGCCTGCTTACTTCGTCCCCGGTTGAGCCTTCTCGGTGTAATTGCTAGTATTCACAGATTTTCGCGCCAACCATACACCGGATAGACAGGAGACATCAAAGCAGCAGTATCTCCTCAACGAAGACATTTCCACAAGTGTTGATTAGCGATTGCCTAAGTGGCAAATGCGCCTGTTATGAATGCTGGATCAGGGCCCACGAATCACCAATAGTTGAGATGCCTGGATGAGACGGCAGGTTAAACTTCGGATCTCTTCCGTGGGAAACTAGTGGGGACTAAATCGCGAAAGCCAACGAACTTGCGTGGTACATTTCCATCATGGAGCCAAGAATGGGATCATGGAGTACCAAGTGGGTCGCTCTGAACTCAGGGTTGATAATAGATAAGTGAACCCCTCAACGCTACCCCATCTTTCAATACCTTTTAATTTCCGGAATTAAAGATAGAGGTTGTTCAGGTGTTCTCCGATTCTGTTGAATTTCAATTCAGTTTATCAATATAAAGCTATCTGATTTTACATCTCGCTAAAGCCAATCTTGCTATTTTGCTTGACTGCAAACATGGCCCCTTCAGCTCTTCTCCCTGAAGAGCCAAGCGTGATCGAGGCTCCTCTGCCAACCAAATATCTGTGAGTTCCCTCCCTCATTCAAAAAATTTCACACGCTGATAGGTGAGACCAGAACCAAAGAGACATGCACAGGCTGGGAGTATGACCTCCGAGAAAGAGGCTTCGCTGTCGTCAAGAACGCCATACCTCATGACCGAGCTACAAATTACCAAGAAAAAGCCTACGAGTGGCTGAAGTTCTTCGGCACAGAGCTCGATTTCAACAGACCCGAGACATGGATCAAAGAGAATCTACCAATCCAAAGCAAAATCAACACATTCAACGGCTACTGCGTCGTCCACGAGAAGTTCATGTGGGACGCAAAGCAAGAGCCCCGAGTCCTAGACGCCTTCGCCAAGATCTGGGGAACAGACGAGCTTCTCGCCAGTTTCGATAGCTTAAACATCACATTCCCGAACCGGAAAGACGTTGACAAGTTGGGAGCATGGGAGCACATCGATCAGAGTCCGTTCCGGAGAGGCCTGCACTGCATCCAAGGCATCATCGCTCTCAGTCCCTCCGGCCCTGAAGACGGCGGCTTGCTTGTCTACCCCGGCTCTCACAAGCTAATGGACGAGTTCCTCGACACGCAGACGGACAAGAGCACCTGGGAGCGCATCGACCGCTTCATCTTTGACGACGCGGCCCACCTCGCCTGGTTCACATCTCGCGGCATCCAGCCTGAGAAAGTCTGCGCCGAGGTCGGCGATCTGATTCTCTGGGATAGTCGCACGATTCATTATGGGAGTGTGCCGACTGAGAAGAGCACGCAGATCCGGACGGCGATTTATGCTGCGTATACCCCTGCGAGACTCGCGAGCGAAGAGACGTTGAGGAAGAAGGCGGAGATTTTTGGGCAGTGGGGTGGCACGACCCATTGGCCGCATGATAATATTAGGATTCGGGAGGTGAAGACTTTCCTTGATGATGGTACGAGGGATCCCAGGGATAGGGACGAGCCGCGTGAGAAGCCGGAGTTGACGGATAAGTTGTTGAGGCTGGCGGGTGTGAAGAAGTATTGAAGGAGTGTAGGAAGTGTCGATGGAGATTAAGCTCTATTTTCAATTGAACTTTCTGACATTTCTGGTACAACGGAAATGTTGATCACCTGATTTTATTGCATATCACATTCTCGAGAAGTTTTCTTGTCGACAAATAAGGTTTGTTGTCGCACTTGGTATATTTCATCCGAGCTTTTCTAAGCTTCAACCCATAATTGGGACGAAAAGTGGTAAGCTTTGATCTTGTCTGAGCGAATGTCGAGTGAATTTGAGTGGTTAATGCTCTATTGCAAATCGCTCAAATATTCTATAAGTTCTGGTACTGTATATTGAGAGATTTCTCATCTCATGTGAAAAGAGTGAATCATCTGGTTACGAAGCTATGTTAGACTGCTTCTCTCAGAATGATCCTCAACTTTCATCTGATGTTTACTTCGCGTGAATATCAACATTGAAGGTGATTGTTGCACATCGTCTCATTGTACCAAGAGTTCTTGGAACATTGAGGAGGTTCTTGGGTGGTGCTCATCAATTAAAATGGAGGGATGAAGTAGGACTTGCTTTCCGATAATGTGCAGCATATGGAACGGTCTCTATACCTTACTTTACGCTTTATATCTGCCTTTCAAGCTTCAACGGCCATCCTATCATATCAGAATTCCCATCACCAGGAGGAAGGTGGGCGAGTGCGCCAATGAGTGAGTTGCTTTGGCATAAAAAGGGACCAAGCATCTCGAAGATTGGTAACCTTGGTATTTGGATGTCAGCTTGGCATACTCTCCCTCGTAATTGTTGTGTCACAGCTCTGCTCAACGAGAGCACGATGAAGGTCGTCGCCACCCGAAGTTACAATCACGTGACTAAACCCTCAGCCTCCACCACTAGACTTTTTGAGCGCCAATTCAGGCTGTGCAAACGCCCACGTGAGGCGCCTAACAACTCGTGGTCATGCCACCATTCAGAAACTTGCCCAAGAAATAGTTTCAGGGTCTTTTTGCGGCAGCGATCCAGTGGCTGTCGCTTCACGAGACCCCTGGAATCGGGCGCTGCCGTGACGCTCTTTTGTCCTCGCTTGCCGAACCTGATTGCGATGATCGACCACCCAATGCCAGCAACGCCCTCGAACATGACGTATCCGCACCCTTGAAGATGGACTCCAAGATCTTTTCCTCCAGCACATCTCTCCAGATTGGATGAACCCTCCGTGGCTGAGCCGATGATGCCCAATCGTTAAGCTGGAGACATGGCAGGGTGCGGAGGTAGGTGAAAGACAATCAGGGCAAGTATCCTGGTTTGGCGTGTTCTTTGTCTCTCTTTTTCTCCAGTCGTGCGTTTGTATGATGTCGTTGCCAGGCAGCATGCTTTGTCCCTCGTGTTACTATTTCATATTCACTGGTCCACCGTGACTACAAAGCAGATTAAAGCTCGTCGTCTCCCAACTCTTGCTACCCTACACACTCAACACAACGCACCACTACTCGTTCAGGCAGTGATCTAATCAACAGCCACCATGCGCTTAACAGCTCTCTTCCCCATGGCTTGCGCCATTGTGGCCTTCGTGCTCTCTATGCTCTGCCTGTTTGCGGGTCACAAGCCAGGTTTCATGGAGGAATACCACATTGTGACAGTATGGCCCCCTTCTCCTCGAGGCTTAAGCAATACTAATATCTCTGCTTTAGCTCAACACCTCTACCCTTGGGCACAACCTGATCCCGACAGCTACGACGTCAACAGGACCTTCGGCGACTGCCACCTCGATCGGTTCCTTCTTTAGTAGTATTGCACACAACATCTCCAGCACAATTGAAGGAGATTTGAATGGCATAATTGGCGATGTTGCAGATAAGCTGGCGAAGGAGCTTGGTATCAAGCAATGGTACAGCTTACATTTGATGGACTTGTGCGAGGGAACTTTTACTCCAAATGCAACCGAGAAGGGAGCCAGTCTGAATGTGACCACCTGCTCGAACCAAACAGCAATGTGTAGGAGATCCCCTGTTCTTTCCAAAGTTCTTGAATTGACGTTCCTCCACAGACCATTTTGATATCTCCAAGCAACTGAACAAAGAACTCGAAATCGGTCCTCTTCACCTTAACCTCTCTGATATCGACTGGCCTTCTGAGATTCAGGATGGACTCAATGATCTCAACGCTGCACTCGACGCTACATTCGTTCTCTACGCTATCGGCATCGCAGCAGCAGGATGTGCCATACTAGCCTCGCTGGTAGCCTTCTTCCTACACGGATCCCGCTTGATCTCCTTCGGCAACTGGGGGTTGGCAACTATAAGCTTCGTTGCATTGCTCATCGCCTCGATCATTATCACAGTCATCCAATCGAAAGCCACGAAGCTGATCAACAAATACGGGAACGAGATTGGTGTCTACGCTTACAAGGGCGAGAAATACTTAATCTTGACCTGGGTTTCGGTCGCGGTTATGTTCTTGGCGATGTTGGCGTGGGTTGCGGAGTTCTGCGTTGGAAAGCGGAATAAAGGACGTGAATACACGGAGAAGTCATCGCGGCACGGTTGGGGACGAAGCAGGAGGAGTGATGAAGCTAATCTGAGGAGGAGTGGTGTTTAATTGGCCAGGAAGTTTTGGAAACGAAAATTGGTGAAGATGATAAGACGACAGATAAGATGATGATGGATGAGCGCAAGTTTCTTGGATATTGGCGCTGGTTGGCTCATTGTGGCTTCTCAGGCGTACACTCTCTTGGGCATCAGAGCATTGCAGATAGACTCCGATACCCTACATAATTTCAATATTGTACATTAGCTTCGAGCATGCAAACTTTGAGTTTTCTCAGCTTCTGGTATGACCGTGTTGTTCCTGGTGTATTTCAGGTCTAATAGTCTTGGCTTTCATTCGAGTGATGCAAACCCCACCTACTTGGCGCAATGATATACAGGAAGCGTTTTTTTCTCTCGAGATTTTCTAATATTCTCAATGTACGCAGCAGACATTCTCCACATTTGAATGAGGAAAAGTGAGGGAGCATCGATAGCGAGGTGATTTATTTCATGTCTCTCAGATAGTTCAGCACAACATTGAGATTTGCACCCCTCACACAAATCTTGAAGTTCTCAGAACCACCTCTAGAGCAATTTTGCAAGCAGTTATAATAAGCCTTTTACAAGAGAAGTACATACTCATTCAAAGCTGGAGGACAATGAGGGGGACGATCATGTGACCTTCCCAACATTGAATTCCAGCACTCTCATTCGTCCACGAAGAAGATTTACAAGGGTCCAAATCAAGCTTAACCTTATCTGACCGTCACCTTGTACAGCTGAATCTCAGCAGCCAAGCATCATTTCGACTTCTGCATTGCAGGCCCAGACTCTTGTGCCCTCCACACGCAATTGTGCATTGCCATCACCAGCGGGCGCTCCGAAGAGCAACACTTGATGCGTTTTTTGCATCTTGCATGTGCGAGGCTCTGAGATGAACAGAGGGTGGCGTGGTTAGTGGTGCAGATCGTGATATGATTGACTGATTTCATTTGGAAAGCACGACGAGCAAACGGCAAGTGAGACCTAACGCTTGGCTGCTTGGTAGCGCCTTGGGAACAAGCACGCTTCACTTCACTTTTTTTTCTCTCGCC
>Ga0302140_10007658_pt1 | contig 13507 bp, 14 predicted proteins | sample I_Bog_E1_1_FD_202095 | JGI IMG/M metagenome (GOLD analysis project Ga0302140, IMG submission 202095) | Peat permafrost microbial communities from Stordalen Mire near Abisko, Sweden - I_Bog_E1_1 | ecosystem: Environmental > Terrestrial > Soil > Wetlands > Peat | place: Sweden: Abisko, Stordalen...
ATGTGAGGCTCCCGCCAACTTTTCCTCATCAAATGATGAGAAGCCTCAAAAGAAAATTCTCAGATCAACTCGCGCGGTGTTACTCTGCTTGCGTGGATTGCGCTTCATTGGGCGTGATTCATAACGGTCGCAACGCCAGCCTGACGCCTTCCCAAGAGGGGGCATCTTGGCCTGCATTGCCGGCTGATGCTACAGAGACTATGAGCCTAGAGGTAAGTAATGGACATTGAGATCGTAGTTGTCGGGGAGTCAGGCAAGCGAGTCTTGAGTGATTCCCGCATCCGCATCGGGCAAGACCCGAATTGTGAAGTCAGCTTGCCGCCCGGAAGATACCCCATGGTTGCCGGTGAGCATCTGATGCTTGAGGTGTTGAACGGCGCGGTCAGCCTGGCCAAGGGAGTTCCTTTGGGCGGCGAAACCTTTGTGAATGGCCATCCGGCCGCCGTCGGCGCCGCGATTCGGTCCGGCGATATTCTGCGTTTGGGCAACGGAGGGCCGGAGCTTCGCGTGCGCCTGATGGAGTCAGAGGCCTATGCGCCACCCGCCGTACATGAGCCCACGCGAATTCTGTACGAACCCACTCGCGTCATTTCCAGCCCGGCAGCCGCGTCCTATTCTCCTCCGCCGCCCATTGCGCCAGCGGCAGCCGCGTCCTATTCTCCTCAGTCGCCCATTGCGCCAGCGACAGCCGCGGCCTATTCTCCTCAGTCGCCCATTGCGCCAGCGGCAGTGGGAAGACAGGGCTACATAGCCGAAGCCGCCCGTGCAGTTCCCGCCGCTCCCCGGACTACTGTGCTGCAACCGGCTGTGCAGCAACCGGCGGCAAAAGTGGCAAAAGCGGCAGAAGGTGAAGACATGAGCATTCTCGAAGGCAAGGTAAAATCTCTCCACAGCATTCTTGTGACAGCTCTGTTGATGATCCTCGTCCTGCTGGGATGTAACATCTGGCAGAGCTGGGAGCTTACTCAGACCAGGGACGAGGTGCAGCAGTTGAACGTGCAGGCGCAAAACGCTGTCCGTCAGTTCACCCCCACGCTCGATGCCCGGCTGGCTGTTTTTGAACAGCGTATGGATGGCATGGATGGAAAGATCGCCGATGCTCAGGACCGCATGGTCAAAACCATGGATGCCCAGACCAAGCACGAAGAGGACCGTATGGTTGAACGTATGAACACCGCGATTCCCTCCATGCTGGACAAGTACATTGCCGGCAAGATGGTGGAGATGAAGCAGCAGCAGCACTAAGCATCTTCACTCTGATTGGGGTCCAGGAGCCCCATCCTTGCGCCTCACTTCATGCGTAAGGATGGGGAACCGCAATGTCACGTCGATTCCGGCTTCGCTCTATGGGGCGTAAGCGTAGGACTCATAGCTATCGAGATATACAGAGAGCGGCAGCGTAAATATTCCATCCGGGCTGGGGTGCGCTCCCCATGGGTTGCGCAGGGTTACGGTCTGCTCGGCATCGTCGTAACTCATCAGCGTGTAACAGTGCGATGCAACCCACCAATTTGCGCCGGCAATTTGCAAGTTGGGCGCCGTGACCTTGGTTCCGGCCACCATCGCAACCCCGCCCGCGCGGAACCGTCGCAGTTGTTCCATCGTTTGCTGGGGGTCATTTGTCATGCCCGCATTGGCTTTGCCATGGCCCATGAACGCCTCCATCACCCGTATCGGAATTCCTCCCTGGCCCAGGCTCTTGTAGGCTCCAAAAACCTCGCCATTCTCCTGCACAGTCCGCGAGAGTACGGCGAAAAATCCTTTTTCATCGAGAAAATTGACCAACGCCTGCGCCTCGGTTGAAGGAATGCCCTCTGTAAGCAGCTCCCCTGCGAGGCTCTGCTTGAGCGCTTGCTGGTCCATCTTTCCATCCTGGCTCACCACAAAGCGAATGGCCCGATCATAAGCAACCAGCAACGTGTCCGACTTATCCAGCCAGGAAATGGCCAAAGGCTGGATGAACATCGGAATCACAGTTGATTTCTGAATTGCCTCAACCAGGCTGAATCGCAGGGTGCGCTGCGCATAGGCTCGCATCAGCACCGCGACCCACGTGCCATCCGAGCGGTCATAGCTATGCGTCCGCCCATACTCCACGTCGATGGGGTACACAACCTCATCCGCTCCGCTGAAGAAATGGACCTTGTAGCTTCCGTTGGGGTTCCGGCGAATGGCGCTGCTTAGGGTCCCTGGCGCGGTCTTGGCCAGCGCCGCAATCGTCGCATGAAAATAGCAACTGCCCAAGTGACCCTGGAGGACCGATTGCGGACTGATTCCGTGGACTCCGTAGAGCGCCGTGTCCTGGGCCATGCCTCTTTCCGGCAAACCGGCCAATGCCAAGCCGCTTCCCAAAAGCAAAACGGCGATCCCTGCATACGGATTCCGCATTCTTTCTCCTTATGGCCGTTCTACTCCCGGCTTGGTAATACTTCAATTCTAAATTCCTACCTGTGGCTCCAGTGTGAAACTCACTCATTTGCGCGCTATTTCATCTCTTTCAGCCGGTCGCAACCCCACGTGTTTCCCAGACCGCAGCCTTTGGTGAAGTACTTCTTGGCATCGGCAAGATCCTTTCCCACGCCGCGGCCGGTCCCGTAGCAGAGCCCCAGGCTACTGCATCCGGCTGCATTCCCGATGTCGCAGGCCCGAGAATAAAGAGCCGCTGCCCGGGTATCGTCATGTGCCACGCCGCTGCCGTTCCAATAACTGTTGCCCAGATTGGCGCAACCGATTCCATCGCCCGCATCACAGGCCCTGGAATACAAATCTCCGGCACGGACATCGTTCTGAGCCACGCCATCGCCCTTGTGGTACATCACGCCAAGATTGGTACACCCCTTGGGTGGAGATGTACTGCAAGACTTGGAATAAAAAGATGCCGCGCGCAAGCCGTCCTTGCCCACGCCGCTTCCATCGTGGTACATGTTGCCCAGATCCTTGCACGCCTCCCCGCTGCCCCCCGTGCAGGCCTTGTCCAGCAGAGGATTGGCCTCGGAGAAGCGCTTCTGGTTAAAGAGCGAAACGGCCTGCTGCTCGATCTCGGCGACACTCGGCTGCTGAGCCGGCGGTTTGGCAGCCGGCGGCAGGACAACCGGCGTCTGGAGTACCGTAGGCTTGATATTCGCCCCGGATGCCAATGACCCAGGCGATGGTTTCTGTTGGGCGGTGGCCGGATTAGGGTCTGTATAGGTATACGAGCCCGCTTGACGCGGCGGAATGACGACGGGCTGAGTTGCCTGCGCTTGCGTCTGCTCGGAGTGCGACTTGGGCGCAAAGTAATGTACAGCGGCAAATCCCGCAGCCACCGCCATAACCACCACAACCGCCAAAGCTCCCCAAACCAATCCGGATACTTTCTGGGATGCAGGCTTCTGCGCCTGGATTACTGGTTGCGAAACCGGCTGAAAAACTGGTTGCGAAACCGGCTGCATGACCGGCTGCGCAGTTGGCACTGGAACCACTGGCTGCCAACCCTGGCTCTTTTCGCTGATCGTTTGTGGGCGCTGCCAGGCTTCAACGGCAACCGTCTTCTGCCACTCCTGGCCAGTAGCAATCTGCATGCTGTCGAGCTGGCTGAGCACCTCTGCATCCTGCGGGCGGTCGTCGCGATTCTTGGCCAGCAGCCGCATCACCAATCCATCCAGCCCCGTCCAATTGGCCAACTCCGCCCGAAACTCGCTGGGCAGAGGCGGCGTCTCCTCCATGTGCTGACGCCTGCAGCTCTCCATGTTGTGCGAGTGAAATGGCGTACGCCCGGTCAGCATCTCGAAGAAGACACAGCCCATCGCATAAAGGTCCGTCCGGCCATCCATCTCGGCGGCGGGCATCTCCATCCACTGCTCTGGAGCGGCATAGCCGGGCGTCAGCAGCAGGCCGCGCGTCATGTTCGATTCAATTGCGCTCTCGGCCATGGCCGCAATGCCGAAGTCGAGAACTTTGGGCAGCTCCCGCCCGTCGGCAGTATGCGCCAGCAGGACGTTCTCCGGCTTGACGTCGCGGTGAACCGTCCCATGCGCGTGAGCCGCGGCCAACCCGCTCACGATGCCGCGCGCCATCTCCAGCGCCCGCGAGACGCCGAACCCGCTGCGCTCCTCATCCATCGCCTCCCGCAGACTTTTGCCCGCCACGTACTCCATGGCGATAAACAGGCTGCCGTCCTCGCTTTGATCCAGATCGGTCACTTCGACGATGTTGGGGTGGCGCAACTGGTGAGCGGCGCGTGCCTCCATGCGGAAGCGCTTGATGAACTTGGGGTCCTTGCCCAGGTCGCCGGCCAGAAACTTCAGCGCCACATTGCCGCCCAGCAGAATGTGCTCCGCCAGGTAGACCACTCCCATCCCGCCTTGCCCCAGCTTGCTCACAATGCGGTATTTGCCGCGCACCAAGGCGCCGGCCTGCAACTCGTGAGACACAATCAGCACCGCCCCGTCCGTGGGACAAGTGTTGTGTTGATCCGGGAAATCAGTATCGCAAACGGGACAGGTCTTCATATTGTCGCGCTGCCTTCAACTAAAATTTGCTGGCGCAAGAATACCATGCCATCGGCTTCACTGGGATGGCTTTTCTGTCCCTAAGCTACAATAAAGACAGGCCAAAGCCAAATCTTCCCGCGGAGCCTCCGCAACCAGAGCAAGGAGTTTTACCCTTATGGCGATTCCCGCCACGCAACTGCGTCCCGGCATGATCATCAAGCACAACGACTCGCTTCACCTGGTCTTCAAGGTGGAGCACCGCACCCCCGGCAACCTGCGCGCCTTTATCCAGGCCAAACTGCGCAACCTCAAGACCGGCGCCATGTTCGAGCACCGCTTCCGCTCCGCCGATGCCCTCGAGAAGGTCGTCGTGGACTCGATTTCCATGGATTTCCTCTACAACGACGGCGACGACTACTACTTCATGAATCCGGTCGACTACGAGCAAACCGTCCTCAAGGGTTCCACGCTGGGCGACGCCGTCGAGTACCTCACGCCGAATTTGCAGATCAAGGTCAGCTACCACGACGGCCAGGCCGTGGGCGTCGATCTACCCGCGGCCGTTGAGTTGACCGTCGTGGAGACCGAGCCGGGCCTCAAGTCGGCAACCGCATCCAGCGTCACCAAGCCCGCCAAAACCGAGACCGGCCTCGTCGTGCAGGTGCCCGCCTTCATCAACGAAGGCGAAAAAATCCGCGTCGACACCAGCGAGGGCGCCTACCTGAGCAGGGCGTAGTAAGGAAGTGTGATGAACCGCATTGATTTTCAGCAACTTGCCGAGTTGAGGCTCAAGGAAGCCAAAGCTCTGTTTGCCGCTGGATTTCCAGAAGGCGCATACTATCTAGCAGGGTATGCAGTTGAGTGCGCGTTGAAAGCGTGCATTGCAAGAAGAACACAGCAGCACGATTTCCCTGATAAGAAGCTCGTTGACAAAAGCTATACACACGACGTTGAGAAGTTGTTGGATGCAGCCGGATTGAAGGATAACCTGGCGAAGGATATTGGCGGCAATAAGCGGTTGGAAATGGAATGGGAGTTTGTTAAATCCTGGTCGGAACAGAGCAGATACGTTCTACTCGAAGGTGAGGACTCTGAACGCAAGAAGTCCGCGTTCTTGATGATATTTTCAGTGGAATCTGAGGGAGGAGGGGTTTTGCGATGGATCAAGCAGTATTGGTAAATTTCGATATTGAAAAGGGGCAACGCGTCATTGATGCCTTGGACCACGCGGGCTATCCACCTGAAGTTGTCATGTGGGCCATGCTGCCTGAATACGAATCCTGGCGTTTTGTCGTCTCCTCAAGTCATATCCATGGATATGAAGAGATGGTGAATCAACTGCGTGGTGCCGGAGTGCTTCCCGGATCACGACCATCTATTCTTTTGCGGGAAATGGATGATCCGTTCATCAAATCTTTGCGCGAAAATTTCGCAAATAGAGATGTCGACATGGGATACAACATTTCCAGCCAGTATTTTGGCAAGCAATATATTGATGAGGCATACGTTTATCGTATCCGGTAATGTGGTTCTCTGGACGCGTTTGAGGACAGTCAGGAGGGCTACTCCTATGGGTACAGAAACACTGGTGAGTTTCGACATCGAAAACGGAAAAGAAGTGATCGATGCGCTCGACCGAGACGGAAAGAATCCCAATGTTGCGCTCTGGGCCAAGCTCCCGGACTATGAGAGTTGGAGATTGGTGATTGCGTCTGACCGCCTCGATCAAAAGTCGCAATTCTCCGGCTATTCGGAGATCGTTGAGGCCATGGACAAGGCCGGAATTCCCATCCACCGGCAGCCCTCCATTTTGATGTTCCCCATGGATAATCCGATGATTGCGGTCCTGCGTAGCATCTTTACCTCAGTGGCCAGCACTTACGGAATGCGCCTCGGGGGCCAGGGGTTCGGTGATCAATATCTGGAAGACGCTTTCGTCTACCGCATCCGCTGAGTTTAATATTTAGGAAACAGAAAGTTCAATCATCCCAATTCCCCTCGGAGGTTCCATCATGCCTGTTCCTGCCGTCATCGCCGGTGCTGCCGGTGAGTTTGCCCATAACACCAGCTTTCTGCAAAAGGCTGTCGCCGGCCTCACGCCCGAGCAATGGCTTGGCCGTCCCGGCGACCATTCGAATCACATTACCTGGATTGTTGGCCATGTAATCTGGGCCCGCCATGCGCTCATCAACCGCGTCGGCGGCAAGTGGTCTTGCCCGGGCATAGAGGTCTTCGCCCGCTCCGCCAAACTCGACGAGAGCGGCAGCTACCCATCCTCCGAGGCGCTGCTGGCCTTTTGGCGAGACTCCGCCGTCGCGCTGGACGCTGCCTTGAGCAATCTCACTGCCGAGGTACTTGCCGCTCCCGCGCCTCCTGGACCGCCCAGCCCGGACGGAAAGCTCAGCGGCTTCATCGGCGTACTGGCCTGGCATGAGACCTACCATCTTGGCCAGATTGCCTACCTGCGCAGTTGGCTCGGCCAATCCGGCATCTTCGGCTAACAACGCTCCGCTTGAAACGAAAAGGCCACCGCTGGTTCGGGGTGGCCTCTTCATTTTTCCTCGTGTACTGTGCTTGCGGCGAATTCGCTAGAACCCCGCCTCCGGCAGCTTCACCAGCCGCGCCTCCAGCAGCGCCTCGATGCTCATCAGCGCCTCCAGCACCGCATCGGAGACCGGCGCGTCTACCTGCACCACGGAAAGCGCCTTCACCGGCTTCGGTCCACTCCGCTCGCGGCCCAGCGCAAAGTTGGCGATATTCACGCCCTGCTCGGCCAGGATGGTGCCGATTCGCCCGATCACGCCCGGAACATCCTGGTTGCGGCAGACCAGCAGGTTGCCTTCGAGCGGCGTCTCGATATCGATGCCGTCAAACTCCAATAGCCGTGGCTGCTCGCCGTGGATCACGGTTGCGCTGGCGCGGCTTGAGCCCGCGCTGGTATGCAACTCGATGGTCAGCACTGTGGCCGCGCCGCCGCGATGGCTCTCCTGCTTCTCCTCGTGCACGCGAATGCCGCGTTCCTCGGCCACCGCCGCCGCGTTGATGCGGTTTACATTTTCCGAGCCCGCCAGCAATCCCGCGATGGCCGCGTTGCGCACCAGTTCAGTCTTGGCTTCAGATAACGTCCCGCCGTAACTCAGGCCAATCGCTTCAATTCCTTGCTTACCCGCCTGCGCCAAAAAGCTGCCCAGCCGCCCGGCCAGGTCGATGTAAGGCGCCAGCGCCACGTACTCCTCATGGCTCAGCGACGGCAGATTCACCGCATTCTGCGCCACGCCGAGCTTGAGGTAATCGCGCACCTGCCGCGCAATCTGAATCCCCACCGCCTCCTGCGCCTCGGCCGTCGAGCCGGCTATATGCGGCGTCAGAATCACGTTCTCCAGCTCGGCGTAGGGCGAGTTCTTCGGCGGCTCTTCGGCAAACACATCCAGCGCCGCGCCAGCCACCTGCCCGTTCTTCAGCGCGGCCACCAGCGCTGCGTCGTCAATCAGCTCCCCGCGCGCGCAGTTGATAATGCGCACGCCCTTCTTCATCGCCGCCAGCGATTTTGCGTTGATCACGCCCGTTGTCTGCGGTGTTAATCCCACGTGCAGCGTGATGTAATCCGAGTTGGCGATCAGCTCCTCCAGCGTCCCCAGCTTGATGCCGTTTTCACGCGCCACGGCCGCCGAGACAAACGGATCGCTGCCAATGATCTCCAGGCCAAAGCCCTTGGCCCGCTTGGCGACCTCCAGCCCAATCCGCCCCAGCCCAAGAATGCCCAGCGTCTTGCCGCGCAGCTCCGCTCCCTGCAAGTTCTTCTTCTCCCACTTGCCGGCGTGCATGGTCGAATTCGCAGCGGGCACCTTGCGCGCCAGCCCGAGCATCAGGCCAATGGTCAGCTCGGCCACAGCCACCGCATTCGCCCCCGGAGTATTCATCACCACAATGCCCCGCCGCGTGGCCGCATCGGCGTCGATGTTGTCCACGCCCACCCCGGCGCGGCCAATCACCCGCAGCTTCGGCGCGTGCTCCATCAGCGCGTCGTCCACCTGCACCGCGCTGCGCACCACCAGCGCGTCGGCATCGGCCAGCGCCGCCGCCAACCCCTGCGGCAACTGATCGTGCGTGAGCACTTCCCACCCCGGCTCGGCAGCAAACACACCCAGCGTCGCCGCGGACACCTTCTCCGCCAGAACAATCTTCATCTTGCCTCCCTGTCCCTTGCGTGCGGTCTCATACTCGTCAAAGCGAATGTTGTGTTGCTCGCACAGAATCTCGAAGATCCGCACCACCGCCGCGTGCGGCTTGCCCTCGCCCCGCTCGTACTTGGTCAGCGAATTGGCATGAACCCCCAGCCGCTCCGCCATCTCGTATTGATAGAGATCAAGCTGCTTGCGAGCGATCAGCAGCTTCTCCCCAAAACTCAGTTCAGACATATGTACAGCCCCTAGCTGTTCGCCGCTTTCGCGTACACTTCCTGCGCCGCCGCCACCGCCTGCCCATACTTCACCGGCAGTCCCAGCACATCTTTCGCAATGTGTTCCATCGCGCCCAGAAACGCCACCGTGTCCAGGTAGTCGAAGAACCCCAGATGCGCGACGCGGAAGATCTTGCCCTGCATCGAGCCTTGTCCGTTGGCTGTCACCAAACTGAACTTCGCCTTCAGCGCCTTCACCACCACGCCAGAATCCATCCCCTCCGGCACCAGTACCGCAGTCGCCGCGGCGGATGGCGACACCGGCGCAAAGAGCGTAAAGCCGAGCGCCACCAGGCCTGCCCGCGTCGCAGCCGCATTCACCTGCGCGTTGTCGATCAGCGCGATGCGTCCCTTTTCCAGATCGCCGCCCGCCTGCCCGGCAATGTAATCCAGCGCCGCGCCGAGGCCGGCAACCAGCGCCACAGCCGGCGTATACGCCGTCTCGCCCTTGACCTGGTTTTTCCGCTCCTTGCGCAGGTCAAAGTAAAAGCGCGGATTCTTCGCCCCCTCCATCGCCTTCCACGCCTTTTCGCTCACGCTCAGGTAGGCGAGCCCCGGCGGAATCATCACCGCCTTTTGCGAGCCGCCAATCAGAATGTCGATCCCCCAGCCGTCCACATCGAACGTCTGCGTCCCCAGCCCGGTGATGCCGTCCACTACCAGCAGCGTCTCCGTTCCTTTGACCAGCTTCGCCACCGCTTCCACATCGTGGCTCACGCCGGTCGAAGTTTCCGAGGCCTGCATATATACGGCCTTGTGCTCCGGCTTCAGCGCCGCCTTGATCTCGGCGATCTCGAAGGTTTGCCCGTAGGGTTTCTCCACCACATCCACCACGCAGCCAAAGGCCTTGGCCAGCTCCACCCAGCGCTCGCCAAATTTGCCCGCCGTCAGCACCAGCACCCGGTCGCCCGGCGAGGTCAGATTTGTAACCGAAGCCTCCATCGCGCCCGTGCCGGAACTCGACAACAGCAGCACATCATTCTGCGTGCCCACAAAAACCTTCAGCTGCCCCAGAACCTTCTGGAACAGGGCGCGAAACTCCGGCGTGCGGTGGTGCATGTCGGCTGCCGCCATGGCAAACTGGGCTGCGGGAAGTAATGGCGTCGGACCGGGCGTAAACAAACGCGTCTTGCGGATCATGGCTCTCTCCTGGATTTCTGACGGGGCCTGCCGGGGAAGCCGAAGCCATCAGGCACTCGACCCAATGCCGGACAGGTTCGTCGCAACATTGGAGCGGCTCAGCCTCCCCACGGCTATCCATCACCCACAGAATACACATAATTGTGGTTTATGTGGAATTATTTTCTGTGCAAATCTTCTCCTCCGTCCCAAATCCCACGCCAGCAACCCAAAATCGGTACAATTCTTCTTTGGGACCAGAAATAACCATGTGGGTGCCCCATCCTCGCGACGTTTTTGTTTTTTTCGCTAGGGTGGGATAGCGCAACCCAAAATCAAATCAGTAATTTAGAAAGGAATCTATGCCCGAAGCAGGAGCACTCGAAGCCCAGGTCAATCAGCAGGTCATCCTCGCCATGAAGGCCCACGACGCAGTCCGCACCACCACCCTGCGCCTCATCAAGAACGCCCTCAAAAATCAATCCATTGCCAAGCGCGAGAAGCTGACCCCCGCCGAGGAGCAGCAGGCCTTGGCCACCATGATCAAGCAGCGCCGCGACTCCATCGAGCAGTTCACCAACGGCAACCGCCCCGAGCTGGCCGCCGCAGAAGCCGCCGAGATCGTTGTCATCGAGGAGTTCCTGCCCAAGGCCCTCGACGAAGCCGCCCTCACCGTTCTGGTCGCCGAAGCCGTTGCCGAAGTCGCTGCCGCCTCTGGCCAGAAGCCCACCCCCAAAGAGATGGGTCAGGTCATGAAGGCCGTCCAAGCCAAGCTCCAGGCCGCCAGTCTCCGCGCCGAAGGCCGCGTGGTCAGCGATATGGTGAAGAAGGCGCTGGCGGGTTAATGGGCGATGAATTTTCCTGAAAGGGCTGGACAGCATCAGCGGATACAAATTGCATCGAAGATTAATCGGATTCATCCGTAAGTAAGCAGGAACAATCGTTGTGCGCTTTCCCCCGGCTGTCTCAAATACATTTTTTTCGCAGCCTGTAGCGCCAACCTGATTCCTGCTCCCGATTCCGGTTCCGATCCCTGTTCCTATCAAGGAGCGTCGATGCATAATCCCGGCAAGTGCACCCGGCTGACTCTGTTCCTGCTTATCCTGCTCGCAGTTCCAAGGCTGTGGGCGCAGGGTCCGCCGTTTCAAACCGATGACCCTGTGCCGGTTGATCTGCATCACTATGAGTTCTACATCTTCGGCGCCATGGATGGCACTCCAGCGGAAATCGACTCCTCGGGGCCGGCCTTCGAATTCAACTGGGGAGCCATTCCCAGGGTGCAGCTTCACGCCATTCTTCCGTGGGGAGCGGTCGTCCCATCCAATAATCCCGTCTATCTTCCCGGCGGCGCAGGCCCCAGCGCCTTTGGTCTTACGGACATGGAATTGGGCGCGAAGATCGCCTTCATCAAGGAGTCGAAACACGTTCCCCAAATCGGCAGCTTCACCATGTTCGAGATGCCCACCGGCGATTCCACAAAAGGCCTTAGCGTAGGAAAAGTTTGGTACAAACTTCCCCTATGGATGGAAAAGGATTGGGAACGCTGGACCGTGTGCGGCGGCGGCGGCTATCAGGTCGTCCCGCAAACGCAATACCGTGATTTTCCTTACACCGCATGGCTCGTGAAACACGAATTCAACAAAAGGTTGGAACTGGGCGCCGAGGTCTTCGCCCATGGACGGGAGGGCTTCGCCGCGGCGCAGACACAAGCTTCCACCATGATCGACTTCGGCGGCTACTACCACTTCAAAAACCCCGACCATCAATTGCTCTTTGCCTACGGCCACTCCATCGCCGGCCAAACCGAAAACTACGCCTATTTAGGGATGTACTGGACCTGGGGAAAAGAGGACAAGAAAACGGTCTCCAGAAACGCATTCATGTCAGGTCATCCGAACAGAAACGGACTTTGAAACTCTCGCGGCTTACAGCTTTTCCCGCGCCCCATTCGCACAGGAGGTCAATCGATGGAAATCACAACGCGCGCTCTCTGGACTCTCATCCACGGCATGGGATTCGGCGCCCTCTATCTGCTTGCCTGTTCCGGCGCGCTGGTTGAGATCTATCGTCGCTACTTCCCAGGAGCGGCAAATCCCACTGCTCCGGAGGATGAGAACTTTCTCAAGGTCTATCTTGTCGCCATGTGTGTGCTTGCCTGGCTGACGGTCCTTACCGGCGCTTACATCATTTACCCCTGGTATCGCGCCGTTGCTCCTGCGGGAACCGTCAACTTTGCCGCTTTTCCCCAGAAGTTGCTCCAATCGAACCCTGCTGTCAGCGGATGGCACTCTCTCGGCATGGAGTGGAAAGAGCATGTCGCATGGCTCGTGCCCATTTCCATCACCATGGCCGCTGCCGTTGTCATCCGATACGGCCGAGACCTCAGAAATCACCCTCAGCTTCGCGCCGCGGTCCTTTCCTTTACGCTGGTTTCGTTTCTTGCCGCCGGCATAGCTGGTTACTTCGGCGCCATGCTCGTGAAAAACGCGCCCGTTGAGGGCGGCCAAGTGATTCATCTTATGCACGGAGAATAACTATGAAAAAACAAGAACCTTCGATCCCCGCAATCTCCGCCGTCCTGCCGAATGGTTCCGGCGCTGCTGCCATTTTATCGGCAGGCATTGGTTCGTTCATGCTGGCATTTTTTGCCATCGCGGCGGACAAGTCTGTCTTCCTCAAAAAACTGTTTGTCTTCTATAAGCCAACCGGGCCTCTCTCCGGTGTAACAATATTGGCCATTCTTATCTGGCTGATTGCGTGGGGAATCCTGGAGGGTCGTTGGCGAAACCGAACCGTCGCACTGGGATGCATCAACGCCGTGGCTCTATTGCTGCTCGGTCTGAGTCTATTGCTAACATTCCCTCCTGTCGCCGAGCTTTTCTGATTAAGTTTCACTTATGCTCACTGATTTCTGTCCTCAGAACTCCACTCAGTGCTTGATCAGGCCAAACTGCAAGCCGCCAGTCTCCGCGCCGAAGGCTGCATCGTCAGCAAGATGGTGAAGAAGGCGTTGGCGGGATAATTTATTCCCCTTTTTGTGCTTTATCGAACAGAACTCCCATTGCACGAAACGTAAGATCGTTCGATAGAAATGAATATCCTCAACTTTTTTCGCTTGTTGAACACCATCTATGGTGACCGCGAGCCGGATATTGCATTCATTCAACGTCTCGGGCTGCTGGCCGTCAAAATCGGGCAGGTCTACGCGCTTCGTCCCGATTTTCTCGGCGAAGAGCGTTGCCGCACGCTCGCAAAGCTCTACAGCAACACGGATAGCCTGCCCCCCGAGGACGCGGTCAAACTCATCGAGTCCTATGCCGGAGTCGATTTCCTCAAGAACTTTTCTGCATTCGATACCACTCCCTTTGCCTCGGCATCCATCGGACAGGTACATCGCGCCGTGCTCAAAACAGGCGAGCAGGTTGTGGTCAAACTCGTGAAAAAGGATTATGCCGCG
>Ga0302140_10007659_pt1 | contig 13507 bp, 11 predicted proteins | sample I_Bog_E1_1_FD_202095 | JGI IMG/M metagenome (GOLD analysis project Ga0302140, IMG submission 202095) | Peat permafrost microbial communities from Stordalen Mire near Abisko, Sweden - I_Bog_E1_1 | ecosystem: Environmental > Terrestrial > Soil > Wetlands > Peat | place: Sweden: Abisko, Stordalen...
CAACAGGAATGCAATGATGGCGATCTACTTCATTCGGTCCTGAACCTCACAACTGTACTCGCCGGCCGGCTGGCAACGAGCTTGTCGAATCCGGCGCGCCGGTTGATCCGGGCCCCGCTCTTTGCATTGTAACTGGCCGGGGCGGTCCATGGTGGAAGATCGATCCCAAGCCAGTGCTTCGAATTGTTCTTAGCCTATAGACGCGAGCAACGCGAAAGGGGTGCCTTACCCACAACAAACAAATTGAGTCAGGCTCAATAATTGCTGGCTTGGACAGGCCTGCGCATTCACCTTCCACGCATCCGTCCAGGCATTTGAAGAATAACAGTGTACGATGCAAGTAACTCCTGCGCTCTTGAGAGACTTCAGCAGCCCTGGAAAACATCCCGCCTGCAACCTCGACATTTTCCCGGCCCGCAAAATCTCAACAAACCTAAAGCCATGCCAAAAGTCACCGTAATCATTGCAACCTACAATTGCAGCCACACCCTCAAGTGCGCCCTCGCCTCGGTCCGCGATCAGACCTTCACGGACTTCGAAGTATGGGTGGTCGGAGACTGCTGCACCGACGATAGCGAGGAGGTCGTTGCTGGATTCCAGGATTCACGATTCAATTGGACAAACCTGCCGCAAAGGGTTGGCACGCAAAGCGGACCTAACAACGAGGGTCTGCGCCGTGCCCGTGGAGAATACATCGCCTACCTGGGCCATGACGATCTGTGGTTTCCGTGGCACCTTGAAAGCCTTGTCGCCAAAATCGAGCAATCCAATGCCGATTTCGTCCATGCGGTAACGGCACTAATCGGCCCGGATCGTCCTCCTGAAGGATCAGGTGCTCCTGCCAGCAGGCGCACCCTGGCGCAACGATGGACCGGGCCGTCAACTTGGTTGCATCGGCGCACGATTGTAGACAAGTGCGGCCCCTGGCCATATCCCGGATACCTCATAGAAGGCGTAGACTTTGTTTTCCAGAGGCGCGCTTATCTGGCCGGCTTCCGTTTTGCCGGCACGGGCCAACTGAGCGTTATAAAGTTTCCATCACCCTTTTGGCGAGTCTATGTTCGGTCGAGCCAGTTTCCCCAGCAGGATTATCTCGAAAAAATGCAGCGCAGCCCTCGCGATCTGCACACCACATTATTAACTGAAATTGCCGTCGCCGCGATTCAACAAAGGGAAAGCCGGAACATCGGCCCAGCATTTCGAGCGTTCCTCGCAGCTGTTCACTGGAGAGCGGTGGATCTCTACGGAATGCATCGGTGGCCCGTGTCCACGTATTTCAAATTAAGGCGACGGCGCTACGAACAACGCGCCCGGGTGCCTCGTGGTCTGTCGCCATCCAATCCCAACATCGTGCCGATCGAGCACCAAATCGGCAAGACCTGAACCGTTCAGCAGGATTTGGTTTCGCTTGATCGAATTCGGTTTTTCCGCATACCATGACACACTTTGGAAACCGCAAGCAAGGAGAACTCAATGACCGATCCCGAAAGTTTCATGCAACCGACCCCCTCAATCGTACCGCTTAAAGATTTGCAAACGGTGACACCGGAAGGAGAGCCAATTGTAAAAAGAATTGACGGCGTTGTCATTGACCAGCGCCCTCTCCAGGAAGACGAACGCGGTGTGCTGCAGGAGATCTACAATCCCGCCTGGGGCCTCCATCCAGCCCCATTGGTCTATGCCTATTCTGTTGTTTTCCGCACCCGCCAAACAAGAGGATGGGTGGTGCACTATCTTCAGGATGATCGGTTGTACTTCTTCCGCGGTGTCGTCCGCGTTGCGCTTTACGACAACCGGCCCGAGTCACCCACTTACAAGATGTTGAATGTGTTTGTCATTAGCGACCACCTGCGCGGGCTGTTAATTATTCCGAGAGGCGTCTACCACGCGCTGAAAAACATCGGTGACTACGAAGCTTTTTTCATCAATCTCCCCACGGAGCCCTACAACCACCAGGACCCCGACAAATACCGGCTTCCGCTCAAGAACGACCTCATCCCCTTCGCATTTGAAGACGACCCCGCATAACCGTGACCCGGCCCCTGAGTACTTACACGTGACTCACTACCCAGGGGCCGGACGAATGGCACACCAGTCCCCAATCTCTCTTGCGTCACCCCGCCCGCTCCACATGGTAATAAAACGGCGCTCCATTCTCCTGTGCCAGCGCCCGCACCGTCCGCAAGAACGCCCTCGCAGCATAAGACAGTGTTGCCTGCCGCCGATGAATCAGCCGAAGCACTCGCCGCATCTCCAGCTCGTCCACCGGTACCCGCACCAGGTCTCCATTCTCCAGTTCCTGAGCCACGGACAGGTGAGGCACCAGCGCAACACCATTACCCATAGCCACAAACCGCTTGATCGCTTCAATCGTCGGCAACTCGATCGCCATATTCAGCGGCGTCCGATAGCGCTGAAAAGCTTCAATCACCTTCCGCCGCAGCGGCGAAGCCACGTTATGCGCAACAAAAAGTTCCCCGCCCAGGTCCGTAATGGATACCCGGGCCTTGCCCGCCAGAGGATGGTTCCTGCTCACAATAAACGCCAAACTATCCGCATAAACCGCGATTGTGCGAAACAGGGCCGGGTCCGGCTTGAACGAGATCATTCCCAGCTCAAACGTGCGCAGCGCCAGTTCCTCAGGAATCCGCGATGCCAGCATCCGATTGACCGTTACGCTTACCTGCGGAAACTCCCTGCGGAACCGGTCGATCGCCGGCAGCAGGTACATGCACGTGTACTCATTCGCCGCCAGTTGCAACCGCCCCCGCTCCAGGCTCTTCAGCTCGTCCAACGCGCTGGTAGCCTCGCGTCGCAGCGCCAGCAGCCGCAGCGCATAATCGCGCAACAACACTCCCGCCGCGGTCAATGAACCGTCCCGCGCTGCCCTGTCGAAAAGCGTCTCACCCACGGCCGCCTCCAGTTTGCGGATCACCTGGCTCACCGCCGGCTGCGTCCGATGCAACCGCACCGCCGCCTTCGAGAAGCTGCGCTCCTCCGCCACTGCAAGAAAGGTTTCAAGTTGATTGAGTTCCAAGAGAACCTCCGAAAAGCAGGGATTAGGGGTTAGTGATTAGTGATTGGGAAAATGCTCTGGCGGGAACACGAGCTTAACAAATCCTGGGGAAACGCAGAGTGGTTTAACGGCCGCCAGAGCCCCAGGCCTAATCACTAACCCCTAATCCCTAATCACTGCACTATAAGCAATTCTAATCGCTTCCCCAAAAAGAATAACTTTGCCTTATACAGCCCGCATACGAGACACTAGCAATGTTGGCAATCAAAAGGCTTCCCCGGCAGGTATACCGATGACCTCAAGTCACCTGTACTTCTTCGACACCACACTGCGCGACGGCGAGCAGTCGCCCGGCTGCAGCATGACCACGCAGGAAAAGCTTTCCATGGCTCATTCCCTCGAAGAACTGGGCGTGGACATCATCGAGGCCGGCTTTGCCATGGCTTCCGAGGGCGACTTCGCTGCCATCGCCACCATCACCCAGGCCATCCGCAAGCCGCGCATCGCTTCCCTCGCCCGCGCCAAAAAAGAAGACATTGAAATGGCTGCCCGCTCGGTCCAATTTGCCGACCGCCCCCGCATCCATGTCTTCCTCGCCTCCAGCGATCTGCATCTCGAATACAAGCTCAAGATCAGCCGCCAGGAAGCCCTCGACCTTACCGCCGAGTCCGTTCGCCTGGCCCGCTCGCTGGTAGACGATGTCGAGTTTTCACCGGAAGACGCTACCCGCTCCGACCGCGATTTCCTCGTTGAAATGGTCCGCGTAGCCGTCGAAGCCGGCGCCACCACCATCAACATGCCGGACACCGTCGGCTATTCCACCCCCGAGGAATACGGCCGCATGTTCGCCGAGGTCCGCGAACGCATCCCTGCTATTGACTCCGAAAACATCATCCTCTCTTCGCACTGCCACGACGACCTTGGCCTGGCCGTCGCCAACTCGCTGGCCGCCGTGCAGAACGGAGCCCGCCAGGTCGAGTGCACCATCAACGGCATTGGAGAGCGCGCCGGCAACGCGGCTCTGGAAGAAATCGCCGCCGCTCTCTACGTCCGCGGCGACCGCTATGGCATCTCGACAAATATCAAGCTTGAAAATCTCTACCCCACCAGCCAGGTTCTCGGACAGATCATCACCTTCAAGCCCTCGCCGAACAAGGCAATCGTCGGCGACAACGCCTTCGCTCACGAGTCCGGCATTCACCAACATGGAATGTTGGCCAACCCGCTCTGCTACGAAATCATGACACCCGCTCTTGTCGGCGTTGCAAAGACGCATCTGGTTCTCGGCAAACATTCCGGCCGCGCCGCGTTGCGCCACAGATTGGAGCAGCTAGGCTTTGCCCTCACCCGCGATGAACTGCAACATGTCTACTACCGCTTTGTAGCATTAGCCGACCGCAAGAAAAACATCTACGACCAGGACCTGATCGGCCTGTTACCCGACCAGATCCGCGAACGACGCCACGAAGCAGTAAGCGAACTCGACTAGCAGCCTGCGGGTCGGAGTTTTGAAAAGGCACAACCTTAGTCGTGCCAAAAATGGAACAAAAAGAATTTGGGCTCTAGCCCCTGAGGGAATGCAAGGTGCAATCTCCACGCTCGCAACTCAGAAAAAAGAAGACTGAACGCGGGTTCTAGCCCCTGAACGAATGCAACACTGCCCAGATCTTTGGCAAGAATGGAAATCATGAAGATGCGCCGTTGGCTGATTCTCGTTTTTACCGGAATTGCAACCCCATTGCTCTTACTGCTCGCTCTGAAAGAGGAGGAAACCAGCCTTGGATGGCTCGCTACTCTCTTCTTCGCACCTGGCCGTTATATCGCTGGCCTTTTTGTTTCAAATCCAAATCCGACGCACCATCCGCGCTGGTATTTTCAGGTTTCATTTGGCCTTGATTTTCTCGTGTTATGGATTGTGTTGCTGATCCTTGCATTCCTGCTTGAGAAGCTTTTCACCCGAGGGAAATAATTAGCATGAAGCTGAAGATTCTAGTAACCGCCGGTGACGGCATCGGCCCTGAAGTCACGAACGAAGCAGTCGCGGTCCTGCAGGAAGTGGCGCAACTCGGCGGCCACACGCTCGCGCTCGATAACAAGCGCATCGGCGGCATTGCTATCGTCACCGACGGCACCCCGCTTCCCGCCGACACACTGTCAGCCGCGCTCGATTCCGACGCCGTCCTTCTCGGCGCGGTCGGCGGCAATGAATTCAATTCGCTCGCACCCGACAAGCGTCCTGAAGCCGGTCTGCTGCAACTCCGCGCCGCTCTCGGCGGCTTCGCCAATCTCCGCCCCGCCTTCGCTTTCAAAGAACTCGCCGTCAACAGCCCGCTCCGTCCCGAAATCATCGACGGCGCCGACATTCTTTTCGTACGCGAGTTACTCGGCGGCCTCTATTTCGGTCATCCCCGCGAGTGGAACAAGACCACAGGCGAAGCCTGGAATACCATGCGCTACACCAAAGAAGAAGTAGCTCGCGTAGCCCGCATCGCCTTCCAGTTAGCCAGCAAACGACGCAACAAACTCACCAGCGTCGACAAGGCCAACGTACTTGAAGTCTCCCAACTCTGGCGCGCAACTGTAACTGAGGTGGCCAAAGAATTCCCCAACGTCGCGCTCGAACATCAATACGTCGACGCCATGTCCATGCACCTGATGAATCAGCCAAAGAATTACGACGTAGTCCTCACTGAAAATCTCTTCGGCGACATTCTTTCGGACGAGTCCGCAGTCATCACTGGCTCACTCGGCATGTTGCCCTCCGCCACCATCGGGGGCAACGTAAATCTCTACGAGCCCGTCCACGGCTCTGCACCTGACATCGCCGGTAAAGGCCTCGCCAACCCACTCGGCGCAATCCTTACCGGAGCATTGATTCTGCGCCACTCCGGCGGTCTCGAAGCCGAAGCTGCAGCCATTGAATCCAGCGTTCGCAAAGTCCTAGAACAAGGCTTCCGCACTCCGGATTTAGCGCGCACAAATCCACAAGGATTCACTGTTCTATCAACCACCGAGATGGGCGCAAAAGTCCGCGAAACCGTCAAAACCATGCTGGTAAACGCATGAGCAGAGTTTTGAAGGGGCACAGCTTCAGCCGTGCCACCAGCATAATCAATCGTGAAGGGTACGGGCTTCAAGCGTGCCAATCGCTTTTTCAGTCGTGAAGGGTACGGGCTTCAGCCCGTACATTGAAAGATCAGGAATTTCGCGGGCTTTAGCCCCCAAGGGAATGCAACACCAGGAGTAGCAACCACGCAATGAGTAATCACCCAAAAACATTATTCGAAAAAGTCTGGCAGCAGCATGTAGTCGTCGAGCCCCAAGGCGAGCCAACTCTGCTCTACATCGACTTGCAGCTTCTCCACGAGGTCACATCGCCCCAAGCCTTTGAAGGCCTCCGCCTCGCCGGCCGCAAAGTTCGCCGCCCAGACCGCTGCATCGCCACCGTGGATCATAACGTCCCAACCACCATCGCCGGCCGCCTCCATATTCTCGACCAGATTGCCGCCACGCAAATCGCAACTCTCCGCGCCAACTGCGCCGAATTCGGCATCGATCTCTACGATGTCGACTCACGTGAGCAAGGCATCGTCCACGTCATCGGCCCCGAACTCGGCATCACCAAGCCCGGCATGACCATCGTCTGCGGCGACTCGCACACCAGCACCCACGGCGCATTCGGCGCACTCGCTTTCGGAATCGGCACCAGCGAAGTTGAGCACGTTCTCGCCACACAAACACTTCCGCAATCGAAACCAAAAACCTTCCGCATCTCCGTCGAAGGCGAGTTGCCCACCGGCGTCACGGCCAAAGACATCATCCTCGCCATCATCGGACAGATAGGTACCGACGGCGCAACCGGCTGCGTTGTTGAATACGCCGGCTCCGCCATCCGCGCGCTTTCGATGGAAGGCCGCATGACCATCTGCAACATGAGCATTGAAGCCGGAGCCCGCGCCGGCATGATCGCCCCTGATGAAACCACCTTCGCCTATCTAAAAGGCCGCCGCTTTTCTCCTCACGGCGCAGCATGGAATCAGGCCGTCGAAGAGTGGTCCAAACTCCCCACCGATGAAGGCGCAACCTTCGACCGCGAGTTAGTCATCGACGCCGCCACGCTCGTCCCTTATGTAAGTTGGGGCACAAGTCCGGGCATGGTCGCGCCCATCACTTCCACAGTGCCCAACCCCGCCGCAACAGCCAATGAACAGGAGCGCAAGGGCCTCGAGCGCGCTCTCGAATACATGGGACTCACCGCCGGAACCCCGCTTGAAGAGGTTTCCATCGACCGCGTTTTCATTGGCTCCTGCACCAACTCGCGCATTGAAGATCTCCGCGCCGCTGCCCGCATCGCCGCCGGTTATAAAGTGTCAACCCACGTCAGCGCCATGGTGGTTCCCGGATCGCAAGCCGTTAAAGCGCAAGCCGAATCCGAAGGCCTCGACAAGGTATTCATCGAAGCCGGCTTCGATTGGCGCGAGCCCGGCTGCTCCATGTGTCTCGGCATGAATCCAGACATCCTCGAACCCGGCGAGCGCTGTGCATCAACATCCAACCGCAACTTCGAAGGCCGCCAGGGCCGCGGTGGACGCACCCACCTCGTCAGCCCTGAAATGGCCGCAGCAGCAGCCATCGCCGGCCACTTCGTCGACATTCGCAACTGGCACGTTCATGAGGAGGTGACCGCATAATGGAACCCTTTCGCACACTAACGTCAATCGCCGCACCTCTCGACCGCACCAACGTCGACACCGACCAGATCATCCCCAAGCAATTCCTCAAGCGCATCGAGCGCACCGGCTACGGCGAGTTCCTATTCTTCGATTGGCGTCGCACCCCCAACGGCGATCCCAACCCCGAATTCGAGCTCAACGACCCGCGCTACAAGGGCGCGCAGATTCTTATCGCCGGCAAAAACTTCGCCTGCGGATCGAGCCGCGAACATGCCGCGTGGGCGCTGAGCGATTACGGCTTCCGCGCGGTCATCGCTCCAACATTTGCCGACATCTTTTTCTCCAACGCCGGCAAAAACGGAATCGTCCTAGTCCGTCTTAGTGAAGCGCAAGTAGCAGAGCTACTCCAGAACGCAAAGGAACTTCCGAGTTACCAACTGACCGTCTCGCTTGAAGCGCAAACGGTGACAGACGCATTCGGATTTCACGCCACATTCGAAGTCGACCCCTTCCGCAAGTTCTGTCTGCTCGAAGGACTCGACGACATCGGCCTGACACTCCGTCACGAAGCCGCCCTCGACACTTACGAAGCCGAGCACGACGAAGCAACCTGGCTGAAAGCCAAGTAACTCCGCAGTAAGGACACAATGACCATCGAAGGCAAGCGTCAAAGCATCCCGCTAACAGAAGGACCCAGCAGGGCCGCAGCCCGCTCCTACCTGCGCGGCTCCGGTTACACCAAAGAGGACCTGCACAAGCCCATCATAGGCATCGCTAACACCTGGACCGAAATCGGCACCTGTAACGTACACCTCCGCGACATTGCCGAAGCTCTGAAGGAAGGCATTCGCGAAGCCGGTGGAACGCCGATGGAGTTCAACACCATTACTATCTCCGACGGCATCACTATGGGCACGCAGGGCATGAAGGCTTCCTTGGTTAGTCGCGAAGTTATAGCCGACTCCATTGAGTTAGTAGCTCGCGGTAACTTGTTCGACGGCCTTGTTGGCATCGGCGGATGCGACAAGAACATGCCCGGCATCATCATGGCCCTTTGCCGCCTCGACATCCCCGGCATGATGCTTTACGGCGGTTCAATCGCGCCTGGAAAACTCAACGGAATCGACATTACCATTCAGAATGTTTTTGAAGGCATCGGCTCCCACGCCGCTGGCCGCATCGACGATGCCGGCCTTGAAGCCCTTGAGGCTAACGCCTGTCCGGGCGCAGGCGCATGTGGCGGACAGTTCACAGCCAACACCATGGCCATGTCCGGCGAAATTCTCGGCATCTCACCCATCTATCTCTCCGGCGTTCCCGCCACGTCCAAAGACAAGCACGCAGCAACCCGCGAAGCCGGCCGTATTCTCATGGATGCCGTCCGTGCCAATCGCCGCCCATCACAAATCATCACCCGCAAGTCAATCGAAAACACCATTGCCAGCGTTGCGGCAAGCGGCGGTTCCACGAATGCGGTACTTCATCTGCTGGCCATCGCCAATGAGATGGGGATCCCACTTTCCATCGACGACTTCGATGTTATCTCCAAGCGCACTCCCTTCATCTGCGATCTAACTCCCGCGGGTAAATACGTAGCTTCCGACTATCAGGCGGCCGGCGGTTCGCGCCTTCTCGCCAAGCGTCTGATTGAAGCCGGTCACGCTGACGGCGGAACGCTCACCATCAGCGGTCGGACACTCGCTGAAGAAGCCGCACTCGCACACGAAACTCCGGGCCAGGTTGTCATACACACATTCGAAAATCCCATCAAGCCCACCGGTGGCCTCGTCATCCTCAAAGGCAACCTCGCCCCTGAAGGCTGCGTAATGAAAGTCGCCGCCGCAGATCGAGTCGAACATCGCGGCCCGGCCCGTGTATTCGATTGCGAGGACGATTGCTTCGCCGCCGTGCAAACAGGCCAGATCAAGCAAGGCGATGTTCTCGTTATTCGCTACGAAGGCCCCAAAGGCGGTCCTGGCATGCGCGAAATGCTGCAAGTCACCGCCGCAGTTTCTTCGAATGCTGAACTCAGCGCGCATGTCGCGTTGTTAACTGACGGCCGCTTCTCAGGCGCGACGCGAGGATTTACCGCCGGCCACGTAGCCCCGGAAGCCTTCGTCGGTGGACCCATCGCAGCCGTCCGCGAAGGCGACATTATCCACTTCGATATTCCCAATCGCAAGCTCACACTGGAAGTAAGCGAAGAAGAAATCGCTTCACGGCTCAAAGACTTCACACCTCCGGCTCTGCGCTGGCCACGCGGCGTTTTCCGCAAGTATGTGGACCGCGTAACCTCCGCCTCCGAAGGCGCAACAACTTAAGAACAGCTTCTAGCAGGTAAAAAGGAGTTATCTATGGGAACCAACGCAACCACGCAAGCCGCAAACGCCCATCTCACCACGCCCACCCGCCTCACCGGTGCTGAAATCGTGTGGGCCACCCTGGTAGGCGAGGATGTCGAGACGGTCTTCGGCTATCCCGGCGGTGCAATCCTGCCGGTCTACGATGCGCTGCGCAAGTTTCCCATTCATCATGTCCTCGTCCGCCACGAGCAGGGCGCTTCGCACATGGCAGACGGCTACGCGCGCGCCTCGGGCAAGGTCGGTGTGGCCATGGCCACCAGCGGCCCCGGCGCAACCAATCTCATCACCGGCATTGCCACCGCCATGCTGGACTCGATCCCCATCGTTTGCATCACCGGCAACGTATCTTCGAAGGTCCTCGGCACCGACGCGTTTCAGGAAGTCGATATCACCGGCATAACTCTGCCAGTAACTAAACATAACTTCCTAGTTAATCGCACCGAAGACATTGCCCCTGCCATTCGCCTTGCATTCCAGATCGCGCAGTCAGGCCGCCCCGGCCCCGTGCTCGTAGACATAACTAAAGACGCACAGCAAGGCACGGCCATTTTCGACTTTGCCGCCGCCAAGCCGCACCCCTATCGCCCTCACCCCATGCTGCGCGTTGAAGACTCCGGCCTCGCACATGCCGCTGAACTCATCCGCAATGCCAAGCGCCCCATCATCCTCGCCGGTCACGGCGTCTCCGAGTCCGGCGCCATGGAACAGGTCCGCACTCTCGCTGAGCGCGCGCAGATTCCCGTCGCACTTACACTCCTCGGCCTCGGCAACTTCCCTGCCTCTCACCCGCTGAGCATGGGCATGATGGGCATGCACGGCGAATCGTGGGTCAACCACGCCATTCAGGAAGCCGACCTGCTCATCGCCTGCGGTATGCGCTTCGACGACCGCGTTACGGGCTCTACATCCACCTATTCGCTGAAGTCCAAAAAGATTCATATCGAGGTCGACCCCGCCGAAATCAACAAGAACATCAAGGTCGATGTAGCCCTCGTCGGCGATCTCCGCGAAGTGCTGGAGCAGTTGCTCCCCCGCATCGCCAGCCGCGACGGCTCCGAGTGGATCAAGACGATCGAGACGAGCAAAGGCGCGTCTGCTGTGCGCGACATCAAGAACCTCCCCGACCTCGGCCACCTATACGCAGCGCATGTTATTCATGACATCTGGCGCATCACTGGCGGCAACGCAATCGTCGTTACTGACGTAGGCCAGCATCAAATGTGGGAGGCGCAATATTTCCACCACGAACACCCGCGTTCGCTGGTAACTTCCGGCGGCCTCGGGACGATGGGCTTCGCACTTCCCGCTGCCATCGGCGCAAAATTCGCCTGTCCGGAAAAGGAAGTCTGGGTCGTCGCAGGCGACGGTGGATTCCAGATGACAGCGGCCGAGCTATCCACCATCGTGCAGGAAAAGATCAAGATCAACATCGCCATCATCAACAACGGTTTTCTCGGCATGGTGCGCCAGTGGCAGCAGTTCTTCTACGACAGCAACTACGAAGCCACGCCGCTCATCAGCCCTGACTTCGTCAAGCTCGCCGACGCTCACGGCATTCAAGGCCGCGCCGTCCGCACCCGCGCTGAAGTGGTCGATGCCGTAGCCGAAGCCCGCTCCGCGCCCGGCGCCTTCCTGCTCAACTTCATGGTCGAAAAGGAAGAGTCGGTTTATCCGATGATTCCCGCCGGCTCCGCACTTCACGAAATGATCCTCCGTCCCGGCAAAGATCCGCTTCTGGAAACGCCAGACGATAAATAGCAAGCAGTTATCAGAACTTGAGGCCATCATGTTACACACCTTTGTAGCTTATGTTGAGGACTTACCCGGCGTGCTCACGCGCGTTGCATCTTTGTTCCGCCGCCTGAACATCAATATCAACTCACTCACCGTCGGTCGCAGCGAGCGTCCCGGCCTCTCGCGCCTCACACTGGTTTGCGATGCCTCCGCCGAGGCCGGCCATCGCATCCGAGCAAGCCTCTTCAAGCTTGAGAATGTTGTCGACGTTGACGACATCGCCAAAGATCCAGCTGTCACGCGGGAACTCGCACTCATCAAAGTGGCCGCCACGCCCGCCAGCCGCTCGCAGATATTTGACCTTGTCGAAGTGTTCCGTGCCCGTATCGTCGATCTCACCTCCGAATCGCTGATGATCGAGATGACCGGCGTCGAAAGCAAGATCGAAGGGCTCATCGAAGTGCTGCGCGAAGACGACGGCCGTATCCTCGAAATCTGTCGCAGCGGTAAAATGACAATGCGCCGCGGTTGCCACGTATCCAGCGTCCTCAAAGCGATGGGCGCAGGCACCGAAGAGTCTACCGAAGCAGAAACCGAGCACACTGAATCTCTCGATGTAATTCCCAGCGAGACAGAGTAACAACAAACTCTGTCATCCTGAGCGAAGTCGAAAGCTTGCCCTGAGCACAGTCGAAGGGGACCTGCGGTTGTTCTTTCGCCGCAAAGAACAAGTACTATTAAACAAGCAAAGGAAGAAAAAGAACAACATGGCAAAGACCTATTACGATCACGACGCCGACCTATCCCTCATTCAGGCCAAGAAAGTAGCCATCATCGGCTATGGATCTCAGGGCCACGCACACGCTCTTAGTCTTAAGGACTCCGGCGTTCACGTAAAAGTCGGCCTCGCACCTACCTCGAAGTCCCGTGCCAAAGCAAAGAAGGCCGGCCTCGAAGTCACCACCCCCTCCAAGGCCGCCAAGTGGGCTGACGTCGTCATGATCCTCACCCCCGATCAAACCCAGGCCAAGCTCTATGCCGAAGAGATCGGACCCTACTTGAAGCCCGGCGCGCTTCTCCTCTTCGCCCACGGCTTCAACATCCATTTCAAGACCATCATCCCCGCCAGGAACATTGACGTAGGCCTCGCCGCACCCAAGGCTCCTGGCCATCGCGTGCGCGAAGTGTTCACTGAAGGCGGCGGCGTCCCTGGACTCATCGCCATTCATCAGGACGCAACCGGCAACGCCCACGCGCTCAATCTCAGCTATCTGAAGGGCATCGGCTGCACCCGCGCCGGTGTTCTCGAAACCACATTCAAAGAAGAAACCGAGACAGACCTCTTCGGCGAGCAGGCTGTGCTCTGCGGCGGCGTCAGCGCATTGATCAAGGCCGGATTTGAAACCCTGGTCGAGGGCGGCTATCAGCCCGAGAGCGCCTACTTCGAAGTGCTGCACGAACTCAAGCTCATCGTCGATCTAATCTATCGCGGCGGCCTCGCTTACATGCGCTATAGCATCTCCGACACCGCCGAGTGGGGCGACTACGTCAGCGGTCCGCGCGTTATCAACGCCGAAAGCCGCGCGGCGATGAAGCAGATCCTCACCGAAATCCAGAACGGCAAATTCGCCAAGACCTTCTTGAAAGACCAGAGCACCGGCCGCAAGAAGTTCGACGCCTTCCGCAAGAAGGAAGCCAAGCACCCCATCGAAGTAATCGGG
>Ga0302140_10007662_pt1 | contig 13505 bp, 9 predicted proteins | sample I_Bog_E1_1_FD_202095 | JGI IMG/M metagenome (GOLD analysis project Ga0302140, IMG submission 202095) | Peat permafrost microbial communities from Stordalen Mire near Abisko, Sweden - I_Bog_E1_1 | ecosystem: Environmental > Terrestrial > Soil > Wetlands > Peat | place: Sweden: Abisko, Stordalen...
GCTGTGCAGCGCGGAGACGTGTGAAGTCGAGCTTGCGCATCATATCCGGATTCATTCCCTGTGCTGCCAGAGCGCGAAGGCCGCGATCGAGGCGGGCATCGACCTGCTGCTGTACGAGCGATTCGGGGATGGGGAAGTCAAATTTTGCGTTCAAGGCCTGGAAGAGAGCTTCGCGGGTCTGCTGCTCGGACTGGCGCTGCTTGGTGGCCAGAAGGTGCTCGCGAATGCGGGCTTCGAGCGCTTCGAGATTCTCGTAGTCGCCGAGTTCTTTGGCAAAATCGTCGTTCAACTCGGGCAGGATGCGCTTCTTGATGCCTTTGACTTCGATGGTATAGGCGACATTCTTTCCGGCGAGATTGTTTTCGGTATAGTCCTCAGGGTAAACAACTTCTACCTTAAGTTCCTGACCGACTTTAGATCCGCGGAGAGCTTCGGTGAAGGCGGGGAGGGTTTCGGCTCCGCCAACTTCAATCAGCGAGTCCTGGCCTTCGAGTGGGGGAAGGGTTTCGCCTTCCTCTGCCTGAACCTGCCCGTAGTAGCTGATCTGCGCCCAGTCGCCATCGACCAGGGGACGATCTTCATCGACAGGCTCGACGGTAGAACGTGATTCGAGGAGCTGCTTGATTTCCTGCTGGAACTCTTCTTCTGTCGCTTCGACGGTGGGCTTGGGAACGGTTACGTCCTGGTAGCCATCGAGGGAGAAGGAAGGAATAATTTCGAAAACTGCAGCGCCGTCGAGCGGCTGGCCTTCTTCCAGCGTCAACTTGGTCAACTGCGGCTGAGAGATTGGTGTGACGCCCGCGGCGGCGATGGCGGCCTGGAAACGAACGGGCAGCAGGGCCTCGACTACATCCTTTTTGATCTGCTCGGCGAACCGCTTGCGAACTACGGTTTCGGGGACTTTTCCAGCGCGGAAGCCGGGGATCTTCGCGTATTTCTTGTATTCGCGAACGACGCGGGCAAAAGCCTTGTCAACCTCTTCCACGGGGGCTTCGATGGCTACTTCGCGGACACACTCCGGATTGAGGACGGGCGCAGGAGGATGGTCGTGGCCGTCATGACTGTGATCGTGACCGGAATGGTCGTGGCCTTCATGATCGTGCCCAGCGTGGTCGCTATGCGAGTGGCCTTCCTGGGTTTGGAGGGAGGTTTCTGCTTCGGAATTGGGTGTGTTTTCGATAGTCTCTGCGGAACTCAAAGTTGTGCCTTCCAGGTTGCAGCAAGATACGTATGTCCAGTCTGCCGGCGGGATCTGTTTGTCAGGAGAGTCTGGCTCAGAAACGAGGAGACTTCGCAAAAGTCAGGTCGCGGACAGAGGGCGTTCTTTCTAATGGTATGAGGGTTGGCGAGGTCGGTCAAACCGGGGAGGACTGGTTTCATTTGCCAAAATGCCGGTCCGTTCCCGGAAAATTCATATCCTCTTGTAATAAATGGACTTGAGATGGCTACAACTCTTCCGGTGATGCTTTACGGACGTATCGGACGAACCTGGGATGAGAGGCGCCGCAGTCCTGATAGTTTTGCCTTGCCTGGGCGAGACTCAGGTCACCGTTGACGGTGGAGCGCACTTCGGCGGCGTCGGAAGAGCCAAGATCGCCGTCCTGGCCGTCGTCTTCCCACCAGCAGACAGGGCAAAGCTCCATAACGGTTGGCAACGAAAGTGTCCGAGCACCGCAGCAGGGACAGCGAAATCCAGCATCAGGCATGCCCATGTGTAGACGACGAAGTGTTTGCCGGAGTTTACCTGGAGATGACGTGAGGCTCAACGATGATTCTTGGTGCGCATGGCTCCTACCCCGTTCGGGAGTGGCGGGTTTCTACGATGGGCAGGTGCCAGCCGTAGAAGATGGCCATGACCCGCAGCGTGAAGCATAGCAGGGAGCCGATGGTCAGAGCTGCGTAGGGAGGCAGATGGAGGAATGGGCCGGCGACTACGACCACGCTGGCGGCGAGCGCGGCTGTGGCGTAGAGATCGCTGTGAAGGATCGTGGGAGGCTGGTTGACGAGGATGTCGCGGACGATACCACCGCCGATTCCTGTGACCATTCCGAGCAGGGCGGCCATTACCGGGTTGAGGCCGAAGGCCAGCGCTTTCTGGGTGCCTGCTACTGCAAATAGCGCCAACCCTCCGGCGTCAAGAAGCAGTACGGTGCGTCGACGACGGTCGATATCGGGATGCCATAGAAATGTGGCGAAACCAGCAAGGAGTGAAACAGCGAGAAATCGCCAGTCGCTGATAGCAGCGGGAGGGACAGAGCCGATGAGCAGGTCGCGGGTGATTCCTCCGGCGTTGCCTGCGGCGAATGCCAGGACCATCAATCCGAAGAGATCGAATCTGCTTTTCACTCCGGCCGAGGCTCCGCTGAGAGCGAAGACGAAGGTACCGAGCAGATCGAGAGTTATCAGCAGGGGGCCGGCCTGGTTGTGAGTGTGGAATAAGAAGTCGATCATCTTGCAGCGGCTCTCCGGATACGCTGTGGCTATTCTGCCATTCCGGGGCTGCCGATGGAGATTGGGGACACAAAATTACAACGGCTTCTGGGGAGACGAATCTCGAACTCCAGAAGCCGTTGTGATTTGGGCCTTCGCGGCCTTGTTTTATTTACGGGACAAACACTTTCAGGCGCACGTGCCACTGTGTGCTCTTTCCGGGGGCGAGGGTGACCATCTGGGTATCCATCTTGCCCCATTCCTTGCCGAAGGGGTCTGCGAAGTTGAACTGATGTTCAACTGCAATGAATGACTTGGTTGGAGGAGCGTAAACCTGCAGGGTCTTAATGGCGGGGGAGAGGCCTTCAATCTTGACTCCATATTTGGCCTTGGGATCGGTGATGGTGACGGTGACGGGAAGTCCCTTGGAGTCGAAGTCGCTGAAGTTGTCGTCCATGAACTGCTGTCCGAGGGCTTTGCCTCCAGCGGCCTGAAAATCATAGGGTGTTCCTGCGACGGGAACTATCTTGCCTGTGGGGAAGACGTTGTCGTAGTTGTCTACGACGGCCATCTTGCTGGCTGGGATTTGAATTCGCGCCTGGGTACGATCGCCGCTGGGCAGGTTGAAGTAAGGGTGCCAGGCGATCGCGACGGGCTCCGACTCGGAGCCGACATTGTGGGCCACGATGTCGGCATCCACTCCGTCAGCGGTGAGGCTGATGGTGATGACGAGATCGGTTTTCGAGAGCCAGTGTCCGTTGAAGTCGCCGCCGTGAATGATTCCGGTGACGGTGCTGCCGCCTGCGATCTGCCTGACCTTCAGATCTTCAACTTTGGACTTGAGGATCAGCCCGTGCATGGCATGTCGTTCGGCTCCTGGATTTTTGCCGATGTTATTTGCCGGAAGGGTAATTGTGTGTCCTTGCCACTCGGTGGTGAGGGTCTTGCCGTCGGCGGAGAGTTTGCCGCGAATTCGATTGGGATAAGGGAAGAGGAACGCTGCACCTAGCCGGTAGCCTAGGTCGCCGTTGGGGGTGTCCTGTTCGTTGAGCATCTTTGCGGATTCGGCGAGGCTGGGTGAGGCGAGCACGTCGACTTCGCCTTTGCCGGGGAAGAAGGCGGTGATCTGCTGAACTTCCATTCCTCGACCGGGGAGGACGGTGACCGAGGTGAACTCTGGTTTGGTCGCGCCGGGAGTTGGTTTGCGGCTGATGGTGACCGGCTTGAGGCCGTTGATGAGGGGGGCGTTGTCTGGATTGGCGGGGCTTTGCTGTGCTTGGCTCACACAGGCAAAGATACCAGCGGTTAGCAATAAAGAGGCAGTGGCGCGAACGAAGAGTTTCATATTGATCCCCTGAGACGACTGATGCGGCGAGTGGAGGGCTGTTGTACGCATACGGAGTACTGCCCCATGGGCAACAATACTATGCGGTTTTGTAGTCCCATGAAGTGGTTGCGAGAACGTTTTCTAAAAGCGCCCCAATTTTACGACACGCCGCGAGAGTTTTGCTTTCTACAATGAACAGATGCCTGTCCCGCAGCCTTTAGCAGCGATGAGTCTTGCCGCGCAGTCCCTGGAAGTACTTAACTCCCGGATCATTGAATGTGAAGCTTGTCCGCGGTTGCGCACTTATTGCGCTGAAATTGCCCGTGTGAGGCGCCGACAGTGGCGGGACTGGAGCTACTGGGGACGTCCGGTACCTTCGTTTGGCGATCCGAGAGCGCGTGTGCTGGTTTTTGGGTTGGCTCCGGGGGCTCATGGGTCGAATCGGACCGGTCGACCATTCACTGGGGATGGCTCGGGGAATTTTATGTTTCCGATTTTGTATGAGGCGGGATTCGCTTCGCAGCCGAACTCTGAGAGTCGTGATGATGGTCTCAAGTTGAAGGATATGTGGATCAGCGCCTCGGTGCGGTGTGCTCCGCCGGCCAACAAGCCGACGCCGGACGAACAGCGGAACTGCGCTCACTGGCTGGACGAAGAGGTTGCGCTGCTGACTCGCTTGAAGGTTGTGGTGTGCCTGGGCAAGATTGGGTTTGATGCTTTCGTAGCGTATCTGCTGCGGTCTGGGGTTTTGAAATCGCGGACGGGAATCCAGTTCAGCCACGGTGCGGAGTATAAGCTGGCGAACGGAATGGTGCTCATGGCCACTTACCATCCTTCGCTGCAGAACACGAATACCGGGGTGCTGACTGAGGCGATGTTTTTGAAGATATTTATGCGGGCGCGGGAGTTGGTGGGTAGGAAGGTTTGAGGTCCTATGAGGTGACTTGGCGCTAACAATCTGCCTTCTGAGTGAGTTGGCGATTTATCACTCTTCGAGAACGCGAGCCGATGGCTTCTGGTCTCTCATCATCCGAAGATAGATGACAGAATAGCGTTCATCGGGACTTGCGCCGTAGCCGTTAGAAAGACTCGCTCACGAATTCGGCTAACGCACGTACGTCACGCCGTGGAGGGCGGCCAAACATCCTCGCATACTCGCGGCTGAACTGTGGGGCACTTTCGTAGCCCACCTCTCTTGCCGCTGTCTCAACGTTCGAACCGTTTGCGAGCATGAGCCGCCGTGCCGCCAACAGGCGTAGCTCTTTTTGATACTGAAGCGGACTCATTCCTGTTGTCGCTTTGAAGTGACGATGGAAGGTCGCAGAACTCATACAGGCGATTGCGGCCAGTTCATCGACCCGCACCGCTTCGGCAAAGCGTGTCTTCAACTCATGAATCGCGGCGATCAACCGGTCCTCGCGGCTGGATGCTACGACTGTGTGTAGGAGCTGTCCTCCACCAGGGCCCGTTAGAAGCCAATAAAGCATCTCACGATAGAGTCCAGGATAGAGAAGCGGGATCGCTGCTGGCGTCTCAAGCATCCGCATAGCCCGGCAGAGGCAGTCCAATGCTTGCTCACTAAGGTCGACGACGCTTACGCCTGCAGCCGGGGTCGACAAAGCATGCGTTTCACTCTTTGGCTGCGATGGTATCTGCTCTGTCAATTCATGCAAAACACCTAGATCGAGAACGAGCACGAAGCCTAAGAACGGTTCGTCGGGGCTTGCCGCGGAGACAGCGCCGCGTGACGGCATTTCAACTGTCACAACCATCGCTTGGCCGGCGTTGTACTCGTAGCGCAATTCTCCGAAAGTGGCCCACTTGCTCCCTTGGATCGCGATGCAAAGAGCAGGTTGGAAGAGCCGGTAGCTGGGAAGCTTCGGCTGATCGGAACGAAGGACTATGAAGCCCTCGATGGCGGTCAGGTAGGGGTTCGTCGTTGCGCACCAGTCCGTGTAGCGGCGCAGCGCCTGCGCCAGGGCATCGAGACTTTGCGCCCGCCTGCTCTTCACTACACCCATAGAAGACCAGTGTACGTGAGAGGAATAGGCAAGAAATTGCGAAACCAGGCCATTTCGCATCACTCTCCAGCGGCTTAGTTTGTAAAGAGGAATAGGGAGGAAGCATGTCACAGGATCAACAGAGAAAGATTGCCGTCGTTACCGGAGGGAGCCGGGGCATTGGTCGCAGCACCGTGGAGAATCTCGCACGCCGCGGCGCGAACGTGATCTTTACCTACCACAGCCATCGTGAGGACGCGGATACAGTCGTCGCTGCAGCTGAGTCTTTTGGCGTGCAGGCATTTGCGCTGCATCTCGATACAGGCGCCGTCGGCGCGTTCGAGGCTTTCGCTGAAAGCGTGCGCGGAGTGCTCGCCGAAATAGGGGCGGAGCGCTTCGACTACCTGGTAAACAATGCGGGCAATAATCATCGCAACATGCCCTTGGAGAGGGTCACCGAAGAAGAGATGGATAGCATCTACAGTGTCCATTTCAAGGGCGTCTTATTTTTGACACAGACGCTGCTGTCGCTCATGAAAGATGGTGGCCGCATTGTGAATATTTCGACGACCCGCACGCGCCTTTCGAGTCGTGGAGGAGCAGCGTATGCCTCGATGAAGGGAGCCGTAGACGTGCTTTCGCGGCACATGGCGACGGAGCTTGGCCCGCGCCGCATCACGGTCAATGTCATCGCGCCGGGTGCAGTTGCAACGGATTTCAGCGGGGGCATCGTCCGCGACAATCCCGAGGTAAACAAGCTGGTCGCAAATCATACGGCTCTCGGTCGTGTGGCTGGCCCGGACGACATTGGGCCCGCAATCGCGGCATTGCTGGCTGACGATAACGGCTGGGTCAATGGGCAACGCATAGAGGTGAATGGCGGCGTGATGATGTAGCGTCCCAGCGTTGCCCTTTTCCCGCTTAACGACGTCGAGCAGCCGGTCGAGATTGTCGAGATTGGCCGCGTCGTCCCGCACGCCGGTCACGTTCCGGCCAATCAATTTGACGGCCTCCTCGAACTGCTCCTGCCTTCTAACCGTGATGAAAACGTAGGCACCTTCTGTAGAGAGTTCTCATCTTTAACGTAGAGGATGCGATAGAGATGGGATGCCTGCTTTGGTAACAGAAGCAGATTCCCTTTGGGAATGGTAGAAAGAGCTGCGACTGCAAGGGCAAGAGTCTGGCGGAGATGGCTGGGGTTGGATTGTCTTCGTGCTAGTATCGGGTGCATGATTCGACCCTTTGCTTTGATTCTTATTGTTTGTTTGGGGCTTTCGGGTGTGTTGATTCAGGCACAGATTGCTCCTGAGACAACTACTGTGATTCATGCTGCGCATCTGCTTGATGTTGAGCGCGGCGCGTTGATCTCTCCTGGAGAGGTTTTGGTTCGTGGCAACAAGATTGTTGAGGTGGGTAAGTCGGTTACGCATACGGCGGGAGCGACTGAATTAGATCTTGGTGACACTACGCTGATGCCTGGCATGATCGATGCGCATGTGCATCTGTTTCTGCATCCTGGGGCCGAAGATTTGCAGACGGTTGTGGAGTCTGTCCCCAAACGAACGATTCTTGCTGAGCTTGCTGCGCGTGATGATCTAATGGCTGGGTTTACGGCAGAGCGTGACATGGGAACCGAGGGCGCGGGGTCGGCGGATACGGCTGTTCGCAATGCGATTAATGACGGCCTGATTCCGGGCCCGAGAATGCGCATCAGCGGTAATGCGATCAGCATTCTTGGCGGGCACGAGGACGCGATCGATTTCAATCCGGCAGAGCATATTTCGTCGAATGCGGATTACGCGAACAATGCGGCGGAACTGGTCACGACTATTCGCAGGCAATTGAAGGAGGGCGCGGACTTCATCAAGATGTATGAAACCGGGGCGGAGAGCGGTGATGGGACCAAACTCACGACTCCTTATCAGTTCACAGAGGCGGAACTCGATGCAGCAGTGGCAGAGACTGCGCGGATGGGGACTCGCGTAGCTGTGCATTGCACCACTGACCCTGGCGCGTTGTATGCGGTGAAGGCAGGGGTTGCGTCGATTGATCATGCGTACCAGCTTTCGCCTGAGACGATGCGACTGATGAAGCAAAAGCAGATCTACGCGGTGCCCACATTTGCGATTACTGAATATTTTGGGCAACATGCGTCGAGCTCTGGAAGTGAGCAGCGAGAGGGAATGTTGCAGGCCCTGCACGCGGCGGAATTCAAGAAGCAACTGGCGGCGGGTGTTCCGATGGCGGTTGGATCGGATGTAGGGCCTTTTCCGCACGGAACGCAGGCGCGGGAGCTGGAGTTGATGGTGCAGTACGGCATGGCTCCTGCGGATGTGCTGAAGGCTGATCTGATCAACGGGGCAAAGCTGCTTGACTGGGCTGGCGAGATCGGGCAGCTGAAGCCGGGGTTTTTCGCGGATGTGATTGCGGTTCGCGGCAATCCTCTGGAGAACATATCGGTAGTGAAGTCGGTTGGCTTTGTGATGAAGAATGGCGTGGTCTACAAGAAGTAGTCTCTTCAGCGAGAGGTCTTTTATGCGAGTTCTTGCTCGTTGTTGTGGAATTGGTGTATTTGCTATGGCCATGGTCGCTGGCTCACTCAATTCGTGCGATGCCCAGACTGCTGTTTCGCCGGCCGGTGGGCAGCACAAATGGGCCGTTGTGGTTCATGGCGGGGCGGGAGTGATTGCCCGTTCGTCGATGACTCCGCAAGCAGAGGCTGAGTATCGAGCGGGGATCAAGGAAGCGTTGGATGCGGCGGCAGCGGTGCTGGATAAGGGCGGCTCTTCGCTGGATGCGATGGAGGCCGCTATCAAGTTGCTCGAGGACAATCCTCTGTTCAATGCGGGAAGGGGTGCGGTCTTCGCTGCGGATGGAACCAATCAGCTGGATGCAGCGATTATGGACGGCAAGACGATGCAGGCTGGTGCAGTTGCCGACGTGCAGCGCACACGGCATCCTATTTCGCTGGCGCGTGCGGTTATGGAGCAGTCTCCGCATGTGATGTTGATTGGCGAGGGAGCGGATGCGTTTGCTGCGCATGTGCATCTGGAGCAGGTGCCACCGAGCTTTTTCTTCACGGAGCGGCGCTGGCAGAATCTTGTCGACGAGCTGAAGAAGGAAGGTGAGCCTATTCCTGCGAGGCCGATGGGCGCTCCTGCTGCGCCGTCGCAGCCGATCGCGTTTTTTGAGACTCCGGACTCGCACAAGTATGGAACTGTTGGAGTGGTGGCTCTAGATCGGAATGGAAATGTTGCGGCTGGGACGTCGACGGGTGGGACGACGGGGAAGCGCTGGAACAGAGTGGGGGATTCGCCGATCATTGGCGCGGGTACTTACGCTTCGAATGAGTCGTGCGCGGTTTCTGGAACTGGTGTTGGTGAATTCTTCATTCGCCTGACGGTCGCTCGCAGCATTTGCGCGCTTGTTCAGTACAAGGGCATGGCACTTCAGGCGGCTGTGGACGAGGTGGTGCAGAAACAGCTGGCGGCCATTCATGGTGACGGAGGTGTAATTGCTCTTACACCGGATGGGCAGATGGCCTGGAGTTTTAATACGCCGGGGATGTTTCGAGCCAAGATCGTCGAGGGCGGAGCTGCGCAGATTGGGATTTTCCGCGACGAGCCCTAATGGCCAGGTGTCATTGCGATTGCCTGACCTGGGGCTGGCTACGGAAAAAGTGTCCATTAGCGGACACGTGAATCCAGCGCCGGACAAGACAGGTCGGGGAAGTTGCTGCAAGTAGCTGATAACACGAAGGCTGGAATGGCCAGTCACGTGCATCTACTGGAAGTGCGATGGATATCTCAAGACCCGACATTAAGAAGAAGAAGAAGCGTCAACAGTGGATTCTGGCAGCCTGCGCAGTGGTCGTCGTTGCGGCTATCGCCTGGTTCGTAACCCGGCTCAAGCCGGCCTCACCCACCGTAGACAGGGCGACCGTTTGGACGGACACGGTCAAACGCGGTTCCTTCCTGCGCCAGGTGCGCGGGCCCGGTACGCTGGTTCCGCGTGAAGAAAGTATCCAGCTGATTCCGGCTCAGACGGACGCGACGGTGATCAAGATCCGTGTGCTGCCGGGCACCAAGGTGACTCCGGATACGATTCTGCTCGATTTGGCCGATCCTGAACTCCAGCAGAAGCTGCTGGACGCCAAGCTGCAGTTAAAGGGTGCGCAGGCGGACTACAAGAATATGCAGGCCACGCTGAAGAGCACCCTGATGGATAAGAAAGTGGCCTCGGCTGCGATCACCTCTTCGTACACGCAGGATCAGTTGCAGGCTCAGACGGACAAGCAGCTTTATGAGCTTGGTGTGATTTCTGGCCTGGCTTATAGCAAGTCAAAGAATGACGCGGAACAGCTGACGACGCAGCACCAGATCAGCCAGGAGCAGCTGGACGTCAATACCAAGGCGATCGAAGTGCAGCTTGCTTCTTCGCAAACCAAGATCGAACAGGCGCAGGCGCTGCTGAGTCTCTATGAGAAGCAGGAAGCTTCGCTCCAGGTGCGTGCCGGCATTGCCGGTGTACTTGTGGCGCTTCCGACGCCGGTCCAGGTTGGTCAGCACGTGGCTGTTGGAACCTCGGTTGCTGAAGTGGTTCAGACGGACAAGCTAAAGGCGAGCCTGAAGATTGCTGAAACCCAGGCACGGGACATCCAGATTGGACAGCCGGCCGAGATCGATACCCACAATGGAGTGATTCCAGGCAAAGTCAGCAGAATTGATCCGGCCGTGTTGAACGGAACGGTCACGGTTGACGTAGAGCTAGAAGGCGCACTCCCACAGGGAGCCCGGCCTGACCTTAGCGTGGACGGCGTGATCGATCTGGATCAGTTGACGAATGTGCTCTACGTAGGTCGGCCAGCTTTCGGCAACGAAAACAGCACTATCAGCTTGTTCAAGCTCAGTCCGGATGGCAAGACGGCGACGAGGGTCGCGGTGAAGATGGGCCGGGCCTCGGTCAACAGCATGCAGGTCATTGAGGGATTGCAGGAGGGCGACACGGTCATTTTGTCTGACATGAGCCGCCAGGACTCCACCGACAAGATACGCCTCGAGTAAGTATCAAGCGAAGAATTCAAAGACACCAGAGATAGAAAAGGGGAGAGGAACAGACATGAGCGAAACGATTATCGAAATCGAACACATGACCAAGGTTTTCTATACCGACGAGATCGAGACACACGCGCTCTCGGGCGTTCACCTCAACATTGCACGCGGTGAATACGTGGCGATGTCCGGTCCCTCGGGCTGCGGCAAGTCGACGCTGCTGTCGATCATTGGGCTGCTTGATACGCCTACTGGCGGCCGCTACACGCTGAACGGAAAAGAAGTTGCGAATCTCAATTTCGCTGACCGTTCGCGCATTCGCAACCAGGAGATCGGTTTTATCTTTCAGAGCTTTAACCTGATCGGCGATCTGACGGTAGCTGAGAATGTTGAGCTGCCTTTGACCTATCGCACGGGCATGCCATCGGCCGAGCGCAAGAAGAAGGTGCAGGAGTCGTTAGAGCGTGTGAACATGGCGCACCGTATGCGTCACTATCCTGCACAGCTCTCTGGCGGTCAGCAGCAGCGCGTTGCCGTCGCCCGCGCCCTGGCTGGTTCTCCGTCAATCCTGCTGGCTGACGAGCCTACCGGTAACCTGGACTCGAAAAACGGCGAAGCGGTGATGAAGCTGTTGCAGGAGTTGCACGCAGAGGGCGCAACCATTTGCATGGTGACGCACGATCCGCGCTTTGCTGCTCACGCGGAGCGCCAGGTGCATCTCTTCGACGGCAAGGTTGTCGCCGAGGGTGAGCTCAACCAGTTGCTTGCCGAGGTATAGTTCGGCGAGCAATACGCGGTTTCGTCGGGAAACCGATCTAGATGTAGTCCCAACTTGTCGCTGTTGTTCTCCGCTGAGGTGAAATCGATGTTTGCTGCCTTCATACAGGACGTTCGTTACGCGCTGCGTCAGCTGCGTAAATCGTGGGCGTTCACGCTGGTCGTGGTTGCCACGCTCGCTCTCGGCATTGGCGCGAACACGGCGGTTTTCAGCGTAATGAATGCGATCCTCATGCAGCTGCTTCCGGTCAGTCACCCGGAGCAGCTGGCTTATGTGATGATGGCCAATGGCGAGGGGCAGGCGCCTAATTCAAATAGCTCGGGTGATTCTTCGACTTCATTTCCAGAGGCTGCGTTTGAAGCCTTTCGAACGAGGACGGATGTCTTCCAGGATCTTGTTGCATATGTGCCGCTGAGCTTCACGGGAACGGTAGCAGTGCGATCGGGGCAGCTTCCAGAAGAGAGCGCGGGTGAAGAAGTCAGTGGCAACTTCTTTACGGGAGTTGGGGCGCGTATTGAAGCGGGGCGGGGCTTCACGGTTCAGGACGAGAAAGATCATGCGCCTATCGCTGTGTTGAGCTATGACTACTGGACGCGGGCATTCTCGCGCAATCCTGCGGTTCTTGGGCAGACGCTGTATGTGAAGGCTATTCCGTTCACCATTGTTGGGGTTGCCGCGAAGGGATTCAAGGGAGTTGAGCCGGCGAGCGCTACTGATTTCTGGGTACCGTTCCAGGTTAATACGGCGTTGAATCCGTGGGGAGCTACGGCAGAGGTTGGCTCTCTTTACGGCAAGCCTACCTGGTGGATGATACGTATGATGTCGCGGTTGCGACCTGGGGTGAGTCCCATGCAGGCACAACAGGCGCTTGCCGGACCGTTTGGCGAAGTTGTGACCAAGAGCCTTGGGAAATACGACACGACGCAGTGGAAGCCGCTAGTTGACTTTACCCCGGCACGAGGTATTGCGGGTTATAACGAAGAGTTCCGTGAGCCTATTCAGATTTTGATGGGGTTGGTTTGCCTGGTGTTGCTGATCGCGTGCACAAACGTCGCCATGATGATCCAGGCGCGTAATTCGGTGAGGCAGAAAGAATTCAGCCTGCGCCTGGCGTTGGGAGCTCGTAAAGGCAGCATCTTTCGTCAGTTGCTCTCGGAGAGTTTCCTACTCGTATGCGCCGGTGCATGCCTGGGCTGGCTGTTCGCGCTTGGTGCGACGAATGCGTTGAGTGCGTGGTCAGGTATCGAGACGGGACTGAGTCCTGACCGTACTGTACTTGCGTTTACTGCACTGATTTCGGCGATTGCGGCGGTGGTGTTTGGTCTTGTGCCGCTGTGGAGTGCGTTGCACGCGCCTGTGGCGGGGGTGCTTCGGTCGACGGCGAGCAGCACGACAGCGAATCGTGGCCGCGTGTTTGGTGGCCGCGTTGTGCTGGTGGCGCAAATGGCTATCTGCCTCGTGCTTCTTATGGCAGGTGGCCTGCTACTGAGAACCCTACGTAATTATTCTGAGCAGAAGCTTGGTATCGCGACGGATGGTCTGCTTGTCTTTGGCGTGACGCCGCAAGGGCAGGGAGATACTCACGCTTTCTATCGATCGTTGATTGATCGCCTCAGTTCGACTCCGGGAGTTGAGTCTGTTTCGATGGCAGAGAATCGGCCTGGGTCTGGCTGGTCGAACAATAGTGACCTGGTGATTGACGGAGTGTTGCAGAAGGGGTTTCTTCGCAACAATGGAGTGGGTCCACATTTCTTCCAGACGATGGGTGTTCCTTTAATTGCGGGACGAGAAATTCGAGATACAGATACTGCGACGAGTCAGTTGGTCGCAGTCGTGAATCAGACATTTGCCGAGAGGTATTTTCCTCATAGCAGCCCGATAGGTCATCAACTTGGAAAGACGCGGCCCGCTACGATTAT
>Ga0302140_10007663_pt1 | contig 13501 bp, 6 predicted proteins | sample I_Bog_E1_1_FD_202095 | JGI IMG/M metagenome (GOLD analysis project Ga0302140, IMG submission 202095) | Peat permafrost microbial communities from Stordalen Mire near Abisko, Sweden - I_Bog_E1_1 | ecosystem: Environmental > Terrestrial > Soil > Wetlands > Peat | place: Sweden: Abisko, Stordalen...
TCCACGATTTTCTCGATGATTCTTGGAAATTACGCAAATTTGTGATGAGGCCATGCAGAAACGCCTGAAAAATGCGGCAAAACAAACCGGACAGTAGTGTTGAGATGTATATTCTTGTTCATCTAATCATGAGGACGGTCCTATGCACACCCGTCCACATCTGCCATGATCCCGATCTTGCCCTAGCGTTGCTGAACAACGAACGAAACGGAGTCATATCGGCATCACATGCTGCGCTGGGGTTCTCTACGCAATCGGGTTTCCTTGTCCTGGCAGATGCCATCGGGGTGCAGACTCGCGACGCCGGGCGCATCAGCGATGATCTTGCATCTGATCTTGCGATCGACATCATCAATGGATTGGTCCGCCGTTCGTTCATGACCGATGATGCCCAGGAATCCTCTATGCGAACGGCATGCGATAATTCCCGTCAGTTCACGCAGAGGATCTGAAATTGGCGCATGCACTCGACCATCAGGTAGAAAGGCGATTCGCGGCTGCGATCAGCCGTCTCGTGCGATCATTGGGTGCATTAATGCGCATGAGGTCTTTATATGGCATCGGATTGGTGGTGTTGCCCCTGTGGGCAGGCGCATTCGGGGCGGAGAGCGATCCGTCGGGCAATGGCGGTAAGGAGGCAGGATCCGCAGGCATGCGCGCCATCCTGCCTGCCATCGATACCACCAGCGTCATGCGCAATCCCGCTTGTGGATGGGCGCTCTACTCCGACGGGCCACGGTACAATGATGCACATGGTGATTGGCAGCAGGTTGATGCCGGTTTCAAGGATTTCGAGCCCTACATCTCCCGCGCATCAATTTTCTATATCCGTGCGATCTGGTCCGATTTCGAGCCCGAGGAAGGCACGTACGTCTGGACGGATAATGCCGATTTCAACCGCCTCCTGCACCATGTCCGGGACCACGGACTCAAGCTCGCCTTCAGGGTGGTGGTCGACAGCGAATATAGCGCCATCCAGGCGACACCTGCGTATGTCAAGATTGCCGGAGCCAAGGGACATGCGGCGCATGGGCGCAATGCTCTGCCTCTCTGGAACCCGGACCTCGATGACCCCATCTTCCAGGAGAAGTTCGCACGCTTCATCGCAGCCTTTGCCGCACGATTCGACGATCCGGACACGGTTGATTTCATCGACGGCTCTGGTCTGGGATATGCGGGTGAAATGAATCACACGTTTCTTGCCAAGGACAGGTGCGAGCCGGTCTTCGCCTGGCTTTGCGCCGCGTACGGCAGCGCCTTCAAGCGCGTGCTCCTGACCATGAATATCGGCGAAGATTTCGACCTCGCCCTGGATGACAGCATCGCCTTCAGGCGGCACGGGTTCATTGCCCGCCGCGATGGCCTGGGCAGCGAGTGGTTTTCACGCGAGCAGAAGAAGTTCCTTCTCGAACGCTTCCCCTCGGTGCCACTCATGGCAGAGTGCTGCTACAGCACGGTGAAGACTTGGACCGAGCCCTGGATGGGCAAGGCGGGCATCACCGATTACCGGGAGATCCTTTCCTGGTCGCTGAAGGATGCCCTCGACCATCACGCCAACACGCTCGATCTGCGCTTCCCCATCGACGCCAAGACCTGGGTCGAAGATGCACCGGACCTGGTCCAGCGCTTCATCTCCGAAGGCGGCTACCGGTTGGCCCCTACGGAAATTCGCCTCCCAGACGCGGTGAAGGCCGGCGCCACATTCACCATCCGCCACACCTGGCAGAACGCTGGTGTCGGCGTACTCCCCAATGCCAATCCCCGCTGGCAGCGGAAATATCGCATCGCCTTCGCCCTTTTCCCCAAGGGCGAAGCGGCTCCGCGTGCCGTACAAATCGTCCCGAACGCGGACCCCGGAGACTGGGTTCGCGGAAAGCCCATGTCGTACGACACGGTCTTCACCTGGCCGGCCGGCGTGTCCGGGACATGCGACCTGGGTCTGGCCATCGTAGACACCACATGCGGTAATAGGCCAGCCCTGCGGCTGGCGGTCGCGGATTTGCCGATACGCGATGGCTGGCTCATGATCGCGCGATTGCCCTGATCGTGAACATCATCACCTGTGCATGGATGAGGCGCTGCAGGTGCTTTGGGGAGCGCTGATTCCCGTCTCCGCCCTTTCGCCCCTGCCCGTCAGGCTGGCATGATGATATCCGCTCGGCATCAGCGACAGGATCACCTATGCCATGGGGCTGGGCCGCAGGGGGCGAGAATAGCGACATGGTTCCGTGACGCGGGCATTTACCTAGGAGCGATACGCCATGGCCTCCTTGAGCCTCCGTCATCGTGCCGTTGGATCAGCGGGCAGGGTTTGGTTGTTGCATGCCATCATCCCATCCAGCGATACCGGACGAGGAGGTCAGAAGTGAACCTCCACATCGGCAGCTGCCGTGACGTCGATTCCGCGGATGTGCTTGCTGAGCCGCCGAAGGGAGCGAGATGTGGCTTCTTCCTGCGACTGATCGGCATCTGCTCCATGCTGATGCTGATTGTCGCATCGGTCATCGCAGTGCCTGTCACCCCGGCAGCAGATGGAGCCGGCGGGCTCAGCGACCGTCCTCATCCGCGGTCGACGCCGCCGCGTCCCGCACCCATGCCTGCCGATATCTCCCTGCTCGACATCGCCATCCTGGGCGATGTGACGACGGTACAGGACATCGCCGCCATCCGTGATCGTCTGGAGGTCATCCATGGCCACGGCAGCGACCCTGGAGCCCGGCCAGATGCCATCGAAGTCGCCACCGACGTCGATCTGGGCCAGAACCTTGACCAGTTCGCGGTCATCGATGCCCTGATCGACCTGGCCAGGGCAGAGGGTGTCGGACTATTCCTGCGCGTGAAGCCGCATCCGCACGGCATCTTCACCAAGGTGGTCGTCCGCGAGACCAAGATCGGTCAGACCGATCGCTACCGGGAGATCGATCAGACATCGTTCTGCGACCCTTCCTACCGTCAGGCGGTGGCCAGCTATTTCTCCTCGTTGGCGCGCCACTGCGCACCGGTTCCCACTGTGCTCGGGCTCGGTGTCGCGATCTGCCCATCTGGCGAAACGCAATATCCGATCAGCGATACCTCCTTGGGCGACTTCTGCGCTCCCGCGCTCGACGCCTACAAGGCCTGGATGAACACTATCGGACACCCGGTCAGCGCCTGGCCTGAACTGCCTCCCGCGATTGGGCCCGACACCCGCATCGCCCGCGATGGGGAGTACTACCTGTGGGCCCTATGGCGATCCCAGGTCTTGGCCGGAGTTCTAGCAGAATCGGCCCACGCCATACGCGCCGAATCTCCACGCCTCCACATCGGCACCTTCTCCTACCTCGCAATCGCCGCCCCCGCAGGCTATGGACCGGGAATTGTCGCGCGCGACAAGATCTTCACCTGGTATTTTTCCGGCATTTCGCTCGACCACGGCTTCTATGGCAGGCGTGGCCAGGACCACTCGCGTCCCGTGGCGATGCCCGGCACTCTCAATGCCGTCGAATTCGATCTGATCAGCGCTTATACCGATCCCATCCACATCACTGCATTCGCCCGCTATTTCGCCCTGATGAACGGACAGGCCCGTCCGTTCCTGCCGACCTGGTGGTCGCCCGGGAAGACTGGTGGCTGGGCCGAGGGTTTCTGGGCCCCCTATTCCGATGACCTGGCCCGCCGCATGTGCAAGGAGGTCAATGACAGCCGGCGGTTGCGCGGTGCGCCATCGGTCGCCGATGTTGCGTTCATCTCTCCCCAGATCAGCGGCATGGGAGCCATGGCCAGCTGGGGCCCCTGGACATCGGAGGAATGGAAGCTCAGCCATAGCGACATCACGCGCCATCTCGCAGCCATCGGCGCCAACTTCGACGTGATCAGCGAGGATGGCCTTACCGCAGAGCAGTTATCGAGATACCGCCTGGTGGTGGTCACAGCTCCTGCTCTCTACCCGTGGGTGCGTCGAGCTTTGGCAGAAAGCACGGTCAATGTGCTGGTCATGGGCTGGGCTGGCATGGTCACGGCTCCCGATCAGGGTGATCCGGCATCGGCTCATTCCTGGTTCAACGACATCGCGAGCTGGTGGCCGACGAAAGGCGCCGTGGTACGTCGGCCGGCACAGCTGCATTTCACCGCCGATGGGGTGTGCGGATCTCTCGCTGGCCAGACGCGCACCTGGAGTTCAGGGAAATCCCCCGTTACCTATGTGCGCGGACTCGGTGGTGTGCCGCTGGCGTTCGATGACGAAGGGCGTGCAGTGGCATCGCGTGCTCCCTGGGGGCCGAAGCGATTCATCTACCACTTCGGCATCCCACTCGAACTGCGTGAATCGGGTCGCATCATGACCGATCTCGAGTTCCGCAGCCTGCTCACCAACATCCTTACCGAGACCGGCTGCACCGCCTATGGCGACCTGGGGCCACTACGCATCTATGAGAACGCCCAATGGCTGCTGGTGGAGAACCCAAATGGCACGGCGGGGACCGTGCAGGAACCGCGCGGTGACTTCCAAGGTGCCCTGCCGATGCGGCTCAGGCATCGTCCTTCTCCCGACTCCCTGATGCCTGGTGGCTTGCTGCGGCTGGATGTTCCTGCCGGGGGGTCCATCCTGATTCCATTGCAGGGACCGCTGGTGCCGCCGACGCCTGCGCGTTGAAACCATACATCTGCCTGCGGGTGCTCCAGGAGCCGAGAATCATCCGTCATGGCTGGCCGTGACTGCCATGGCGGATGGGCAATTCGGTGATCGTCCCAGCCATGCGGACAGCTAGGACGCCAGCCCTGAAGCTTTCGCGGCCCCATCGCGCGGCTTCGGTGCCTGCTGGCTCCGCGTCGTGCTGACAGTGCCATCGACTGCCCAATGCTCCCTTCCAGATGGTCGCCAATCCCTCCTGGGCGGAAGTGGATACCCGCCGGATTCCAGGGAGGAGTTTCAGCCTGCTGATCCCTCATGGGCATACCCGCCTCCAGGGCACGCACGGCGCGCCCAGGTGCTCTTCGGACACGAAATCCCAAGCTGTTATCCCAGCGTTGCGACCGTTCACGCCTGCCTTACCCTGGCAACGACATTGATCGAACCCCCCGATGGAGCCAGGCGGACGATGGATTCGACATCGGTCGGCAGCGGATGTCCATTCCTCTCAAAGTAGAATCGATAGCCAAGGCCCAGGAGGTCAGCGATCATCTGTTCAAGGCGTTTGGGCGTCTCGCGATAGAGGTAGGGCGCCAGTTCCAAATAGATGATCGGGTGGAATTGGGCCAATATTCCCATGCCACCCAGGATCACCTCCGGCTCATTGCCGTCTACATCCAGCTTGATGTGGTCCACCGCCGTCAGTCCAATCTCACTGACCGCAATATCGAGCTTGATCGAACGCGCACCCAGGGTCTCCTGGAGCTGACCGCGATGGACAGCATGCAACCCCTTAGCTCCGACCAATGGCCAGCTCGAATAGATGGCGGGCGCGATGTGCTTCCCCTCATCTGCGACAAGCATCGCCTGCACCGCAATCACCCTGCTCGATAAGCTGGGGTTGATGGCAAGATTCCTCTGCAACTTGCCGAAAGCGAAGGCGGTGGGCTCGAATGCGACAACCCGCCCTCGATCTCCTACCCTGCGGGCGAAGAGCAGGGTGTGAGCACCGATATTGGCGCCAATATCCAGGACCACCTGCCCCTCATGGATCTCACGCTCATAGGCCGAGACTGTCGCCGGCTCGAAGCATCCGAACAGGAAGATGGCGAAGTCGATCCCCTGGGTAAGATCAAGATCCCAGCGAATCCCTCTACGGGTGAAGACTGTCTGGTTCTTTTGGAAAGTGGCGCGTCGGCCAAATCTGATGGCACTCGATAGCATTGCGGCCAGGCGGATCTTGATCGAGGTGTTCATTAATCTTTTTGCCCAAATTCATTCAACGACGATCGCCGCGAACACTGCCGCCAATCCCCGCAAGATGGCGGAATGCCCTCCATCTTCCGGAGCACGGCATCGAACCAGCCTGGAGCCCGGATGCGACTACCAATACCAGCACTGAAATGGCAGTGCAATGGCATGAAGCTGCTCGAGACGTCCTCGCCGGGGGCCCCGTTCGACCGGCTAGCGCGAGTTTCTCCTTAGCCCACTCTCTTCGGCGCGACTCGGGCACTTAAGCCTCAATACGTGGCGCAGTTACGCGAATTGCTTGGGCCTGCCCTTCGTATACACAAATTTATATCTCCTGATATCGGAAATAACCGCCTTTTGTCTCTGATAAAATGCCGTTGATTGTTGTACTATGGCTGGTAGAGTTCATACGTATACACCAAATGGCTAGCCTCCAGCGCACCCGCGTCAATGGCACGACCTACTGGCGCATCGTCGAATCCCGACGCATCCACGGGAAACCACGCGCCATTCCCATTCTCCAGCTCGGCACGGCTGACGCCCTGCTGGCGCGTCTCACCAGTGCTGCACCAGGCGGGTCACTCCGCGTGCGCTCGTATCTGCATGGCGGCGTCGCCGCCCTCACCGCCATCGCACGCCGCCTCCAGATCGCCGAACTCATTGATCGTCATGTGCCGGTCTTATCCACGCCTGACACGGCCAAACGGCCATCGGTGGGACAGACCATGGTGCTGGCTGCCTGCAATCGCGCCCTGCGTCCCCGCTCGAAGCGGGGCTGGGCGTCCTGGGCCGAGGGCACGTCCCTGGCGCATCTCAACCCCGGCCTCAAGACCAAGAGCCTGACCAGCCAATTCTTCTGGGAACAGATGAATCGCATTTCGCTGGAGTCACTCGCCCTCATCGAGCGCGATCTGACCAAACTGGTGGTCGCCGACCTGGGCATCTCCCTGGATACCCTCTTCTACGACACCACGAACTTCTTCACCTACATCGATTCGACGAACACCCATTGCGACCTGCCCCAGCGGGGCCACAGCAAGCAGAAGCGCGCCGATCTCCGACTGTTCAGCCTCGCACTCCTGGTCTCGCGCGATGGGCAGATACCGCTGTGTACGCAGATCTATCCGGGCAACCGCGTCGACGCGACGCAATTCCCACCCGCGCTGACCCTTATCCGTCAACGACTGGCTGATCTGTCGCTGACCCTGCAGGACGTCACCCTGGTCTATGACCGCGGCAACCTCTCGCAGAAGAACCAGCAGACCATCGATGCCGCGACCGTCGGCTATGTCAGTGCACTGGTGCCGGCTCAACACCGGGATCTCATGGCCATTCCGCTCAGCGAGTATCAGGAGATCCAGACGGGACGGTTGAAAGGACTCCGTGCCCATCGCACCACCAAGACGGTCTGGGGGGCCGAGCGCACCGTGGTGCTCTATCTCAGTGAGACGCTGCGGGCGGGACAGCGCCGCGGACTTGATCAGGCGCTGGCGCGCGCCCAGAAGGCGCTCATTTCCTGGAAGGAGCGCCTGGAGAAGAAGCGATCGGGATCACGGTCGTCACGCACCACTGATCGACGCATCGACCGCATTCTCTCGGCGCAATTCCTCAAGCAGGTCCTGACCATCACCTATGATGCCAGCAAGACCGGAGCGAATCGCCTGCACTGGGTCATCAATCAGGCCGCCTACCGGCATCTCTGCGACGACTACTTCGGTAAGCGTATCCTGATCACCAATCGGGAGACCTGGAGCACGGAGGAAATCATCGCTGCCTATCGTGGGCAGAGCCAGGTCGAGAGCACCTTCAAGCAGGTCAAAGACGATGAGCACTTCGCTATTCGGCCGCAATTTCATTGGACGGATCAGAAGATCCATGTGCATGCCTTCATCTGCCTCGTGGCTCTACTGCTCGGACGCGTGATCGAGCAGCAGGCACGCAAACAGGGACGCACGCAGTCGCTCTCGCGGGTGATGGACGAGCTGGATACCATCCGCTTGGCCATGATTCTTACGCCGTCGGGCAAGCGCGCCGGGCGGCCGCGATGTCAGTGGATGCTGGAGCAAACCGAGCCCAAGACCTTGGCGCTGTTCACGAGTCTGGTGCCGGATTCGCCACCATTTGTGTATACGCAGGCGCTCACGCCAAGCCCGTAATGAGAACGGTCTTAGGCGCTATCGGGGGGTGCCTGAGGAGAAACTCACGCTAGGGTCCGAAAACCTGGAGTTCGCGGAGATGCAGCTGCTGCGGCAGCGCGCTCAGCCCGAGCGTGGCCACCGGCCATTGCCCGAAGCTGGTGGCGGTGACATGGAAGCGGATGGCGTCGGCCAGCACCGGTGCGAAATCGCTGACGAAGATCCAGGGATCGTCGTACCAGGTCAGGCGGGCGATCTGGCCCTCGAGCTTCAGCACCGTACCGTCGAGCGGGACCTTGATGTCATCGACATCCTTCCACTGCCCGTCGACCCGCACCTGGACGGTGAAGGCGGTCGGGGTGCACTTGTCGTTGTCGGCGAAGGAGCCGTAGAGGATGCTGCGCGAGAGGCGGCGGGCCTGCGGGAATTCCACCGTCACATCGAGCGGCAGCTTGCCCGGCGTGGCGCGGAAGCCATCGCGCTCCGGCTCGTCCTCGAAGTCGTATTCGAGGATGCCGTTGTGGAGGAACGGGATCTTCGCTGCGGCCTGCGGATCGTCGACGCTGATGCGCGCGTCGGCGGTGAGGTCCGTGAGGCCGCCTTGCACCTCGGCGCTTAGCGCCGCGAGGTGGGGGATGGTCAGATAGGTCGGCCACTCCTCGATCTGGAGCACTGCCGTGCGGCCACTACCGAGATCGAGCGGGTTGCCGAAGCAGTCGAAGGCCTTGGCGCCCTCGGGTAGGGTGACCTGTACGGACACGGCTCGGAAGCAGCCGGTGTTGGCGATCATCACCACGTCGTGGTCAGCCCCTTCGTAGCGGTTGCCGAGCAGCAGCCAGTCGGCCGGTCGGGGGAACGGCAGGGCGGCTGCGAAGCGCCTGCTGCCGAGCATCGCCGAGCGGGTGCGCATGAGCAGCGCGGCGGGATAGGGCTCGCGCCGGCCGTCCACCAGGTACGAGCTGAAATCGGCGAAGCCGCCCGAGTTCAGGTAGTAGTAGAAATTGCGCTCGGGCCAGGTGCCTTCGCGGTCGAGCACCAGGTACTCGAGGAGCATCGATCTGGCCTGCCAGCGATGTCGCAGGATCATGCCATGGTAGTCGCCGAGGTAGCCGTGCTCGGTCTGCCATATCGGCTTGCCGGCGCAGCCGTAGTGCTCCATCACCTGGTGCAGCTGGGCGAGCTTCCACTGCCAATGGGCGGCATCCATGGAGTTGTGCCGTTCGTAGGTGTGGATCGAGATGGCATCGACGTAGTTGCCGCCACCCTCCTTGAAGAAGGCGGTGAACCAGCCAAGGCCTGCTCCGCATTCTGCCGGTCCGAGCACCTGGACCTTGGGGTTCGCCGCCCTTGCCGCCTCGTAGCAGGGCTTGAGCAGCTTGACATAGTCCGCCGGGCTGGTGTTGAGATTCGGTTCATTGACGATCTCGAGCGCAGGGAGATCGGGGACCATGGCGAGGATCATGCGCACGTTGTCCGGCGTGCAGCTGGCCTTGTCGGTGATCTGGAGGAAGAAGGGAATGCCCAGCGTGCGGGCGCTGGCGAGGTCGGTCAGGAGCGTCGCGAGCTCCTGGTCGTTCTTCGGGAAGTGGAAGCGGTGCACCCCCATGCCGAATGCCTTGTGGGTCGCCATGTCGTTCCAGCCGCTGGATTCGCGTTCGGGGATGGGCAGGGCGGCATCCTCGAGCGTGCGGCCAAGGAAGGTGACATGGTCCATCAGGGTCTCGCTGCCGCTGCGCATGGCGATGTCGAGCTGGTACCACCCGAGACGCGGGAGAGTGAGCGGGAGGGCGAAGGCGGCGGCGGCGTTCCCGGGCAGCGAGCACGCCAGGTCGCCCTGGCTGACGGTGAGCTGATGGAGGTCGCGCAGCTGCCAATGCAGCACCAGCTGCTGCAGCCGGCGATTGCCGCCCTGGAAGGCGATGGTCAGATCGGCGACCGGTCCGGTGAGCAGCTTGTAGGGGTGGGGGGTGGTGACCTCGAATTTGAGGCCGAAGCAGCGCGTGCTGACCTCGTCGCAATCCTTGGCGCCGCTGCTCACCCAGGAGCGCGGCAGTCCGGTGATGCGATGGAGCCCGCCATCGACCGCATAGCCGCGCTCGCCCGACAGGGCGAAGCCGGACAGCGTATGGATCGGTCCGGTCCATTGGTGGTCCCATGATTCCTGGCCATGGAAGTGGAAGCCGGTGCTGCCATCGGCGCTGTAGTGCAGGAGGGCGCCATAGTTCGCCAGCGACCAGTAGATGTCGCCATGGTCATCGACATCGAAGGCCTCGTTGATGTAGCCTGCGGGGATGCCGCAGCGCAGATCACCGCCTGAACCGAAGCGTTCGACCAGGGTGCCCTTGGCGTCGTAGTGGTAGACCACGCGCTCCTCGCCGGAATAGGCGTAGAGGTGGCCGTCAGAGCGGACGTGCAGCGAGCTGAGCCGGCCCTTGGCCGGGATCGTGGACAGGGCGATGTCCTGCTGGGCACCTCCAGTGCAGAGGCTGCGGCCGACACTGGCGCCTTTGCCATCGAGGAGGTAGAGCGCCTCCCCCGCGGCGGTGGTCTTCAGCGCCGCCGAGGCGACGCCATCCCGGGTCAGGCTGGCGTGCCCGTCCACCGTGACCACCCACGCCTTGCCCTCGCCGAGGACAAGGCAGCGTCCGCCGGCGTCAATGGCGGCCCATTCCGGGCGGTGGACCTCGGTGGGCAGTGGGGTTTCGCCGAGCTCGTGGCCGTCGCTGGCGAAGCGCATCACGATCGGGCCGGGGTTGCGGGCATCGACCACGACGAGATCGCCGTTCGCGGTGGTGGTCAGTGCACGCGGATCGCGGATCGACCCTTCGCCGATTTTGAGCACCTCGGCTGCGGCGGCGGATGCCAGCAGGGTAGCGATGAGCAGCAGCCCGGTGCGGCGGACAGGGCAGCTGACGATGCGACTGAGGTCCATGGCGCCCCTGCTGCTTGGATGAGACCCACAGTGGCCGCGGTGGACGGCAGGTCCAGCAATGGACAGACGCTCCGCAGCCAGGCTCCAAGCGGTGGAATAGTACTATATAAATATGAATCACTACCTCAATCTGCCGCCGTCGTCCCGGACTGTCTGAATGGGGGCCCCATAGACTCGGGTCGGCACGGGGGTATGCGCAGGCCTGGTAAGGCGTACGCGACAACCAGGTGATCAAAGCCGATGCCGGGTGGCGGTTTGGTGCCGATCGGCGATCTGTTTTACCCCTGCGAGGAGGGAGAGACGTTCTCCGTTTATCTGGTGCGCCACGATCATCCGCTTGGCGGGTTACTCGTCATTGCAACGAGCTGTGCTCGTTTGCGGCATTCCTGGCGTGGCCATCTCCTCCCAACGCAACCCGACTTGGCCAAGTGGTCGTTCAGCATGTGTACCGTTCCCGCATTGGAAAATTTATCCACAAAAGGCTCAATACTTTTAAGGCCATATGGTTGGGATATATTAAAAGAAACATAATATACATTATCAGACATAATGGGAAAGACCTAGCCGCATGTTCGTCAAGCCCTCCAAGCGCCTGTCCACGTCTTGTCCATGGGTCGTCCGCGAGGAGAAATGGTCATTAGCCACAACTGGCGAAGGACCGCACCCGCAGGTCGCGTTGAGGTGACAGGCGGTGCCTGGGCAGGCGATCGCCGACAATGTCCCCGATCACTTCTCCATAGCGATGGTGGCGCATTCGCTGATCGCAATCGCGATCGTCTTCGGCATGTATGTGCATCCCAATCCCTGCGGTCGGATTGGCGGAGGATCGCCTGGTGGTACCGCCGCTTTCGGCCGGCGTACTGAAGTCCTCCAGGCGGGGATTCCTATCGAATGAGAAGCCGCCATCGATTCATTGCAGGACTGGGGGCGCAGGGGCAGCGTCCTGAAGCAGCGTCTGAAGTGGCTGATCGTCAGCGACGCGTTCTGCGAGCGGGGACTGATGAAGATGGCCCCTCACGTCCATCCGGCATTTGTCCATGAGCACATCGATATATGCATAACCTAGATCTAGCACTCCGTTCTACCGGTAAGGTTCCTCCTTGCTGGCGAGAGTTCACTATGCCCAGGTCTTGGCCATCGCGGGGTCATCGATTCGGAGGACATCGTGCGCGTGCTATGGGACGGATCACTCACGATGGCTGGAAGTCCACAGCGCAGCCCCCCTCTGGCGGGCGATGACTTCAGGGCCGCCAGTCCGGCAGCTCATCGGGCTGCAGCAGATGGTGAACCTCATATCCGAGCAGAGGTCTTCGTGATCGGGGCATCATGCGTGCAGGCGCATGACAGTCCCACCACCATCACGCATGCACCACGCGTGCCGACCATGCCACAGGCTTTCGCCAGATACTGCTTCAGGGGACCTTCAGCCCGGATACGTCTTGCTTGCGGCAAGAGAGCCCCCTTTCCCGACTGGACCAACCGACCATGCGCATGCTCGTCAGTGCCACTGTCATCCTCCTGTTCATCGCCTCCCACCTCGGTGCGGCGGACGGATCCGGCACGGCCACCTGGTACACCCGCCTGGATGATGCCATCCAGCAGTCGCAGAAGACCGGCCATCCCATCCTGATGGACTTCAGCGGCAGCGACTGGTGCGACAAGTGCCGCCAGCTGAAGACCGCGGTCTTCGATACCCCCGCTTTCGCGGCCTGGGCGGACCAGGCGGTGGTGCTGCTGTCGGTCGATCTGCCGATGGCGTCGCATCAGCCCGCCGACATCCGCAAGCAGAACGATGCCCTGGCGAAGCGATTCTCCATCGACACCTTCCCGGGCCTGCTGATCGTCGGACCCGATCTGGCGGTGCGCGGGCGGATCACCTATGTTCCCGGCGGGCCCGAGCAGTTCATCGCCGCCTGCACGCAGCAGCTGGCTGCCGCCGCCAAGTAGGGGCGGGTGGGATTACCGGGAAGTGCACCGACAAGCGCACCAGCACGGTACGGCATGCAGCCCCCCTTCCTATCGCGTCGCGTGTTCATAACCTTCTCGTATATCCCAACATATAGTCTACCGGGGCTTCGCCCCAGCCCAACGAGATGTAGGTGCATCGGAAATCATCCGCGGGTACGGGGGGTTGACTGTGGTAGTAGAATGAGCGCATGATACCTACCCTCGCTGAAATCGTCCACGATCACGTCTCCTTCGAGATGGAGGCGATCGATCGCCTGTACCTCAATGGATACATCCCGGGCCTCCAGAGCCCAGCCGGGGTAGCCTATTTCCTGAAACATCAACACGGGGCGAAGTTCGCGTCATCTGTCCTCCTGGACCCGATCAGCCGCGACTTTGAAAAGCGCATTGACCAATTCATCAAGCACAACCGGATCGACACGCAGCGCTTCCAGAAGGGTGAACGCAAGGATGAGGAGACGCTGAAACGCCTGAAGGACTTCCGCAAGACGGAGGGCGTTCTCTACCTCGGCACCGCGCAGGAGAAAATGAACACCATCAGGACCGAGAAACGGCGCAATCCCACCACCGGCGCGGTTTTCCCATGGCTGGTTCAGGCGACGGCTGTGG
>Ga0302140_10007664_pt1 | contig 13501 bp, 13 predicted proteins | sample I_Bog_E1_1_FD_202095 | JGI IMG/M metagenome (GOLD analysis project Ga0302140, IMG submission 202095) | Peat permafrost microbial communities from Stordalen Mire near Abisko, Sweden - I_Bog_E1_1 | ecosystem: Environmental > Terrestrial > Soil > Wetlands > Peat | place: Sweden: Abisko, Stordalen...
AGCGCGAAAGCCCGGTCGCGCTTCAGCGCCAGAAGCTGTTCGAAGTAGCCCCAGTCGCCGCTCGAATCTTTGATGCCTGCAAACAGACCCGTATCGAGCAGCCGCCGAACCGTCTCGGGTTCGATTTGTGAAGTGTACCGCGGGATGTTGTAGAGCAGAATCGGGACCGCGTCGCCGGTCTCTCGCGCGAACTCAAGGAAGAACTGCCCGATCTCCGCTTGTCCGTAGGGGAAGAAATAAGGCGGCATGATCAGCAGACCGTCCGCGCCGGAGGAGATGGCCTCTTCGGCGATCTGAAGCGCGCCGCGCAGCGTAGAATGCCCCACACCCACGAGCAGCGGAACGCGGCTTCGTTTGGCACCCAGATACACCAGCCGCTGGCGATCGCTGAAGGAATAATTCAGAAACTCCCCGGTTGACCCAAGGATGCAGATCCCATCCACCCTGGCGTCGGCCAGGAAATCGAGCAGGTCCATGAGGCCCGTGAAATCGGCGTCAAGCGTGCCGGGCCGGTTGGGAGTGACGGCGGCGGCGAAAACACCCGAGAGTTTGATTTGTCGCGCCGCGCGCCCCATTGTCATTCGGCTGTCAGGAAACTACCTCGCACCACCCGCCGTGGTCCGTGGTCTTCGGCCGGAGCGAAGGTGCTCATCACCTGGCAAGCTTATCAGAGTCCGTATTCACCGGATCTTCATTCGGCCTGGCATTTGGACAAACGACAGCAGGCTTGGAAATCGATAGGGTCATAATCAAAGAGAGTCCTTGATGACCATCACACTGCCTCTGCAACCCCAGGAAGAGTCCCGTCTTCGCGCTCTGGCGGGGGCCACGGGACTGCCGCCCGAATTCATCGTGCGTGAGGCTCTTGATCTCGTACTTGCGGCTGGCCCTGATATCCCCCGTTGCCCGTCGTCGGGACGGAACCCGATACGCGGCCGATCTGGGAAGTGATTGTCGATGACATGAAGGATGTGTCGCCGGACGTCATGGCGACCATGCCTCGCGATGGAGCCAGCCGGCACGACCACTACATTTATGGGTGGCCGAAACGCGAGGTGTGACGACGCGGTTTGCAGACACGTTCTACTGGATCGCGCTGACGGATTTCAACGATAGCGCTCACGGTCGCGCCTTGGCCGTTGCTTCTGAAGGCGCTGGCTCATTCCTTGTCACCACCGATGAAGTACTGGTCGAATTCCTGACATTCTTCGGAGCGGCTCCGAGCCGATGCGTCGTAAGGCCTTCGCAAACGCTCAGAGCATTCTAAACAATCCGGGTGTGCGCGTGATTCCGCAGAGCCGTTCGCCGCTTCTCTCCGGCATGGTCTGACAGATTGCATTTCCATGCAGGCCATGCGTCGCGAAGGCATTGTTGAGGCACTCACGAACGACCGCCACTTCGAGCAGGAAGGTTTTCGGGCGCTCTTCAGGGACTCGTGAACTAAGCGCCACGACACTCATCGGTGCTCTTCACCTGGCGAGCCTGGCAGAAACAACTCTGGCCAGATCCTCGTACTGATCCGACGCGATCAGGTCAACTCCTGCGTCGAGCGCCGCTTTCCAGCGGATTTCAACAGCGGCATGCGTACCGAAGTTGTACTGGTCGAGCCACCCCTGGCTCTCGGATGGCGCGTAGCCATCAAGCGTGTAAAACCGAATCCAGTAACCGAGTTTGTGAGCCCCCGCGACCAGGGCTTTAAGACGCGCAGCGTCGGCCGGGGTCCAGTCGCCGGCCTTCGGCTGGCCTTCCGGTTCTACCGCATGCCATGAGTAGTTCAGCCAGCGGCGATAGTTGGTGGGCGGAACGATCAGGTTCGTGTGTCCCGAACCAAACACGCGCAGCTTAGCGCCCACTGCAACCTGATTGAAGAAGACTTCTTCCTGCTGGTCGGCGTCTTCGGTCAGAACCAGGATGGGCTTCATCTCGAACGGCGAGAGTTGCGTCGGATCGTCCGTCTTGACGGCGGTGGCGATCCACGGCTCGTATTCTCCGAGCACGTTCCACACCTCGCGCAGCAGCGATGCCTGCAGATCTTTGAAATCGAAATGCAAAACGATTAACGGCCACTGGTCGCGACGATTATCCTTCAAAGCCTTTTCGATAATGGGCCGAACACGCTCGAAGAAGTGTTCCCTTAGCGTCGGCTCGCTTCCAGTGGTTTTGTCTGTGTGCGTGACCACAGCCTTGCCGTTTGCGAAAGCAATATCCTGCTCGATCGCTACGGGAAAGCCAACGCTCAGCGCGCGGTCGATGCGGTTCTTCCACTGCCCTTCATAGGGATAGCAATTATGAGCATCGGCCAGCGGGAAGTGCTGCGCGGCGAGAAGCAGGAAGAGAACCGGTATCACTTTTTTGCAACGGTGGCGCGTGTGGCGCCGGTAGAGATGCCGCCATCCACCAGCATCGTCTGCCCGGTGTAATATCCGCTGGCTTCGCACGCGAGAAAGACCACGGCGGCGTCAAGATCCGCAGGCGCGCCGGGCCGCTTCATCGGGATTCGATCCACGATGTATTCCAGCCACTCCTTATTCTCATAGAGCACTGCGTTTTGCGACGTCTTAAACCAGCCCGGCGCGAGGCAGTTGACGGTGATGCCATGCTGTCCCCAGTCGTCCGCCAGGCTCATGGTCATCTGTTTGACGCCGCCGCGGCTCGCACTGTAGGGCGTAAGGCCCGCATAGCCGAAGACGCTGGTCACCGAACCGATATTAATGATACGCCCGTATTTGTTAGGGATCATGCTCTCGCGCGCCACGGCCTGGGCGACGAAAAACTCTCCGCGCAGATTGGTTTCAAGCACCAGATTCCAGTCGTCCCACGTGATGTCGACCGCGGGTTTGCGCACGTTCAGCCCGGCGTTGTTGACCAGAATATCGATCTTGTCGTAGTGCCCGATTGCGGCCGCAGTCGCACGCTGGATGCTGTCGTAATTGCGCACGTCGAGTTCGACCGGAAATGCCCTGCGACCGATCGCTTCCACTTCGGCCCGGAACGGTTCGAGGTCCGCAAGTCTACGGCTGGTGATGACAAGGTCCGCGCCGGCGCGGGCAAGGGCCCGGCCCATGTATTGGCCGAGCCCCCGGCTGGTTCCGGTGACGAGCGCGATGCGGCCCGTGAGGTCGAACAAATCCGAGTTCACGGCTGCAGAACCACTTTCATCAGATTCGGCTCGTGATGGTACAGGCGGTTGAATAAATCCGGACCCTGGTCAAGCGGCGCCACCAAAGAAATGAGCGGCGCGACCTTAATTACGCCTCTGGCCATCAGGTCGATGCACTGTGGGTATTCGCCGTTCGAGGCGCAGGAACCCTGCAGGCGGATCTGGCGCGTGACCACGTATTGCAGGGGCGCGTCGATGCTGGGCGCGAGGTTGCCCACCAGCGTAACCATGCCGCCTTTGCGTACCGAATAAATGGCCGTAGCCACGGACTCGGAATAGCCGACGCATTCGAAGGCAATGTCCGCGCCGTGACCGTTTGTCATTTTGAGCACTTCCGCCTGGATGTCGGACTTGTGGGGGTTGAGCACGTCCGTGGCTCCGATCGTCAGGGCGCGGCCGAGCTTTGCGTCGTCGATGTCCACGGCAACGATGCGCGTGCAACCCGCCGCTTTGGCCGCCTGCAACGTCACCGAGCCGATCATGCCCACGCCCACGATGACCACGGTATCGCCCAGTTTCACGGGCGTGATCGAGACCGCGTGGACGCCGATCGAAACCGCTTCGATGAGAGCGGCCTGTTCATAGGGGAAACTGTCCGGCAGCCTGTACATGATGCGGCGTGGCACCGATACGTATTCGGCGAACGCTCCGTGGCGGCGGTATTCCTTGGGCGCGACGCCGACGACCTGACGGTCGTCGCAGAGGTTCACGTCGCCGCGCACACAGAAGAAGCACTTGCCGCAGTAGACGGTGGAATCGAAAGTCACGCGGTCCCCGACCATCAGATCGCGGACATTGGCGCCCATGCGCGCGACTTCGCCCGCCGCTTCATGGCCCATCACAAGAGGAGGATGGCGCCGACCGGAGGAGCCATCGTAGCCGTGGACATCGCTGCCGCAGATCCCACAGGCGCGGACTCGGACGAGGACATCGTCGGGGCCGATCTCAGGCTCGGGCATTTCCACCATTTCGAGCTTGAGGTATTCGGTTAACAGGAGGGCATTCATGACGGTTGCCATTGTATCTTGCGACCGGGACCGCCGGCGTGGCTCATACGGCGCCGGATTCCGGCATCCCGCACCCGGCTACACCCCCACCTGTCCCCAAACCGCACCGGCAACTCTCCGCTATCATAGGAACTGAAGAACTGAGTATCTCCCTCCTCGTATGGAATCGGAACAATTAAACCCGCAGGGCGTCAACGCATGGCTCGAAGATGAGCTCCTGCAGCAATACCATCGCGATCGCACTTCGGTGGATCCCCTTTGGAAATCGCAATTCGACCGCAACGGCGGCAACGGCAATGGCTCGAACGGCCATAATGTGCCCGCGCAATCCACGGCAACCGCTTACGCCCCGCTCCCCGGCGTCAAACCCATAACCCCGTCCGACCTCGCGCCGTACGAAGAACTCCTCACCCTGCGTGGCGCCGCCGCCCGCATCGCCGAGAATATGGCCGCCAGCACCACCATCCCGCTGGCCACTTCGCAGCGCATCATCCCCGTGAAAGTCGTCGACGAAAACCGCCGCCTCATCAATCACCACCGCGGCCTCATCGGCAAGAGCAAAGTCTCCTACACCCACCTGATCGGCTGGGCGATCGTTCGTTCTGTGCAGGCCAATCCCGGCCTCAATAACGCCTTTGCCATGAATGCCGCGGGTGAACTCTTCCGCGTCGTCAAGAAGGAAATCAACTTCGGTCTCGCGGTCGATGTCGCGGGCAAGAACGGCGCGCGCAGCCTCGTCGTCCCGAACATCAAGAACGCCGGCGCGCTGTCCTTCCTCGAATACCTCGCTGCCTTCGACGACCTCGTCGCCCGCGCCCGCACCAACAAGCTCGCGCTGCCCGATTTTCAGGGCACCACCATTTCGCTCACCAATCCGGGCACCGTCGGCACCATGGCTTCCATGCCTCGGCTCGTGGCCGGACAAGGCGCGATCATCGCCGTCGGCGCAATGGACTATCCCGCTGAATACCGTGGCGTGCCCGCCGAAACCATCGTCTCGCTCGGCATCGGCAAAGTCATGTCGGTGACGTGTACGTATGACCACCGTGTCATTCAGGGCGCGGAATCCGGCATGTTCCTGGGCAAATTCCAGGCGCTGCTCGACGGCGAAGACAATTTCTACGACGAAATTTTCGACGCTCTGAAGGTCCCCTACGCCCCTGTCAAATGGGCCGGCGACAAGGTTCCGGCTGCCGCGGCAGCGGAGCCATCCGCCGACGTCGTCAAGGAAGCCGCGGTCATTCAGCTGATCCACTCCTATCGTGTTCGCGGCCACATGATGGCGGAACTTGATCCGCTGGGCGCCGAGCCCACTTACAACTCCGAACTCGACCCCCTCAATTACGGCCTCACCATCTGGGATCTCGACCGGCACTTCTTCGTCGGCACGCTCCAGCACGCCTTCGGCAAACGCCGCCAGGTCGCGTTGCGCGAGATGATCGAACTGCTCCGCTCCACCTATTGCGGCAAGATCGGCGCGGAGTACATGTACATCCAGCGCCCCGAGGAGAAAATCTGGCTGCAGCAGCAAATGGAGATGCACACCGGCATCTGGCCCGATTCCCGCGATCAGAAGCTGCGCATCCTTCAGGATCTCTTCCGCGGCGAAGAGTTCGAACACTTCCTCGACCGCCGCTTCATCGGCCAGAAGCGCTTCTCGCTCGAAGGCGCGGAAACCGCGATCGCGCTGCTCTCCGACGTCGCATCGCGCGCGGCCGACAACGGCGTTGAGGAAATCGTTCTCGGCATGGCCCATCGCGGCCGCCTCAACATCCTGGCCAACATCATCGGTAAGCCGCTCGGCCAGATCTTCTCCGAGTTCGAAGGCAATATCGTCGACCCCACATCCACCCAGGGTTCGGGCGACGTCAAATATCACCTTGGCGCAACCGGTATTCACCGCGCGCCGTCGGGCAAGGAAGTCCGAGTCACGCTGGCGTCGAATCCCAGTCACCTCGAAGCGGTCAATCCGGTCGTCGAAGGCATGGTTCGCGCCAAGCAGGAACGTACGGCCGATGCCAAACACCTCTGCGTCATCCCGCTCCTGATCCATGGCGACGCCGCGTTCGCCGGCCAGGGCGTCGTGGCCGAAACCCTCAATCTTTCGCAGCTCGATGGCTACTGCACCGGCGGCACCATCCATCTGGTCATCAACAATCAGATCGGCTTCACCACCCTGCCCGACGATTCGCGCTCCACGCTCTACGCAACCGACGTCGCGCGCATGGTGCAGGCGCCCATTTTCCACGTGAACGGCGACGATCCCGAAGCCTCCATCCGCGTCATGCGCCTCGCCTTCGATTACCGGCAGCAGTTCGGCCGCGACGTCGTGGTCGACATGATCTGCTACCGCCGCCACGGCCACAACGAAACCGACGACCCGGCCTACACGCAGCCGGTCATGTATAAAAAGATCCGCAACCTTCCCTCCGTCGCCGAGCAGTACAGCCAGCGCGTAGTAAAGGAAAAGCTGCTGACGCCCGCCGATGCGCAGGCCATTCTGAAGAGCGTGGCCGACCGGCTCAATGCCGCGTTCGACGCCAACAAAGCCGCCGGCAAGTGGGTCCTGCAACCGCCGCTCATGCACCAGCGCCCGAATTCCTCGAGCGCTATCCCGCGCGCATTGCTGGAAGAGACGGTGGCCGGCATCACCTCGCTGTCCGCATCGTTCCATCTGCACCCGAAGCTCGAAGGCTTCGTCGGCAAGCGCCGTGAAACCCTCGCGAACAACGGCCCCATCGACTGGGCTTTTGCCGAGGCTATCGCGTACGGCAGCCTGGTTCTCGAAGGCATCCCGGTTCGCCTCAGCGGTCAGGATTCCGGCCGCGGAACCTTCAGCCAGCGCCATCTCAGCTTTTACGACTACGAGACCGGAAAGCGCTACATTCCGCTGCAGCACATGCCGCGCGCGCAGGCCGATTTCAACGTCTACGACAGTTCCCTCAGCGAGTTCGGCGTGCTCGGCTTCGAGTACGGCTACAGTGTTTCCGACCCCAATACTCTGACTCTCTGGGAAGCCCAGTTCGGAGATTTCTCGAACGGCGCGCAGATCATCATCGACCAGTTCATTACCACCGGCGAGCAGAAATGGGGCCAGACCAGCGGCATCGTAATGCTGCTGCCGCACGGCTACGAAGGCCAGGGACCGGAGCATTCGAGCGCCCGCATTGAGCGCTTCCTCTCGCTTTGCGCGGAAGACAATATCCGCGTGGCCAACTGCACCACGCCCGCGCAGTATTTCCATATCCTGCGGCGTCAGGCCGTGCTTCCGTTGAAGCCGCTCGTGATCTTCACGCCGAAGTCGTTGCTGCGCTCTGCCAAGGCCGTTTCGATCTTCGAAGAACTGACATCCGGATCGTTCCATGAAGTCATTCCGGATACGCTCGATCCTGAGGGCGTTCGCAAGATCGTCTTCTGCAGCGGCAAAATTTATTACGACATCGTGGCGGCGCGCGAAGCCAAAGTCATTACGGATGTCGCGGTCGTTCGCGTCGAGGAACTCTATCCGTTCCCGCACGAGAAGGTCGCCGACATCCTGACCAAACACAAGCCCGACGTGACCCTGGTCTGGTGCCAGGAGGAGCCCCGCAACATGGGCGCATGGCGGTGGATCTACGGCCGCTATCTGGATCTCGGCCGCCGCCTCAAATACGCCGGACGACTGCGCAACGCCAGCCCGGCGGTCGGTTCACCGAAACGCCATGCCGAAGAACACAAAAGGCTTATCGAAGAAGCGCTGGCCTGAAGGTGAACTGGAATGGCGCAAAGGTGGGACAGGCGGTTCCGCCTGTCCTGGACGCGCTTACGAAGCAGAGCGTACAAGGCGTTTTTCAAGGGTGCCCTATACACGTCTGCTGTTACTTATGGTGCTCAAGCACATGAATCTTCACTTCGGCCCTGAGCGACTGTATCTCGCTGGACATGCGTGCGAACCCGGCAGCGATCTCGGCGCGCAGTGTTTCCCTGGTTTCGGTGATTTGGCTGTTGCTGTAAATCAGCATCGAAAGTGGGACGATTACCGCTAAAGCCAGCGTAATCATCTGAGCATCGATCATGTCTACAATGTTGACATGATTGTCCCTACTTCGCATCCGTCATCGAATCCAGCACCGCCCGCAACCGCCGCGCTTCCTCCGGATCGACCGGTATATTCTGCTTCTCCTGCGTCAGCCCGCGCATGAAAATCATCGCCCGGCCCGACTCCAGAAACTCCACATACGCAATCGAATCGACGTTAATCGTTTTGTTGTGAACCCGGATAAACCGCGTCATTTGAAACTCGCGAAGATCGATTGTAAATACCCGAACTGATCCTGCATCAGACCCAGCATCGGCCCCGACAGTTCCTTGACCGCAAACCAGACTCCGCCCCCCACCACCGCGACGTTGAGGGCCTTGTTATTGGACACAAAAGCTTTGGCAAGCGAGGCAGCCGTGACCGGTCCCGCCGCCACCACCAGGTTATATTTCTGGACGTAACTCCCCACCACCGTTTGCAATGAACTCAGGTCGACGATGTGATCCACGCAGACGAGTTTATGGCGAACCGGTAAATCCGGGCAATATGTCAAAGGTTAACGGGGGGTGATCAGTCCGCCCAGCTTGTCCGTCTCGCCCGCCGCATTCCGCGGAAAGCGGATCGAATACGCCTCCAGATACTTCAGCCCCGACCCCGTATTGTAGATCACCATACGCTCGCCCGCCTTCAGAAATCCTTCGGAGATCAGCCGTCCCGCTGCCGCCACGCAAGCCGCCCCCTCCGGCGCGGCGAAGATCCCCTCGTTCTCCGCCAGCTGAATCCCGGCATCGATCAGATCCCGGTCCGACACCGCAATCGCCGTCCCGCCGCTCTCGCGCACCGCCTGCAGCGTCAGCCGGTCGCCCAGCGGTTTCGGCACGCGCAGGCCGCTCGCCACTGTGGCCGCGCCGTCCCAGAAACGGCTCGTCTCCGCGCCTTCATTCAGCGCACGCACAATCGGCTGGCAGCCCTCCGCCTGCACCGCGATCATCTTCGGGCGCTTCGGTCCGATCCAGCCCATCGCTTCCATCTCCGCAAACGCCTTCCACATCCCGATCATCCCGACCCCGCCGCCCGTTGGATAAAAAATAACGTCCGGCAGTTCCCAGCCCAACTGCTCCGCCACCTCGTACCCCATCGTCTTCTTGCCTTCGATGTGGTAGGGCTCTTTCAGCGTCGAAATCTCGAACCAGCCTTCCTTCTGCTTGCGCTCGCCCACGATGCGGCCGCAGTCGCTGATCAGCCCGTCCACCAGCGTGACCTTCGCGCCGTAGGCCTTGCATTCAATGTAATTCGACTGCGGCACATCCTGCGGCATGAAGATGTTCGCCTCAATGCCGGCCGCCGCCGCGTAAGCCGCCAGCGCGCTCGCCGCGTTACCCGCCGACGGAATCGCGAGCCGCTTCAGACCCAGTTCCACGCACATCGAAACTGCGCACGACAGGCCGCGCGCTTTGAACGACCCGGTCGGATTCAGCCCCTCGTCTTTGATCAGCAGCTCGGAAGCTCCGATCCGCGCTCCCGCCCGCCGCGCCGGAACAATGGGCGTCATCCCCTCGCCCAGTGAGATAATCGAGGATGCGTGCTGAACGGGAAGAGCGGGCGCATAGCGCCACATCGAGTTCGAGGCTGTTGCCAGCGAGTCGCGCGACCACTCGTCGCGCAGCCGGCCGAGGTCGTACCGGACCAGAAGTGGTCCTCCGCACTCACAAAGGTTCCAGATCTTACCCGCCTCGTATTTTCGGGTACACACACTGCATTCGAGATTCGTCACTGAATTGGGCATGAGAATCCTCCATCTTATCGGGATCGCCGCGTTAGCCCTACCGGCCTGGGCCGGAGAGTTCGCAGTGCTGTCGAACGGATCGCGCGTTCACGCCGAGCGGCATGAAGCCGACGGCGTCAACGTTCGTCTGTACTCGGATGGTGGATTCACGCAATTGCCCGCCCGCGCCATCATGAGCTTCGAACAGGAAGAAGTGGTGGTGCTGCCGCCCGCCCCTGCTGTCGCGGTTGCTCCGCCCGCGCCCGCCATCCCCGAAGTGCCGGCAACTCCTTCTGAACTGGCCGCGCGCGCCGCGAAGAAGTATGCGCTGCCGGAATCGTTTGTGCGCAGCGTCATGAAGGCCGAATCCGGGCTGCGCGCCGACGCCCTCTCGCCGAAGGGAGCCATCGGGCTGATGCAGCTGATGCCCGAAACAGCGCGGGAACTGGGCGTCGATCCGAAGAACCCGAAAGAGAACGCCGAGGGCGGCGCGCAATATCTGCGCGATCTGCTGGCGAAATACGAAGGAGATCCGGATCAGGTGCTGCTCGCGCTGGCGGCATATAACGCCGGTCCGGCGGCAGTGCAGAAGTATCACGGCGTGCCCCCGTACCGCGAAACGCACGACTATATTTTGCGGGTATTGAAGAACTGGGACCGGCAGCAGGAATCCCGATGAGCGCGCGGGCCGCTAAAGGCGGCATTTCCTGAAACGCGAAACTTTCGTATTACAGGCGCATCAAACAGCGGTATGTTTCTCCACGCCGCTGGGCCCGGAAACGGCTACGGCTACTCACCCGCCTTCGCGCCGCCTGCGAATACGTGGGAAAATGGGAATTCGCGCAAAATGGCCACGGAAAGCTTCACACTAGCAGCGGCCCCGGAGATTTCAGAAGAGGCGAAAGCCGAACTGGAACTGGTAAACCGCGCACGAGAGGGCGACGCCACCGCGTTTTCCACCCTCATCCGGCAGTACGAAGGCAAGATCTTCCGCCTCGCGATGAATATTACTCAAAATCGCGAGGATGCCGAAGACGTCCTGCAGGAATCTTTCCTCAAAGCTTACGAGCACCTCGATCAGTTTCAGGGGAACTCAAAGTTCTACACCTGGGTGGTACGCATCGCTGTCAACCAGGCCTTAATGAAGCTTCGCAAGCGTAAGAGCGACCGCTCGGTTTCGCTTGACGAACAGATCGATACCGGCGAAGACACGGTGATCCGCGAGATTGCCGCGTGGGACCCGGATCCCGAAATACAGTATTCGCAGAAGGAACTGAGCGGCATCCTGACGGAGGCGATCGACGGCCTGCTTCCGATCTACCGGACCGTTTTCACGCTCCGCGATGTCGACGGGCTTTCCACCGAAGAAACGGCCGACGTGCTCGACCTTTCGGTGCCGGCCGTCAAAAGCCGCCTGCTCCGCGCGCGCCTTCAGTTGCGCGACAAGCTGACGCGTTTCTTCAAGCGCAAAGGAGACGACGCCTTTGCTTACATGTAAGGAGTTCCTCGCCGAGCTCTCGGACTTTCTCGACGAGCAGACCGACGCGGAAATCAAATCGAAGCTCGAACGGCATATTTCGGAGTGCCCTAACTGCTGGGTCATCTGCGACACCACGAAGAAAACAATCTCCGTTTATAAAGGCATGAAAACCTGCACGATTCCTGAGGATGTCCACGCGCGGCTGATGGCCGCCGTGGAGCGCAAGGCAGCAGCCAAAAAGGTCTGACTCGTGCCGGGTTTCGATAACGAGCTGGAACGAATCGTTACGGAACTCAACCGCGCGGCTCCCGGCGGCGCGGTCCTCTCAGAAAAGCCCGTCGCCGACAGGTACCATCTTTCCGATAAACCGCTTTCCGACAGACCGTCCGCTGGCCTGGAACAACTGCTGGCAATAGCGGCCGAGCGCCGCGCTTCCGATCTGCTGTTCGTGGCGGAATCGCCCGCGATCCTGCGCGTGAGCGGCGGCCTCATCCCGGTTAGCCCGTTGCCGCTTACCGCCGATGAAGTTCAGAACCTGCTGTTTCCCCTGCTCAACGGCGATCAGCGCGCCGAACTGAATAAGAAAAAGTCGCTCGATTTCAGCTTTATGCGCTCCAACGGGATTCGCTGCCGCGCCAATCTGCATTACCAGCGGGGCACGGTTGCGGCTTGCATCCGATTGCTGCCGGCGCGAATTCCTTCGCTCGAAGCGCTCCATCTCCCCGCGTCGCTCGCGAAGTTTATCGAACGCCGCCAGGGTCTGATCCTTGTGACCGGCCCGACGGGCTGCGGCAAAACGACCACGCTGGCCGCGCTCATCGAACTCGTGAACAAGCGGCACCGGTTCCACATCGTCACCATCGAAGATCCGATCGAGTATCACTACACCAACGCGCAATCGATAGTCGAGCAGATCGAAGTGGGGCGCGATACCCCGGACTTCGTCAACTCGCTGCGCAGCATCCTGCGGCAGAATCCCGACGTGATTCTCGTCGGTGAAATGCGCGACGCCGAGACGATGGCTACCGTTCTGACGGCGGCCGAAACCGGGCACCTGGTCTTCTCGACGCTGCACACGAACGACACCGGCCAGGCGATTTCGCGCATTCTCGATTCGTTCCCCGCCGGGAATCAGCAGCAGATTCGGCAGCAGTTGTCGCTGGCGCTCACGGCGGTGATCGCGCAACAGCTTGTGCCGGGCGCGGATGGTTCCAGCCGCTATCCAGCGGTCGAAATCATGGCCGCCACCGACGCCGTGCGCAGCCTGATCCGGCGTGGCGACGACCATCAGCTACGGCTGCAGATCTCGACCGGCCGGGCGCACGGCATGATGACGATGGAACAATCGCTCGCCGAGATGGTGCGTACAGGCCTGATCTCAAAAGAGACCGCGCGCAGATTGATAGGGTTCGACGCACAGGGTTGAACTGGCATCGATTATATGTCAAATCCGGTCACAGAAACGAGGGGCGTATCGGCAGGACGGGGTCGGGCCCGGAATGCGGGGGTGTTTTCAAGGTTTGGACGATGGTGCGGCCGGCAAGCGAGATTACGAATACTGTGTCCCTGTCCTGAACGGAACAATAGGCCCGTGAGCCATCGGCGGAGAGCGTCATCGACACGGGAGAACCCGGCAGCGCAATGGTGCCCTCTTCCTTCATGGTTGCGGTATTCGCGAAGCTGACGGCATGATCGAGCTGCAGGGCGGAGATCGCGGTCTTGCCATCCGGCGAAATAGCCACGCGCACCGGACCGCTGTGCGGGCCGCCTACCGGGATGTCGCCGATGAGACTCTTCGCCGCCGTGTCGACCACCGTGATTGTGTGGCCATCGGAATTTGCGATGTAAGCGCGCTTGAAATCCGGCGAGAAAACGATGCCCTGCGGACGCGGTCCGGTCTGCAGTGTGACTGTCTGCCGCGTCTTCAGATCGACGATCGAAAGATTGCTGGTGTCGGTGCACGTGACGAACGCGGTGCTGTGGTCGGGTGCAAGCCTGACCATGTGGGGTGCCTGGCCGTGAACATCGTAAGTATCGATCACGGTGCGGCTGACAGGGTCGAGTATCACCA
>Ga0302140_10007669_pt1 | contig 13497 bp, 3 predicted proteins | sample I_Bog_E1_1_FD_202095 | JGI IMG/M metagenome (GOLD analysis project Ga0302140, IMG submission 202095) | Peat permafrost microbial communities from Stordalen Mire near Abisko, Sweden - I_Bog_E1_1 | ecosystem: Environmental > Terrestrial > Soil > Wetlands > Peat | place: Sweden: Abisko, Stordalen...
ATAACTGATTTAATGAGCCATTCGCAGTTTCACGGTATAGATTGCTTATACTTAGACATGCATGGCTTAATCTTTGAGACAAGCATATGACTACTGGCAGAATCAACCAGGTAACTGTCTTGAGGGAGGCCCGGAGGCGACCCAGACCGCTAGTGAAAGTGGCAGAGTTGTACACTGAGAAGGTGACCGAGGTCACAGCGCATCGCACCCTGGAGCGGAGGCTACAACAGGGCTGACACGCTATCCAATTGCCCCCACTATGTTCCCCACAGGGCGGTCCCCCGCACACCAGCTTAGGGTCGCTGGGTGTGAGATATGCCCCGCAGGAGGAGGATACCATTCGCCGATCACGTCCGAAGACGGCTACCAGCTCAGGCTTACCCCCAAGTGTCTTAGGATTAATGTTGGCCATCGGCCAGTAATCCACAGACTCTAACCGAGCTCGCCAGCCGAAGCTGACAAGTCGTCGGATGCCGTTGCAGGGCTCCTAGTTTTACGTAAGAGCGTCTGCGTCAGCAGTAATGTTCCTCTGCTCTGCCGGACAAGCTGGGCCCCAACGCACACTGGCAAAAGTACGGCGATAGACAGTGGACACACAAGTATGGTACACTTGATTCCCCCAAAGACCTCACAGATTGCACCAAACCCCCAGAGGCACGTCTAGACACGTGTTCAATTAAGAAGAGTTGGCGACTCTGGCGTAAGCTTTCAGGACAGCACCCCAGCGGGCACAGCCTGACCACTTAGCGGCCATTGCAGATGGAGTTACCGGGCAGGTACTACTGAACTGAATCAGTAGGCTACCGGGCGCTGGGGCTAACAGGGTAGGGCAATCCTACCGTGCCGTTATACCAAACCGAATTGGAATACGATGCCCACTACCTCAGACCTTTACACGCATCCTTTATATAAAGAAAGGTAGGCAATTAAGCCCCGAACGGGTTTCAGCCGTGCGTTTTAACCTTCTCCAGTAGTGCAGCCGGGCGGAAGGGAAGTACTGTGCTAGAGTACAAATCAGCAGAAGAGAGCACTGAAGCTCACTGTAGCTCACTATAATAGTACTCTACAGTTTTTTCTTTCTACTTTTTTTTCTTCCCTTCATATACCCACCGACTATCGTTGGCCAGACGGGACGCACACAAATGCCCAGAAGGGAGGGGGGTATTTTCCGACAAACGATTTGTGTGCATTAAATTTTTGGACCCCCCCCCTTCTCATAAAATAATCCGGTAAAGTGTCAGCAAAGTGGAAATCGCCACAGGGGGGCCTCCCACGCACTCCTTCTTAAGGGGGGCACTTAGGGGGGTGCTTCAGTGGATGCGTCCACTAACGAGGGTTTTCAGGCTATTCGTTCAGGGCATCGATAGCCTAAGAATATTTTTGGTGTATTGTTATAGTGCATTAATACGCTAGATATTATTTTCAGGGCCTACTTACAGAGGGGGGACCCCTGAGAGGAGACTTCGTGAGTCCTTCCAGGCTACCTCGCCCCCTGAGCAGCTTCTTCCACCCCCCTCCCGGACACGCCTCGGGCTCTCAAACGCGCTAGCTCTCACTGCTGAGCGAGCACCCCCCCTCCCCTCCCCTTTTTCTTCCTCTCCCTCCTGCCTACCCCCCCCTCCCCACATACCCTTTCCCTTAGGATCCCGACTGAGGGGGGGGTCCCTCCCATCGGCGCTACCCGGCACCCTCGTCGCCCATTGCGAGCTACCCGGCGGTCACATTTAAGCACATCTGAGCTACCCGGGACTTGTCCCCGCCCTGCATTCGGCCGACCCGGGAGTCACATCTGTGCTACCCGGCAGTTTCCTCTTCAAAATCTCACCCAGCCCCCGCCCGACATCCGGCCTACCCGGCAGTCACATTTCACCTACCCGGGAGTTACACCTGAGCTACCCGGCAGTTGTATCCTACAAAAACATCCAAGGCAACTGTGACATTCAGTCTACCCGGCAGTCACATCTGAGCTACCCGGCACTTTCGTCCACTCACTTTCGCATTACCCGGGAGTCACATGTGAGCTACCCGGTACTTTCGATCTCGAACACCGCCAAGGCCCACGACTCACTTCTGAGCTACCCGGCACTCTTCTCTTCCAAATTTCACCAAGTCCCCACACGCACATCTGACCTACCCGATAGTCACCTCCAAGCTACCCGGCACTCACATGGCAGGTACCCGGCGATTCTATTCCACGCACATCTGACCTACCCGGTGATTATCTTGCGAGACTCTCTCCAAATTATTCGTCACATCTCTCCTACCCGGAGAAAAAACTTGGGAAAAGAATCGAAAAAAAATAAGGGGAAAAAAGAAGAAAAGATTTAAACATCCTTAACAAAAAGAAAAAAGGCCGCCTCCTCCCCCCTCACATCCAAACTACCCGGCGAAAATATATTCGATCATCCCGCTCCCCTCACCTTCAGCCCCCCTTACGAGGCTCGGGGCGGCCGGCCCCTCCCAGCCTCTAATCCCGCCCTCAGGCAGGTAGAGGCTCCCCCTGAAACCCACTCCCCAAATCCCCTCGAGCCCCCAGACCTCACGTGACCTTAGCCCCGAGATCCTCTCATGTAAGGGGTGCCAACCCTTATTCTAGAATAGCCCCCGGATTCTCCATATATACTAGCTTTCAACTCTCTTTATTGCTCTTACAGCTTCTTTGTGCACTCTCTTTGTGTATTTCCTTTATTCTCATCTACTCCCCCGATCTCGACCCCCCTTACGAGCCCGCTCCCCTATATACCCACCGACTATGATTAGCCAGAGGGGACCCTCACAAATGCTTATATAAGCTGAAGTATTTTCCGAGAAAGTCGAAGGGGGGGGTCTAAACAATATTTTATTGAAATTTCATCTTTGAAAAACATATAACTATTCTTTCTTTCTAAGCTAATTTAAGATTCTTGAATTTATATGTATTATGTTTTGTACATCTTAATAAATAATATCACTAGATCACCATAATAATTCGATCTTATAAGACTTGATCGAGTGAAATAAAAGATATATTACTACAATCTGACTATTTCACCGGGTAGGCCATATGTGAGCTTCTCAAACTACCGGGTAAGTAGAATGTGACACTAAATTGAAATTAACTCGACTCAAATTATCGAGCCACATCTCAACTACCCAGTGATTTTCACTTCCGGGTAAGGCAAATGTGAGAGGTATGACGCTTTCTCTATACACTACAGCGCTACAGAGACACTTTCTAAGCTACGAAAGGGTTCTAATATAGCGTTTACACCCCCTCTAGTGCTTATGTAGGCTCCCAATAAAGAGATCAAAATCATGTGACCCTCTAATCACGAGACTTATATTTTTGGAATCAATTCAAAAGATGGGAGAAGAAAGGTTTTTAGTATAATTTTATAGTAGAGTAGCTTCTGAACCCAATCTCTGAAGGACCTCTTTATGAGGCCTCACTTCTTGAACGTAGGTCATATAATTGAATAGTTATAATAGAATGAATGATTGAACTGCCCTCTATATCGCTAGTGGCCTTGCACATGACTAAATTACATGATTATATTTGACATCACTCACTGAAGAGATAGCCTGAAAGAAAATCACCGGGTAACCTAGATGTGAAGCTAATCTGGTGAGAATTTTAGTTGTCACATTTTAGTTACCCGGAGTCAGAATCGCCGGGTAGCTTAGATGTGAGACCGATACTGAATGGTAGTGTGATCATGCTTACATTGCTTGCTGTTCTATGTGGGAGCAGAGCTCCCTTATATATACATGAGCTGGTACTGACACTAGCGTCAGCATAACGCTAGTATTTAGCAACCGACTTGAAAATTTAAGCTCTTACATTCTAGTTACCCGGTAGTAAAAATTGGCGGGTAATTTAAATGTGAGAACTCGGCGAAAACTTCGAGTCTCACATCTCAGCTACCCGGGAGTCTAGACCGCAGGGTAGCTCAAATGTGAAAAATAATCTTGAGAGATATCGGGGTCGGGGCTTTGCTTACGTAAAAAAATTAATATAAACAGCACGTTACACATACGCTAGACCTAATACGGCGTTCCCTCTCGGAGATAAAAAGTCACGTGCTCTCTGCCGACTAAGCCCTACCTTTTTGTAATCAGCGCAAAATTTAAGCTCGATCGATATTTTGGGCTATGTTTACAGTGGATACCCACTATAAGTGACCACTGAAGGGATATCCTAAAGGACTCTTTCGGGGCATCACCCACTGAAGAGGTAGCCTGAAGGAAAAATCACCGGGTAGCTAATATGTGAAGCTGACTTTCGAATCTTTTGGTTCTCATATCTCAGCTACCCGGCAGTCAAGATCGGCGGGTAGGTCAGATGTGAAACTAACTTCGAACTTTTGATCTCACATGTCAACTACCCGGCGGTTATTTTTTTCGGCTATGACTTCAGTGGTAGAGGCCCCGCAAGGTTTCGCTTTAGGGGACGGCTCCAGTGGCTACCCCCTATAAAAATGCACTGAAATATCGATCGAGCCCGATTTTTGCGCTGATTTCAAAAATATATATCTTGTTAGTGCACGAGCACGTGACACTTTACTCTATCTAGGAAGGCTCCGACAAGCTCTAGAGTACCTTCTATGTCCTTTTTATAGGTAGAAAGCGTATGTAAGCATAACCCCGATCTCATTATCTCTTAAATAGCGGGTAAAACCTTGTTTAAAACTATCACATCTGGCCTACCCGGCAGTCGAAGTCACCGGGTAAGTGGAATGTGAGTACTTCAAAATACATTTCTACTTTCACATTGCACCTACCCGGTGATTCTGTTTGAGGCTAAGATTACAGTGGTCATTATAGCGGGGGAAGCCCTGAGGAGTGAGGCTCCAGGGCATTCCTTTAGGGCATGCGCCCACTATAAAAACTTTAAATTTTGCGCTAATTCCAAAAAGATGGGTCTTGTTAGTGCCTAGGCCCGTGACTTTTAATTTGATCAGGAGGGCCTATATAAGATCTAGCACATGTTTAATGTAAATTATATAAAAGGGATTTTTAGGTAAGCGTAGCCCCGAAAATCCCCTGCTCACATCTCTATTACCCGGTGATTCAAACTGCCGGGTAGTTGAGAAGTGAAAGTAAAATTTCCACCAAGTATCACTCACATTCCAACTACCCGGTAAGATTTCTCTCAGGCTGTGCTTACAGTGAGTGAGGCCCTGAAGCTGCCTCCTACAGGCTATGCTTTCAGGGTTTGCCCACTATAAAAATACCCTAAAATATGAAAATTCTCCGCTTTTTGCGCTGATTCCAGAAATATACGTCTTATACTGAATGGTAGTGTGATCATGCTTGCATTGCTTGCTGTTCTATGTGGGAGCAGAGCTCCCTTATATATACATGAGCTGGTACTGACACTAGCGTCATGCTGACGCTAGTATTCAGCATCTTAATAGCGAGCGAGCACGTGACTTTCAACTTCAACAGCAGGGCGGGTCCAATAGGTATCGTATGCGCTGGTTATGAATAAATATGCTCTCACATCTAAATTACCCGACAGTTCGTATCACCGGGTAGTCGGAATGTGAGAGCAGCTACCAAATCAGCTTCACATCTGAGCTACCCGAAACTTAGTATAGCTACAGTGAGTGAGCGAGCCCTATAAAATTCACCTTTAGGCTATGCTTCTAAAGCATTTCCGCTATAAGTGCTCTATAATAATACATTGAAAAGTATTTTCCTCAGGTTAGGGTTAGGGGTTAGGGTTCGGTTAGGGGGTTAGAGCGCCCTATTAGAATACTCTTAGGGAGCCGATTTTCGTTTCACTAGAGAATATTATCGATTGTTCAAATATGCAAGAAAAGAAATCAATAAGTGCCTTAAAGTGTATCGTCGCTTAATGTTTTTTTTTTCTGGGCACAGTGGGCTCATAACCTTTCAAGTAGTATGGATACAGGCAGTGCTGATGATATCTCTCTCAAATTTAACTTCGATTTTTTCATCGATTTGGCCAGTTTTTTCCCCAAACTCCTTTAGGGAATGAAAAATGCAAGACCCTCAGGGGCTTGCCACTGTACGCGCGCATATCAAGAGGGCTCGGGCGAAAAAAAACACCACAAAACGTTCGAACCCAATTTTTGGAATTTGACCACCACAACACACCCCAAACACTCCCAAACTTCAGATTAACTTGTCGCGAGCATCTAGCTATCGATTGATACCAGTATCGATCGTGTAGCTACGATGCCGACCGACAAGTGGCCTCAAGTTGGGATTTGCCCCCTAAACACGACCGAACATGCCGCACAAATCAAGCACGATGCACTCGAACTCAAGGCCTACCTCAACCGCGACAAGACTAAGAAACCCAATGTTCCTTACACTGTCGCCATGAAGCTCCTGAATTCTTGCTCGGAGTTCGCTGAGAAGGTGCTCTCGCAGCCCCAACTTGGTGACCTCGTTGCAGACATCACAGGAGCATGCCGCGATATGGCCACCACGCGCGACCACGTCTCTACTATGAAGAATGAGATTCACACATTCTTTCAAAAAGGGGCCAAATCGTCTGCAGAGTCTTCTGCAACCTCCGGGTTCAGAAGAACGCGTGGGTGGGCAGCAGATGCAGCTGCAGCACCTTACCCTCCATCACAAGCCTCACCCCCTTCGACCCTATTTCAACTGCCTTCCACTGTTGGGAGCGCCTCAAACACGTCCCCCAACGCCCAGCAAACAACCACAATCAAGACCCTCGACACGACCACTCAAGAAGATCGAAGCTTTATAGTCAAGATCAATGACCCCAAACACGCTGACACTCTTCGCCGCTCTCATGTCGAACTCCTGAAACGCGTCAACGACGCGCTGTCCAAATCGGGCAGACAGGAGATAAACAAACTCAAGATGCTTGCTGCAAAGCAACTCAAGAGTGGAGACGTCAAGATTACCGCCCGCACCATCGGTGATGCGGGCATGGCTCTCTCCTGTGCCTCACACTGGGTGAAGGCATTGGGAGCCAAGGCAACGCCTGTGATTCCCACATACGGAGTTATAGTGCATGGAATACCGGTGAAGAGCATGCAGCTTCACTCGGAGGAGCTCCAAGAGGAGATGGCTAAGATCATTGTCGCTGACAATGCGTCTACCATCCCCGAAATGGAGATCACACATATCGGCTGGCTTTCGAGGAAAGCAGAGTACAAACCGTGCAGCTCGGTAGTTATTGAGTTCACATATGCTGCGACCGCCAACCTGACCATCCTGAAGTCACTCATCTGGAAGGGTGAAGTCTACGGGGTGGAACGCTACGATCGCTCATGCAGAATGAAACAATGCTTCCGATGTCACAAATACGGCCACGTAGGACCCCAATGTTTGGCAGAAACAGAAAAGTGCGGGCGCTGCGCCCAAAACCACAGTTCAAAGGATTGCCCCGATCCCAAGAACATCAAGTGCGCTGCCTGTGGAGGCAAGCACGATGCCAAGGATCCCATATGCCCTGAGAGGAAGAAAGAGTTGGAGAGAGTCCGCGAGGCCAAGGCCAACTCCCCAAGATTCTGGCCGGTGCCAGCGAACCAGGCCGTTAGGATCACAACCTCTGCTCCAACTCCAGCACCATCTTCCTCTCCCGCACCACCACCACCACCACCATCAGCCACAGGAACACAAACCCAGATGCCCACGATATCTGCGGAAGTGGCAGCAGCCAACCCAACACCAGCTGAGGCCGCCAGAGCAGCAGCTGAATGGACTACTGTCACACATCGCAAACCCGCCAAAGCCAAATCCAAATCGCGAGGCCGATCCCAAACCCGCAAAGGAAATGCGGCTCCCAGGGAACCCTCACCCTTACCCTTCACTGGACCGGCTCCACGAGTGAGCACAACCCCAATACTCCCGCCTCCAAAAGGGGTAAATTACACTGAAGCCCTGGGACAACCGCCCCAAGGCAACAAGAAATCTGCCCCCAAGAACAAGAAAGGGGGACCGGCTCAGGAGGTAATATCCGGGCCGTCCAACATCCCTACCTTAAGTTCCGAGAATTTCCAGACCCCCATGCCTACTACCACCAGAACCAAGTCAACCGGTATGGTCCCCATAAACCTAGCCAGCATCCTTCCCCCAGCGTTCGACAAGTCGGAACTGAAGAAGAGAGCGCAATCTAGGTCCCCTGAAAAGGAGGGAAGAAACATACCCATGACGGTGGTGAGGGCAGGCATGCAAGTAAGAGTCTCTGCACCGGGACCCCGCACCGTGCTGGGAGAGCTCTCGCTCAACAGCAGTCTGAAACGTCAGAAGCTGGACCCCAAAACTGGTGCAAATCAGGGACGGGTTAAGGCACTCGACATGATGTCTGTAGCCTCTTCTTCGAGCGAAGGCTCGAGGAAGTCGCTGAGAGCAATCAAAGCACAGGCCGCGATCGATGCATGTCAAGAGGAGGATGACTATGATGAGCTAAGCACCGACCCCTCCAACCAAGAGGACGAGCTGCCCAAGTCAACCTCACCCTCCGAGACTGAAGACATCCAGAACGAGAACTCCTCCGATACCTCTTAATGAGCGTACATCAGAGCATCTCAATACTCCAGTACAACATGCATAAATCCAAGGACGAAGTTATGGCACCCTTCTTTAGGGACCACAACAATCTCGGGTATTCCATCATCGCGGTTCAAGAACCATGGAGGAACACCCTAGCCCCCACCACGCACCACCCGAGTGGACACGTGTATGAGCTCGCCTGGCCATCGGGCGACATCCCTCGGGTGTGCTTCTTCGTCAACCGGAACATCCCAGTGGCCAACTGGACCCTTGTCCAACACTCCCCCGACTTCATCAGCCTCCGCCTCACCCACCAGGAGGAGGGAGAAACCAAATATCTCTGGATCCACAACGTCTACCGCGCCGCGGAAGATACAGCACACAATAACACCACATCCCTATGGGAAGATGCGCTCTCTGAACCGGGAGAACACCTCTCTGTAGGGGACTTCAACGCCCACCACCCACTGTGGGGAGGGGAGAATGTGGAACAAGACACTGCCGGAGTGCGAGTTATCGGTATCATGGATAGATTCCAACTGGAATCTATGCTTCGCCCGGGTACCATTACCTTCGAGACTCACACGAATTCCTCGACCATCGACTTAGTCCTAGCCTGCCCAATGGCTGCGAATAGGTTGATCAAGACTGGAATCCATGAACGCGCTGGAAATGAATCTGATCATAAACCCATTCTCACCAACCTCCAGCTAAACCTACCAGTCACAGCTGAGGCGACAAGGTTGAACTGGAAGGCCATGCAGCAGGACCCATTCCTGAAATACATGGACGCTCACCTAGCGCCCATTCCAGAACTCCATGACCTCAATACCCGAGAAGCTATCGAATCCACCATCCAAGACATTGTCAATATCATACAAGAGGCCATAAAGCTCTATGTCCCTGAGACAAATGTCACTCGGTGGGCTCGACCCGGCTTCGACCAAGAATGCAGTGCCATGGTGAAGAAAGCCAGACGCCTAAGGAGGCGATGGCAGCAAACCAAAACTGATGAAGCATGGCATCAATACACTGAGGCACGCAATCAGAAGTCGAAGCAAGTCAAGAAACAACTCAAGCTCATCCACCGTGCCTGCATTGAGAAGGCATGCGAGGACCCCTCTGGACTATGGAAGCTAGTCAAGTGGGCCAAGAATCGAGAGACCCCGCGGCAAGGCTTCACGCCAGCCTTGTCACGCGCCGATGGAACCAAGGCCTTCGAGCCTGAAGAGAAGGCCCAGCTTCTCGCACAGAAGTTCTTCCCCGAACCCCCAGAGGCCGACCTGGAAGACATTCGAAACTTCGATTATGAGGCGTACTGGGCCAAGAAGGCAAGCCATCGAACCATCAACCTCACCCACGATGACCCGATCGAATGCCCCGACATCACTCACGATGAAGTGAGGTATGCACTGCTGGCAACAAGACCAGGAAAGGCCCCAGGGCCGTCTGCCATTCCTAACCAAGTCCTGCACCTTGTCGCTAGCCGCATTGTCCCCCGCCTCGTCCCCGTCATGAATGCCTGTCTTCAGCAAGGGGTCCATCCCTCGAGCTGGAAGCAGTCAATCACAGTGGCCCTCAAGAAACCTGGGAAGGGAGACTACACCACCCCAAAATCCTACCGACCCATTGCCCTGTTGGACACTATTGGCAAAGTCATGGAATCGATCATCGCTACCCGAATGAGCTACTGGGTAGAACATCACCTCATGCTCCCTGCAGGGCATATTGGAGGCCGGAGAATGCGCGGGGTGGAGCATGCTCACCATCTCCTGATGGAACGGATCTTCACAATCATGAACAAAAGGGCGGCCAAGGCCGGTAAGGGACGCAGGAAGAAGAAGGTGGCATCACTGCTTATGCTCGACGTATCCGGTGCCTTCGACAATGTGTCCCATGAACGCCTTCTTCACAACCTGAAGAAGCGCGGCATTCCAGCCATCGTCATCAGCTGGATTACCGACTTCCTCAAAGACCGCCACACAGTAATCAAGATGCCTGAGTACTGCTCAGAACGAATCGAGACCCCGACTGGAGTGCCGCAAGGCTCCCCGATGTCACCAATCCTCTACCTCTTCTACAATGCCGACCTGATCGAGGACCTGGCCATCTCAGGCTTGTGCACCACGATGGGATGGATCGACGATGTAGGAATCTTGGTGGAAGGAGACTCTGCAGAAGCCAACTGTAGGCTACTCGAAACAATACTACCCCGGGCTGAAGCATGGGCTCGCACCCATGCCTCAGTCTTCGCTCCCGACAAGTTCAGCCTCACCCACTTCTCTCGGGATAACACCCAAAAAGTGAGCGTGAACATGCAAGTCGGGGCTCAAATCATCGAAGCCAAAGAGTCGACCAAAGTGCTAGGCGTGCACTTTGACAGCAGACTCACATTCCTCCCCCACATTCTCAAAATGGAGAAGGTGGCAACCAAGAGACTCGGCGCTATGTCAGCGATTGCGGGGTCAACGTGGGGTTTCAGCCTCGAGGATGTCCGCAAAGTCTACACTGGAGCAGTCATCCCAGCAGTGTACTTTGGATGCTCAGTATGGTCAGCCCACGCTGGAGCACACGGAATGATCACCATCCAGAAGAAAATACTCAAGATTCTCGCCAACATCCAGAAGAGGGCAGCGGCACTCATTGCGGGGGCCTTTCGGACTACTGCAGGCTCTGCTCTCGACATCGAACTTCACCTTCTCCCAGTAGCACAGAGGCTGGAGAAGATGAATGGAGAGTCTATGATTCGGATCATGGGTTCCCCAGTGGAGGGTACTATCATGGACTCTAGATCCCCGGGAGTGCGCACAGAGAAGCTGCAAAGCCCTCTGCAGCGACTCGCGGAGGACTATTGCGACGTGATGGATCCCCTCCTCATGGAGGACCACCTCGACATCATGGAGGAAGTCTACCCGTTCGAGGTAGCACCATGGTGGCAAGCTCCAGAGGTGTTCATTGACAGTGATGCGAAGTCAGCAGTGGCTACACATGACAGGGTCATCAACTCCTCGGGAACTCACACCATCAACCTCTACACCGATGGGAGCGGACTCGATGGGAAGGTGGGGGCAGCAGCAGTAGACTTTGACCAAAAGTTTGCCAAGCTACCCTACTACACTCACCACTGCGTCCGCAGGGCTAAGAAGATGTGTCTTGGCACTCTCAAGAATGCTACGGTGTTCGCTGCAGAGCTCAAGGGCATCGAACTAGCACTCGACATGGTCCATGGAGGCCCTGAATCTCAGCTGAAGTATGTAAATATCTTCACTGACAATCAGGCCGCCCTTCAGCGGATCCGTCGCCCCAAATGGTGCTCGGGGCAGGTATATCTACACAATGTCATCGAGAAGCTGGACCACCACCGGTCTACCGGCCTGGTAATCCGCCTACACTGGATACCTGCCCACATTGGAGTCCCGGGCAATGAAGCTGCTGATGAAGCAGCCCGCATGGCCGGGACCTTACCCCCAGAACCCTCACCGATCCTTCGATCGGCAGTCAAGATGCAAGTCCAACAAAGGGTGCACAGGCACTGGGCCACATCATGGGAGAAGAGCTCCCATGGTAGAATGACCTACGACCTCGAGCCCCGACCTGACAAGAAAGTCCTGAAGAAGCACAGAGGTCTCCGCAAGGCAGAGAGCTCTATGTTGATACAGGCACGTACCGGCAAAATATCAGTGGGAGCATACCTCTTCAGCATAGGACGTGCGGCCGACCCCTACTGCTCCCACTGCCCTGGAACCAGGGAAACCATTCGACATGTCCTCATCGACTGCCCGGAGTATCTCAACCTGAGGTACGGGGTATTTGGGGACCTCCTGGACCGGGACAAACGCTACTTTAACCGGAAGGCCATGCTATCGGACCCCGCACTTAGCAAGCAAGTCACCAATTTCTTATTCCAAACACAGCTCTTCGGGCAGTTCTTCTCGGTGCCAACGGCACCAGCAGAGGAGGACTAAGACTGTTACCATCCAAGCCAACCAAACACCAGCACAACTTTGGGCAACGCCTTGTTGCACAGAAACGGAAGACTGGGGTACAACCCAGCAAGAGCCAAGGGGATTAGGTTCCCATAATTCATGTACCAATATTTGAGCCTCAACAAACGACATGCTTCTCTTTGTTTGCTTTAGAACTTTTTGATAGAGGAGAACAGGTGCCACTCGCTGGAAGCGAAACAGTGGATCCCGATGTCTTGGCACTGCCAGTCATCGGGGCACCGTAGGATTTTGATTCTCTCTGGGGGACGGACGGAGCTCTTGGTGACAACAAGGACTCTGTCATTGTACTACTACTCTTTGTACTACTTTTTAGTGGCGTTGGTCTCTGTTTTCAGATGGGGGGCATCTTGTTTTCTTTATTTTAGCATCTAGCTGGGAGTTCCAACCCGGTTAGTGAATTGTTGAGTACTTGACTTAGAAACCTCGGCATAGCCTCACGGCTGAAGTAGTATGACTAAATCAATCAATCAATCAATCAATCATAGCCTCACGGCTGAAGTAGTATGACTAAATCAATCAATCAATCAATCATTCAAAAATTTCTTTTATATTTTTCTTTAAAAAAAATCTAATATACATCGAGTTTTTTAAACCCTACAAATCATAGACCTCCCAGCCTATAAATTCACCAATTGATCCCTTCTATACCCTAAAATAGAGCTATAAATGGGGTGTTTTTTCATTAAAAAACAAAACTAAGGGGCAGCGGCTTAGCCTCAATAGATCGTAATAACAAGACTACTCTACTATTTACAGCACCGAGTCCCATGTCTAAGTCGTATGCAAAGGTTTTATCCCCACGCATGGTAAAATTGCAAGACGTCAGCTAATACTACAGAATTGCTCTATAATATCAATGCCAACCAGCTAAGATGCAGGGCCGAAGCCTATTCGTATCCGACTACGATGTGTGGGAGAAAATCGCCGCGTTCTGGCATGGATTCTGACTTAGAGGCGTTCAGCCATTATCCAGCAGATGGTAGCTTCGCGGCACTGCCTTGTCAGACAGCCG
>Ga0302140_10007676_pt1 | contig 13494 bp, 12 predicted proteins | sample I_Bog_E1_1_FD_202095 | JGI IMG/M metagenome (GOLD analysis project Ga0302140, IMG submission 202095) | Peat permafrost microbial communities from Stordalen Mire near Abisko, Sweden - I_Bog_E1_1 | ecosystem: Environmental > Terrestrial > Soil > Wetlands > Peat | place: Sweden: Abisko, Stordalen...
CTTTGAATGATTGCTGCTGCTCGGCAAAATCCCCGCCATATTCAATGTGATAACCCAGGGGCACGCTCACTTTACTTAAGATCGCACCTTGAATGTTTTTCATCAGCGTTCCCAGGTCTACCCCCTCCCGGCGTGCGCTGACAACCCCCATCGCCTGCAGGTTTTCGCGATTAATTTCTGCATCGCCCGGTTTTAGCTGTACCGACGCCAATTCACTTATGGGCACCAGCTTCCCGCTGGGCACAAAAATGGTTTGGTTTTTAATATCCTCAACATTCAGGTTACGGTTACCCGGGTAAACCATCCGGATAGGGGAGAGCTGCTCCCGTTCCAGGATATTTCCAATTACATTCCCTTCCAGCGAATTTTGAACCTGGAACTGCAGGCTGGACGGTGTAATACCATACTGTGCCAGTTTGCTGTAATACGGGTCGATGCTGACGGACGGGCCGGCTATCACAATCCCGTCAAAAACATCTGCGGCGCCGTCAATCTTGCTAACCACCGCTGCAACCTGTGTGCTTAAACTTTGCAGCTTTTGCTGGTTATCACCGAATATTTTTATTTCGATGGGTTGGACCGATGTGGTCAAATCGCCGATCATATCTGTAATTACCTGGCCGAAATCTATCCGCAGCGCGGGTTGGTTGGCGGCAATTTTTAGCCGCAATTCATTTATAACCTCGTCGGTGGTTTTGTCTCTTTTCTTTTTTAACTGTATCAGGTAGTCGCCTTTATTTGGCTCTGTGATGTAAAAGCCCATTTCGGTACCTGTACGCCTGGAATAGGCTTCTACTTCCGGCTGCGCCGTGATGATCTTTTCTATTTGCCGCAGCATCCGGTCAGTTTCATCCAGCGAAGTACCGGGCGGCGATGTATAGTCTAAAACAATGCTGCCTTCGTCCATATCGGGCAAAAACCCGGTTTTCAGCAGGCGTGGGACTAAAACGATCGTCACGATAGCCCCGGCAATAATTGCGAGGCTTACGTAGGGCCTCAAAATAAACCATTTGACCCAGCGCTGTTTTTTAACGTGATGCTCCTTTTCTTTAACTTCCTGCTTTTCTTCTTTATGTTTACTTAGCAAGATGTAGATGGTAGGCAGGCCTATCCAGGTAACAAAAAACGAACAGGCCAATACAATGATCATGGTATTGGTGAGCACCTTAAAATAAGCGCCGATAAAGCCGCTCAGCAGCAAAAAGGGAATAAATATAACAATGGTGCTTACGGATGAACCGACCATGGCCGGGAAAAGATAGTCGATAGCCGTTTTTACCAATTTTAAAGGGTGTTCGCGCGGGTGTTCTTCATGTGTGCGGTGTATTTGTTCAACCACAACAATTGCATCGTCGATGATCAAGCCTAAAGATGCCGCGATGGCCCCGAGCGTCATGATATTGAGCGTATAACCCACCCCATAGATCACAATGAGGCTCAGGCCCAGCGTTACCGGGATGGTGATCAGTATAACAGCGCTGGCTTTTATCGAGCGCAGGAAGATGATAGCAACAATAATTGCCAGCAGCAAACCGATCCACAAACAGTCAGTTACGCTTGTTATCGAATCGTTTACAAAGTCAGCTTGCTCATAGTAAGGTTTGATAGTGACATCATGCGGCAATATTTTCTTCAGCTTGTCGATCTTGTCATCCATATCAGACGACAGCGAAACCAGGTTAGCATCAGGCTGCTTGATCACGGCGATCAGTACCCCGTCGTGCCCGTTGGCGTTTATGCGCGTATATTCTATACTTTCCTGCACGGCGATGTCTGAAAAATCCTTCAGTCGGATCACTCTTTTGCGGTTATTGCTGATCACCAGGTCGCCCAACTGGTCCATCGCGTTAATGGTGGCATCTGTAACCGTCAGGTAAAGCATGTTGTAATCAGAAAGATAGCCCTCCGATTTTACAAAATTGGTATTGCTCAGCGCTGTGCTGATAATATCAGGCGTTAAGCCCAGCGTGCTCATTTTTTGCTTATTGAGCGTGAGCCAGTATTCTTTGGCTTTCCCGCCAATAACGCGGATCTCTGAAACACCGTCAACCTGCGACAAAAAGGGCTTTACCGTATACGTCGCCAGCTGCCGCAGCTCGATAGGCGAGCGGTCGTGGCTCTCAAGCGTATATCCGCTCACCGGCAGTATGGATGGGTTCATCTTTTCCGCAGTGATCGTCACATCCGCAGGGAGGTCGTTTTTTATTTGGTCGATATTGGCCTGTATCTTTTGCAGGCTCAGGTCAATATCGGCATCCCAGCTCATAAAGGCCGATATTTCGCAGCTCCCACGGCTGGTGGTGCTGCGTACCATTTGCAGATCGGGTACTTGTTTAATGGCATTTTCAAGCGGTTTGGTTACCGTAACCATCATTTTGTTAACCGGCTGCAGGCCTTCTTCGGCAATAACCTTTATTTTGGGGAAAGTGATCTCGGGAAAAAGCGAGGTTTGCAGCTTGGTGTACACAAATACCCCGCCCGCAATAACCAAGGCCAAAACCAGGCTGATAGGCTTCCTGTGTGTTAAAAAAGTATCTTTTATCGGGGTCATTGCGAAACGATTTTAACTTTAGCAGTATCGGGCAGCCCATAATTGCCGGTGACTACGATCTTATCCGTTGGCGAAAACAGGGGTGATAATATCTCCACCCGGTCGCCCGATGTGATGCCTTCTTTTACCGGTACTTTTACCGCAGTGGTGGGATTGATCAGCTTCATCACCCAAAAATTAGTTTGGGTTTCATTGGCGAGTATAGCCGATTTTGGCAGCGAAATGGTATTGGTTTTAGCTGATTTGATAATCCGCGCTTTGGCTATAAGGTTTTCAGGTATTTCCTGGCTGGTGTTAACACTCAGTTCCACGCTTTGCGTTTGCGATACGGTATCAACCGATGGCAGGAAGGTCTTTACCGTGCTCAATATTTTGCTGCCACCGGGCAAGGTGAGTTCAACTTCCTGCCCCATTTTTACATATTGCTTCAACTCATAGGGCAACTGAAGCAGGAATACAAAACTCGACCGGTCGCTGATCGCCGCCAAAGCTTCGCCGTCCTGCACATAATCCCCGGTTTGATGGTTGATAACGGAAATATACCCTGTGGCCGATGCTTTTATTTTGTTTACCCCCGAAAATTTAAAACTGGTATCCAGCACATTGATGGTATTGCCCAGTGTTTGCGCTTCCTTTGTTTTAATGATAAACAGCAACTCACCCTTGCTCACATTTTGCCCCGGTTGTACATTGGCTTTCTCGACATAACCATTGGCATTGGATTTTACATAGTTTTTTTGCAGCGTGGTCGACATCGCATTCAGGTCGATATAATCAACCAACGCACTGTCGCTGACCGACGTTACCGTAACAGGTGTTTGCGAGGCAACTTTTGTATTATCGTCGTCATCATCGCCGGCGCTTTTGTTGCTCCCGCATGAAAAAAACAGCGCGGCAACAGCTATCGCAAAAAAAAGCTGCCAGGCACGGAAGTATACTTGGGTGAATGTTTTCATTTTACCGGTTCCAGTAATTTAGCTGATTGATCAACTGTAATTTATTAATATTGGTGGTGGTGCGCAAATTTTTTATGGTGAGGTAATTATTGATCGCCAGTATCAGGTCGGCAACCCTAACGTCGCCGGTTTCCAACAGCTTCGAATCCACTTTTACCAAACTTTCAGCGTATTTCATCTGCTCGTCTATCTGGCTAATCAGGTTGTCGTTTTCGCTGATCTGCTGGTTCAGCTGGGCTATCTGCTGGTGGTATTGGGTATTAAAAAAAGCTTTGTAGTTTTCGCGCGTTTCCTCCTGCAAAAAAAGCTTTCGGTATTGCATTTTACGCTGGCCGCCGTCGTAAATCGGCATGGTAAAGACGAAGCCCGCGCTTATGCCAAAGTTTTTGTAAGCCTGGCCCATAAAATCCGAGTTATAGCCGCCATCGGCATTTAGCGTAATCTTAGGTTTGTAGCTAAAATCAACCAACTCGCGGCCGTTCACCAGTTTTAAGCTGTCCAAATGGAACTGCCTGAAAAAGATACTGGTGGAAGGATCGGGCAATAAGGGCCGTCGAATGTCCGGCTCAGCCAATTGTATCATGCTCGTGTCGGCTATTCCGGCCAGGTAATTCAGGGTGGTATAATCATTTTTATACAACAACCGGGCTTGTAAAACCGCCAGTTGCTGCTGTTTTAAGGTAACCAAAAAAGTAAGGTAATCGCTTTGATGGTACACATTATCACGCGTAAGCTTTTTAAACAATTGCTCTTCCTGGCTTAGCAGGTCAACCACTTCCTGGTTGAAACGGTATTGCAGCAGGTCGCCATAAGCAGTTATGTATTGTGTGGTGATGGCTTTTTTTAAATCCTGCTCGGATATTTTGCCCGAATTTCGAAGGGATTCGGATTGCAGGACAATGGTTTGTATCTGGGCATCCAGGCTTTTTTTTGTGACGAAAGTTTTACTGGCGGCAAGCAGCGCATTTAAGGTATGGTTGTTGGTTATCGGTTCCGAATAACCAAATCCATCAATTATCGGTGCATATAAACCACCGCTATTGGCATTTACCTGCGGCTGGTAGCCTGCCAGCAAACGCAGGCTATCCTGGGCGTTTGAAAGGACCTGGTTACCCAGGTCCTTTAACAAGGGGCTATTATTTTTTGCTATATCGAGGTAATGGTCGAGCGTATAGGTTTGGGCCAGCGCAGCGGAACAGGTAAAAAAGCATAAAGCAATACTGCAAAAAAACTTAGTCAGGGCTTTCAAGAAGGGTATTTTTTTAGCTAAACTAAAGTTAAATTTTGGATTATTTTGGGATGGTGAAATATAAAGTAACCTCGCTACCGTTTTTTCTTCGGATGTCTTTTCATGTGAAAAAACCGAAACGATAAATACTAAATTGGTTTTCGCGTCGAATTTAAAAACAATTAAAAAGGGGAAAACGTCGGTCTGCGCTTCGCGATATCTTCCCTTTAATGGATAATACAACGGGTTTGCTACGACTGCCCTTATCTTTTTTGCTACTTCATCCTTGAATCGATCACCTAAACCCGTTTGCTTTTCTTCATATCATTCCCAGGCCTCGATAATTTCATTTTGCGCTTTAGGTAACTGTAAAAAGGTATTGTTCACTTTTTAGCGCGTTTTTTCCTCAAATCTTCAATGGATGCCTCAAGCTCATCCCAGGTATAACCCCTGTCTATCCCGGCGTCATATCTTCGTACCCGCTCATCAAGTTCAGCTACAAATTCTTCATCTTCAGACCAATCCATGGCAGGCGTTATCTGATCCTTAAGTAAGGTGTAAATTGCCTCTACTTTTTCATCGTCAGCCACCCTTATATAATCATATAGCCTTTCCCTGATTGCCGTAGTTGTCATAATCACAATGTTTATAACAAATTTAGTCATAATCATCAACAGCGTAAACTTTTTTCGCCGCGAAATGGTGTACAGCGAGTCCCCTCATCGTCGCAACCAGCTATGCTGCGTTAGTCCCATTTTTTATTCACCCCCATCAACCGAAAACCTTTACTTTTGCCCGATGACTGATGACAGCGCTTTAATTGACCAGGAAGAACAGGATCTTTATGAGCACCTGCGTATCACGGTCGACAAAGGGCAGTCGCTTTTGCGGATCGATAAATTTTTGATGCACCGCATTGAAAATGCATCCCGCAACCGTATCCAAAATGCAATCGACCTGGGCAATGTGCTGGTCAACGACAAAACCATAAAGCCAAGTTATAAGGTAAAGCCGCTCGATATTATTTCCGTGGTACTGCCGCACCCGCCACGCGATACGGAAGTTTACCCGGAAAACATTCCCCTGGATATTGTTTACGAAGACGACGATGTGCTGGTAGTAAACAAACCGGCCGGCCTGGTGGTGCATCCGGGTTACAATAATTATACCGGCACACTGGTTAATGGCCTTGTTTTTCACTTTCAGCAATTACCCACTTTACCAGGTAATGACGGGCGCCCCGGTTTGGTGCACCGCATTGATAAGGATACATCGGGATTGTTACTTATCAGTAAAAATGAGCGGTCCATGACCTGGCTGGCCCGGCAATTTTTTGAGCATACCATCACCCGCAAATACCTCGCACTGGTTTGGGGCGATTTGGAAACCGATGGCACAGTTACAGGGTACATCGGCCGCAGCTTCAACGACAGGCGCGTGATGTCGGTTTATGATGATCCGGAGAAGGGGAAATGGTCGGTAACGCATTATAAGGTTTTGGAGCGTTTAACCTATGTAACCTTGGTAGAATGCCAGCTGGAAACCGGCCGCACCCACCAGATCAGGGCGCATTTGAAGCACATCGGCCACCCGCTGTTCAGCGATACGATGTATGGCGGCGATAAAATTTTAAAAGGCACTCTTTTTGGCAAATACAAACAATTTGTTGAAAATTGCTTTGAATTAATGCCCCGGCAGGCGCTGCATGCCCAAAGTTTAGGCTTTTTACACCCCACATTAAAAAAGCGCCTCTATTTTGAAGCGCCGCTGCCAGCCGATTTTGCGGCGGTATTGGATAAGTGGCGGAGGTATAGTGACCTGAGATTAGAGGCTAGAGATTAGAAAGAGGCTTTTACATTTAATTTTACAGACATGAGACACCATCTTACCGTTCGTTTCGTTTTTTTAACTAATCTCTATTCTCTAACCCCTAATCTCTAAGCCCCAGCCTCTAATCACTAACCATGACCCCCCATTTCATCAATTTTAACGGAGAGATAGTGCCGGCAGATACCAAACTGCTTTCGGTGGGTAACCGCGCATTCAGGTATGGCGATGGCCTGTTTGAAAGCATGCGGATGATGAAGGGGCAGCTGAAATTTGCCGATTTGCATGCCGATCGCCTGCAGCGAGGTATGAAAGCGCTGAAGATGGATGGCTACTCGCAGATGGATACCTGGTTTTTGCGCGAGAGGAGCGACGACATTGCGAAGCGAAATAAGGCGAAGCACGGCCGCCTGCGCCTAACGGTTTTTCGCGATGCGGAAGGATTATACGCGCCCTCGCAAAATAAAATGGGCTGGTGCCTGGAGATACAGCCATCAGACGAGCCCCGGTACTTCTTAAATACCCGGGGCCTCATCATGGACATTTTTCCGGAGCTGCAAAAGCCCAAAGGATACCTGTCCAATATTAAAACATCCAGCTCGATGCTGTATGTTATGGCCGGCCTTTATAAAACACAAAACAAGCTGGACGATATTTTTATATTGAACCAGGATGGTAACCTGTGCGAAGCCGGCAGCTCAAATGTTTTTATTGGGTATCAAAATGAGCTTTATACGCCGGCATTAAGCGAAGGCTGTGTGGAAGGGGTAATGCGCCAGGTGGTGATAAAACTGGCCAGGGAAAACAATATCCCGGTTACCGAGGCCCAGATAAACCCTGATATTTTGTATGAAGCGGATGAAGTTTTTTTAACCAATGCAGGCAGGGGGATTCAAAGCGTTATGGGCTTTGGCGTGCGCCGGTATTTTAACGAGGTAAGCAAATTGCTCACCGATGAGTTAAACAAGCTATAGCATTTTTTATTCCGCTTGTTTTAACGACAACTTTTGCATCAGTTCGTCGTTATCGGTATTAATAAGATCGACAAGGTCAACTTCAAGTATCTCGGCAATCTGGATTAGCCGGGTTAAGGTGATACTGCTGTAGCCTAACTCAATCTTACTGTACGCATTTTGCGAGATGTGGAGTTTAACGGCAAGATAATCCTGTGTGTAATTTCTGAATTCCCGGATTTTACGAATGTTAGCCACAATGGCCCTTGTTTTAAGGTCACTTAATGATTTCATAGATTACTGTGTAAATTACTTTAGGGTGAAATATACGGAATAAAAAACGATGCGGTTTTTTATAAAAGCAAAAAAAAGTGAAAATAATGAAAATATATATATCTGCGGGTTAATTATTCTGTAGACGAATAAAAAATTACCCGGAATAGTGTAAACAACAGTAAAACAAAGAATAACATTTCGTTTTGCTTGTCCAACAAAAATTGTGCGACCTACTGCAAATCACACAAAGAATTACCGAAAGCTGATTAATTTTGATACTATTGTATTACAATTATTTTGATTACCCCATTGAAGCCGCATCAGATCAAGCACCTTGTTTATACCGCTCTGCTGTTTTGTGCAATCGTATTTGCTTTTCCGTCCTGTAAGAATGAGTGGATATCTCCTGGTAACGTTACGCCTATTATTGACACCGGCGGTAGTACAACAACCAAAGTAGATTCATCTGCAACGTTTAACAGCCCCACAGGAATCGTTCTGGATGCTTCAGGTAATATTTATGTGGCCGACTGGGGGAATAACCTGATCAGGGAAATATCGACCACCGGAGCGGTTACTACTTTTGCCGGCAGTGGCTTTGCCGGTTATAATGACGCAATGGACACCCTGGCATCGTTCACCATGCCTACCGGCCTGGCCATTGATCCACAGGGAAATATATTTGTAGCCGATGCCGGCAATAATTTGATCAGGGAAATCAATCCTTCAGGGTCAGTAACAACCATTGCCGGAAGTGATACAACGGGTTACGCGGATGGCCTGGACTCGGCAGCTATATTTTTTAACCCGCTGGGCGTGGCGGTGGATGCTAATGACAACGTCTATGTTGCGGATGCAGGGAATAACCTCATCCGTTTGGTAGCACCCGGTGGTAATGTTTCCACTTTTGCCGGCATGTTCAATACCGGCTCGTCCACTACATTATCGCCATTTAATAATCCTACAAGCGTATGCATCGCACCCAGCGGCAACCTGTATGTGACCAACTACCTTGATGATGATATCCTGCAGGTGAGCCATTCAGGTGCGGTCAGCACCTTTGCGGGGCAGGATACGGTACAGGGTTCGGCCAATGGACCGGCATTGTCAGCCACCTTTTATTACCCCAACAGTATAGCGGCTGATGCAAACGGCAATTTGTACGTATCCGACGGGGTGAACAACATTATCCGGAAGATCGATGTCAACGGCAATGTCAGCACATTTGCGGGCAGCGGTGTGCCCGGCGCCATCGATAGTACCGGGGTAAACGCATCGTTTAATGGCCCGGCTGGCCTGGCGGTTGACGCCGCCGGGAATGTTTTTGTTGCTGATGCGAACAATAACGAAATACGCAAGATCACCCCGGCAGGGGTTGTAACGACAATTGCCGGCACCGGCGTTCAGGGCTCCAAAAACGGCATAGCTGTAGCCCACCGCAACCGCAGGGTGCTTAAACCTAAGCTTAAACTCAAGATTGTACCAAAATCAGGACTGGATAGGATTTACAAGCCAAGGGCCAGGCGGAATAGATTTGCTTTGAGAAATTTACATCGTTGAGTAACCGGATGCGCTAACAGTGTTCCGCTCAAAACGCGATAACTCCGCAATTCAATAGCCCAGCCTTAAGCAACCGCAGGTTTTAACTTGTCCCTTTTGAAAGCGGCGTCAATTATCCTGGTGGAAATGTCTTTGCCGTGGCCGCCTTTTTTAATTTCTTCGGACGAAACGCCGTATTTTTTGCCCCAATATTCATCCTCGTAATTTTCCCTGATCTGGCTGATTTCCCGGTTTTGATCTTCGGCTTTAATGCTATTATTCATGACTGTATTGGTTTTTATGTGGGAGCGAAATATTTAACTTAAAGTTTAACTAAATATAAAATGCTTATTTACAAATTGTTAACAAACCATTTATCCGGGCTTGTTAGTGTGTAAAGTACACTTATAAACTTTGTTAAAGTTAGCACGAATACTGTTAATGCAGCATTACCCTTTTGTTAAGTTAATGTTAACAGATGGATAGGATGGGGGCTTTAAATTTGTTGAAACACGATGTGATGCGTTCCGGGGTAAGATAAGGAACGCATTTTTTTATTTGGAAGGTCTTACCTATTGTACTACGCGCAGCGGGCTAAGCGTTCCATTTTTGCACGCGGAACAAGTGGAACATTGTGAAACATGCTCATTATCAGGTGTTTTCGCTGTTAATCAAATGATTGAAAATGCGTAAATCACTGATAGCCAGGTATATCAAAATTGGTGTTTTTGGGCGAACCTCTGTAATTAATTGATAATCAGTCGTTCCAAGTTTTCATGAGGACTGGACAAACATAGTGGAGCACGAGTAAATCCACCTATTCGGGCAGCCGCTTATACTCGCGCTTGAATGGGAGAAACAACCGTCGACCAATAATCCATCCCATTGCCTTTCATTTTTTTTCCCGTTTCAGCAGGGTCTCTCGCAGAGGACCCTGCGTCCCCCGTGACATATGACAGCGCAGGGTCCCGTGCCGGAGACCCTGCGACGACGGAAAAACCCGCAAATTGTCCGGTAGCCCCGATCATTAATATTTTCATAAATTAGCTATTATATCTTCTATCATGATGATTGGATGAGATGAAATCCGGTACTATCCAAAAAAACCGGGCGGATAAACTTTCTGTCCGTGTTTCGAGGCCATTTCAAGATGAAACAGCCTTCTTTAGATAAATTGCTATAAACTAATATCCTTTGCGATTTCAATCTTATGCGACGGTGAGAACGATCTTACCCTGTATACTTCTATGTTCTGCGCGTTCGTGCGCTTTGCGTGCCTCAGCCAGAGGAAAAGTACTGTCAATCGCTACACGAATGGTTCCGTCATTAAGCAATCGGGCAAGTTCTTTAAGCTGCGCGCCACTCGAACGCACTTGGGTTGATGATACTTTAACGCCCAGCTTCTCCGCTTCTTCTGCGCTGTTGAAACCTAAACCAAATATCGGAAATAAGGACCCGCCACGCTTTAGCGTACGTAAAAAACGCCCGGTAGTTGGCCCGCCTACAGCGTCAATAACAAGATCTGCATCTTTTACAACATCCCCGGCGGCGGTTTTCGTATAGTCGATAAATTCGTTTGCTCCCAAGTCTTTCAGGAAAGCTTCGTGTTTTCCTGAGGCTACAGCGATCACATACGCCCCCTTCCATTTAGCCAGCTGAACGGCAAAATGTCCAACACCGCCTCCTGCACCATTGATCAAAACCTTTTTGCCCTCGAGCGGCACCGGCACATGCTGGAACGGTTGAATCGGGTTCTGCACCTCGTGGCCCTGATCGATCATAAACTGCCATGCAGTAAGCAGTGACATAGGCGCTCCGGCAGCATGGACATGATCTATGCCAGCTGGCTTAAGCGCAATTTCGGATGCAGGCGCCGTAACGTATTCCGCATAGGCCATGCTTTGACCGGCAGCCCCATCCGGAAAACGAAGCATGGAATATACTTCGTCGCCCACTGAAAATCCTTGTACATCTGCTGCAATTTCTTCAATTACACCTGATACGTCTGTTCCCAGGATGAGGGGAAAGTCAACTTTTGGGCGCCATTCAGGGGGCAATATGGTTAATCCGTCGCGCAAATACCAGTCCGGCGGGTTTATACCAACCGCATGAACGCGAATAAGCACCTCGCCTGGTTTTAGCTGTGGAATTGGCGCATCTTCGTATTTTAGCACTTCAGGGCCGCCGAACTCGTGCTGGCGAACTGCCTTCATTGATCCATTCATATTTTTTGATTTTAAATTCAATTGCTTTGATTAATATTTCTTGTATTAGCTGTTTTTATCATGATGATTGGATGAGATTAAATCCGGTACTATCCAAAAAAATCGGGCGGATAAACTTTCTGTCCGTGTTTCTCGGCAATAACCCCCAATTTTCCAATAAAATAGTCCTATCGGACAAAAGTTAGATCACAGGATGATGAGCGGTGAAGGAGATCGTAAACCAAAAGGATGACCCCGTCCTATAATACTATCAACCCCGATTTCACCGCAATGTATTTTTTGACGATATATAAACTTAACTCCTAAACATAATGATCCGTACTCGCCCTGTAGTACCGCTCAAATAGTTTGACCCGGTTTTCGGGTGCGATCCCCTTGCCCTGATCAATGACGATAATTTTTGTAAAGCCCCTGATCTTTTCGGCATGGATATCGATCTGTAATGAATCAGGCGTGTATTTAACGGCAATATTAATCGTTAGCCACGCCGTAATCCATACTACTCAGGTAGGTCAGCAAGTCTGGCCCTGTGGGGTTCCAGCCCATCTATTTCCGCGTTAGGGCACTGGAGGCCGGAAGATCGATCTCCCACCTGTCTGTCAATTCAGTAATTAGCTGATTTGTTTATTTCTTATCAAGGAAATTGGGAGGGTACACTTTTTGCCCGTGCTTTTGAGCAATTGCCTGTAGTTTTTTTATGGATTCCGCGTCCATTGGCGGCGGCGGGAGAAATTCGCCGGCAGCCACAGGCTCGCCTATTTCTTCAAAAAACTCTTCCAGCCCGGCAGGCACTACTGTACAAAGCAAATGCGCTAACTTATCGCTTACATTTTTAAAATAATGTACCACTCCGCCTTCGGGTATTACCACGAAGGAGCCTTTGGTTGCCGTATACGATCCGGCTTCAGAATGAACCTGCACCTGACCATCGACAATATAAAAGGATTCATAAAAACTTGTGTGGGAATGAGGTCCCGGACCGCTTTGAGGAGGCACCAACATGTCAATGGTAGAAAATGCGCCATTGGTTTGCTTGCCTGAAACAAGTATGCGATAATTATCGCCCACTACTGATAATATTTCCCCGCCTTTTGGATCGACTGTAATTGGCGCTGGTTTTGAGTTTTCCATATTGATATTTGCTATGTGTAAAAAATTTATTTGGTTTCCGCTAAAATAATTTGAGGCTCAGCGCTGTAAAAATTAAAAAACTTAAAAGCGAAATAAGCGTTCTGATATCGTTGTAAAGTTGCCAGCGCTTTTGTATGGCTTTCCAGTTTAAAGGTGCTGAGTCTGTTGTCCATGTTATAATCTTATTGTTCATCGGTACCTCAATTAATACTGTTATCAGTAATGCTGATACCGCTAAAAATACCGAACAGGGATATAAAATAGATTCTGCAAGTGTTCTTTGAGGAAGTAAGCAGGCACATACGACCATCAGAACAATGCAGGGAACGGCAATTATTCTCATGGAAACGCCAAGATTGCGATTAATAATTTGCGCGATGTGCACAAATTCACTTAACGGAAATTCATGAAAAGACCGGCCAATGGAAAGCCAGGAACCCCAAAACACGCCTGATAATAAAAATAGAAGACTGAGCGCTGCAAATTGAGTAATATGAAATGCCATTTACTAAAACTAACGTAGATCCGTGCCACTCTAAAATACGGTAACTACAAAGAATTGGCAAGACAAAACAATAGTCGAAAAAGTCGTTACAAATGGATTTTTAAAAAAAACAGTCCTTTTAGTCGCAAATTAATTATTTTTAAAAGGGCGCAAATCACTCATTTAGATATTATAGTAATAAATACCCATCCGGTTTGAATTATAAGTTTACAGAAACCAATTGTATTATGCCGATAGAATTTGAATTTCAAGTAAGGAAAAATTATCAATTTATGACAGCCTTTGCCGATCATTTTAACGCGG
>Ga0302140_10007678_pt1 | contig 13492 bp, 9 predicted proteins | sample I_Bog_E1_1_FD_202095 | JGI IMG/M metagenome (GOLD analysis project Ga0302140, IMG submission 202095) | Peat permafrost microbial communities from Stordalen Mire near Abisko, Sweden - I_Bog_E1_1 | ecosystem: Environmental > Terrestrial > Soil > Wetlands > Peat | place: Sweden: Abisko, Stordalen...
CGCTGATAGGTGCAGTGCCCGCTTATGTAGATAAATCCGGATCTCTCTTTGTGGTAGCGTGGATACAGGATGATTATAGCTATGCTATAGCGCAGGCAGTGAAGGCAACACCGCTACCAAAAATACCACTGGATGCAGCGCTCACAGCCGTAAACAACCCCGGCAACATTGTGTGCGCAACGGGCGGCACATGGGGAATAACACATACCGCAACATTAGTAAATAACGGCACTACCACCATTACATCAGCAACCATTTACTATAAAATAGACAGCGGCAGCCTTACTCCGTATACATGGAGCGGATCGCTGGCCGCAACCGCATCTACCGCGGTTGCCATGCCTACAGCTACTGTTACTGTGGGTGCAGATGTGTTTCATACCATTTATGATTCTGTAACGGCCCTTAATGGTATTACAGATGCAAACCCTTTGCTTGCTGCGGGGTCAACTTATTTCTTTACTGAAAACGCAACCGGATCTCCCGTGCCTTTTGGTACCAGTTTTGAAAACCCTGCCGACACCAGCTATTATGCTACGGATTTCCAGAATGATGGTAATACGTGGGGCCTATACTGGAGCGGCGCATCTACATCGCTGGCGCATACGGGTATTTATGCCGAGGGCGCGATACTGATGGATTGCCAGACAGGCGAAAAAAATATCCTGGTGCTTCCGGAAATAGCACTTACTGACCCGGCAGGCGTGGCCCTTGATTTTTATGAGGCATATGCGCAACAAGACAGCAGCAGCAATGATCTGCTAGAGGTAGTATACTCCACCGACTGCGGCAATACATGGACTTCTGTATGGAGCATGGCAGGAAGCGAAATGGCTACAATGCCCGCTGATGCTACCCATGTGGCCGTGCCCACATCTCCATCCCAGTATAGGCGATTGGCAGCCGGGCTTGGCAATATCCCGTCGGGAGATGTGATGCCGGGTTTCAGGTTTACACAAGATGGCGGTAACGCTATCTGGATAGACGATATAAATATACATGTGGCTACCGCGACCCGGAACCTGGCAAATATAGCCAGCGACATTAATTTATACCCTAACCCGGCCGGAAATGAAACAACACTTTCATTTAACCTGGATGCTCCATCAAATGTAAGGGTAGAAATCATAGACGAGCTGGGGCGCACCATCAGCGTGGTAGCCGACGGCAATATGAATATGGGTGCCAATAAGCTTATCATTAATACAGAGGCAATACCCGCCGGGGTATATTGCATTGTGATGCAAAATGAAAGGGGCCGCAGCACAAAGCGGTTATCGGTAATGAAATAAGTTTTTGCTATTTGTTGGAGCAAAAACGGGCATTATTTTATTTTTATCATGCTATTACCATAAAATGTTAAAATTTATTTACAAAAATTTAAAAAAATCCTTAATTTCGGTAGTCTGAAGAATTTTAATAACCACTATACTAAAACAAAAAAACGATGAAAAAAATTTTATTCTCATTTCTGGCGGCTATTAGTATAGCGGCAACTGCTAACGCCCAGCTCACCAGCGGCACCCTTTTCCCTTATCCCGGCGGCGCAACCGGAGAATTGACTGCTGTCAACGCTCCATATATAGGGCAGCAATTTAACCTGGATAGTATCAGCAATGCCGGCTATACCATCTTCCTTGATGTTTCGGCTACATGGTGCCATCCCTGCTGGTTATATCACGAAGGCGGAGCACTTGACAGTATATGGGCACAGCACGGCCCAACCGGTGCACCCGGAGTGGACGCATCTACTACAAATGATGTTTTCGTGATCTTCGTGCAGGGTGAATCAACGAGCCATCTTGACGAGCTTTATGGTGTGATACCTCCGGCTACCGCAGGCAGCGCATCTGTAGAAACCCCATACTCAACTTGTACACAAGGCAACTGGGTGGCAGGAACTCCATTCCCGATCATAGATGATACCACATCTACTGACCCAACTTATGGCACTAACGCCCTGCTGGGTTTGTGGCATATCGCTTACTTCCCTACTGTATACATGATATGCAGGAACAAATTAGTAACTGTATTAACACAGCCTACCCCTGCACAGGCTTATGCTGCAGTACAGGCCAGCTGCCCTACTACTGCACCTGCCACCGGCTCTGGCGTAGATATCGCTGCAACCCCATATACCGGCAGTGCATTCTTTGTATGCAGTGCTAACCCAACAGTATCTTTCCAGAACTATAGTACTACATCCAGCATTACCTCGGCTACCGTAACAGTAACAGACGGAAGCGGATCACCGGTAGCTACTTATCCATGGACAGGTTCTCTTGCTCCATTTAACATCCAGCAAGTTAGTATTCCATCATTTGCGGGAACATCTTTCGGGGGATATAAGTACAGTGTTAACACAACCGGTGATATTTATGCCGGTAACAATAACAGCCCTGACTCTGAATTTGTAGTGTATGCTGCATCAAATGTTGGTACAGTGCCTTTCTATGATGACCTTGGCCTTACCTCTGCTATATCTACCAAGTATACATTCCCAAGTGATTATTCTATTGACCTGGCAAACCCAGCATGGGGCGGAGCTCCTAACCCTGCCGGTGTGACCACTAATAAACTGCTGCTTTTTGATTTCCCCGGTTTCAGCGCGGGCAGTGGTATATTTGACTTACCGATCGACAATTTCAATACTTCTACCGATTCTGATCTTGCCTTCTCTTTTTATGAAGCATACCAGATCTATGGAACGAGCAGTACAGATAAGATGAGTTTTGTGGTGTCAGGCGATTGCGGCGCTACATGGACCACTTTGTGGCAAGCGGCAGGAGCTTCACTTGCTACTGTGCCTGCAGGAACTCCAAGTGGTGGATATGTACCTACCGGCGCAAGTGACTGGGTATTGAGAACAGTGGACATCCCTGTTGCAAACATTGGCCCTGATATGGTAATTAAGTTTACAGGCTACTCTGGCGGCGATGATTATGGCTGGGTAACTGATCTTAAACTTGCCCCTGCCCCATTATCTGTGGCAACTGTGAAAACAGCTGATTTTATCAGTGTTACACCAAACCCTGCAAGGGATATGGCTTATGTAAATATCACATTAAACGTACCGACTACTGTAAACATACAGGTGTATGACGCAGTGGGCCGTGTGGTTAATACAACTAACAATGAATTTAGCTCAGGAGACCAAAAGATCGCAATTTCAACAAGCGATCTGGCACCTGGTCTTTATTATGTTAAGATCACAGCAGGTAGCAGTATTACAACACAGCCTTTGTCTGTGGTTAAATAAAACTCGGTTTTCCAAGGTTAATATAACAGGGGGGCAAATTTTGTCCCCCTGTTATATTATATGTACCGCAATAAAAATAGAAATGGTCCGTTCATGCTATCACATGTTAATTTTATACAATTTATTTGAACAAATATTGATTTAAATAAATAAAAAGTTAAAAAAAAATCATTGAGAATTAAAAATTCCATAATTTCGTTCATTCAAAAAATAATTAATCATTATACTAAACAAACAACAATGAAAAAATTTTTACTCACTTCTATGGCAGCAATCGGCATTGCGGCTTCAGCCAATGCCCAGCTTACAGAAGGCAGCCTTTTCCCCTATATCGGCGGAGCAACAGGCGAACTTACTGCGGTTAACGCACCTTTCATCGGGCAGCAATTCAATTTTGACAGCATCAGCAATGCCGGCTACACGATCTTTATCGACATTTCTGCAACATGGTGTAACCCATGCTGGAATTATCACAGCTCAAAACAACTGGATACACTGTGGGCACAACACGGACCAACCGGTATGCCAGGCGTAAATGCATCTACAACTAACGATGTATACGTATTTTTCGTTCAAGGCGAATCTACCAGCAACCTTGCCGAGCTTTACGCTGTAGAGCCACCGGCTACTGCAGGTAGTGCTTCTGTAGAAACTCCATATAATACCACTACACAGGGTAACTGGGTTGCAGGTACTCCTTTCCCAATGATAGATGATACTACATCATCTGATCCGGTTTATGGTACGAATGCTATAGATGCTGCATGGCAGATAGCTTATTTCCCAACAGTATACATGGTGTGCCGTGACCACCTGGTGCACGTGTTAACACAGCCTACCTACACAGCTGCATATGCTGCTGCACAGGCTGGTTGTCCAAGCACGGCTCCTGCTACAGGCTCAAGCGTAGATGCTAAGGCTGCTCCGTATATGGGTGCAGGTTATTACGCATGTACTGCTAACCCTGCTGTGTCATTCCAGAACTACAGCACTTCAGCTAACATTTCTGCTGCTACCATAACTGTAACAGACGGTTCAGGCGCAACGGTTGCTACAGTGCCATGGACAGGTACACTTGCTCCATACGCGTTAGCAAACGTAAATGTTCCTTCATTTCCAGGAACTACTTTTGGTGGTTACAAATATAATGTAGCAGTAACAGGCGATATCAACCCGGCTAACAACTCCAGCGTTGATTCTGCTTTCAAGATCTACACGGCCGGTAACGCAGCTAACCTGCCTTTTACAGACAACCTGACAAGCGGTGTATCGTATAAATATACCCCTCCTGCCGATGGTTCAATATTCTTCACTAACTCATCGAATTTCGCAAGCGGTTGTCCTAACCCTGCCGGTGTTACTGAAAGCGACTACATCGTAGCTGACTTCTATGACTTCCAGGCTGGTACCGGTTCTTATGATTTCGTAATCGGTAACTATAACACAGCACTTGCTACAGGCCTTACCTTCACTTTCGACCAGGCTTATGGTGAGTATACCGGTACTACTACAGACGTATTGAATGTAGTTGCTTCTGCAGATTGCGGCAATACATGGAATACACTTTGGACTGGAAGTGGCTCTACACTTTCAACAGCAGCAGCAAGCACTAACGAATACATTCCTGCAGGTGCTTCTGATTGGCAGTTAAGGACTGTAAACATTCCTTTCGGCTCTGCTTCTGAAGGTACTAACATGATCCTTAAATTCACAGGTACTTCTGCATATGGTAACCTTTGCTGGATGACTAACCTGAGCCTGACTTCAACTAACACAAGTGTTAAGCCAGTTAATTCTGCTGATTTCATCAGTGTTACACCAAATCCTGCTAAGGATATGACTTATGTAAACATGACTGTTAATGAGTCTACAACTGTAAAAGTTGAAGTTTATGACGCAGTTGGCCGTGTTGTAACAACAGTTAGCCAGGATCTTACCGTAGGAGCGCAGAAAATTGCGGTTTCTACTTCTGACCTGGTTCCGGGCCTTTACTATGTAAAGATCTCTTCTAACGGTAACGTTACTACTCAACCATTATCTGTTATCAAATAATTTATAATTTATAACAAATATTAAAAAAGGGGGCATACATGCCCCCTTTTTTAATATACCATTAGCAAGATATATTTGGCTGTTTTTATGATAATGGCTAACTTGCATACCAAATAGTGTCTAGAATGAAAAAGATTTTACTCTTTCTTGTATGTGCGATCGGCTTACTTTCACCAAAGAAAGTTGCAGCACAGTCTGCGGCTACCTTTGCCCCAACAGCAGATACTGTATGGGCTACTGTAACAGGTAGTGCAACTGTAGTTGATGCAATAACTAACCTTACCGGCAATACTCTAAATTTTAAATGGCGCGTGGTATCCTGTTCGTTTCCTTCTGATTGGTACTCACCGACTGCTTTAGGTATTTGTGATGAATCTGGCTGTCTTCTGAATACAGGCTATGTACTTTGGAACGGAACATCCGGAGGATTTGACAGTTGCCTTTATGGTGGTAACAGTGCACATGATTCTCTCGGCGATTTCCATCTGCAACTTGACTTGACCAGTGCCAGCACAGGATCTCATTACTTAACAGTATCTGCTACTGATGTTACCAATGGTTCTTTTGGCGGATATTCCAGGACATTTACTTTTGTAATTAATAAGTGGCCTACAGCTATTTCCAATGTCAATAACACAGAGAGTGATATTGTTTTATATCCTAACCCTACTACAAGCGATGAAATAAACCTCGTTTACAGCCCGAATGCAGATGTGAAAAATATAGCAGTGTATAACGTGATCGGTAAAATGATGAATGTCTACAAAGTAACTGATAACACCGGTGCTAACCTCAGGCTGGATAATATGCCTTCAGGTATTTATTTTGCACGTCTCTTCAACTCGCACGGCGATGTTGTGGCAATCAGGAAGTTCACAAAACAATAGTCTGAAAATATTTTAAGAGTAAGGTTGATAAGCATGCTTATCAACCTTATTTTTTTGCCGCATTCCAGATCAGTTGTTCCAGGTCTGTGCGGCTTATGATGTTGGCCCGGTAAGTTTTTTTGATGCCCCTCCACCTCTTGTCATTGACGTCATACTTTTCCGGTAAAGCACTCCAAAGTATCTCCTTGTCGCGATTCACGATCAGCAATTTGGGGTAATCAGTGGCCATACAAATAAACATGGAGCGGTCGGCCAATTCGATACCTACACCTCCCGAAGGAAACCCACCCCCTACATACTTGTCATCAGCAGGCCCATCGGCCGTACATTTATATTCCCATACCCTTTCAGGCACCACAGGGGTGGCAGGCAGGCCGCTCCCGGCATCAGCGGGCTCTTTCATCATAACTATAGAAGGCAGAGAACCCATGCCACTGCAAATGTTATTATTGAACAAGTATAAATAGCCATCCTGCGACCGGCGAATGCTATGCTGGTTACAAAACAAAGCATTACCTGTGACGGAGGAACCGGGTGTAAAGATCTCACCATATGCGCCCACTACTTTACCACTCGGGTAATCGATCTTGATGATGCGGCTCAGTTGTCTGTAGCATAAGTAAACTGCATGGTTTTTTTCATCAAAATAAAATGCATTCTCGTGCGGCTCGTATCTTAAACTGGTATCCTTCGGCCAATAGTTCACACAATCAGATGCCTGCAAATAATCAAGGGTCTTCCACGACCATACCACATTGCCTTTCTCATCAAACTCAACTATGACACCAAACCGTCCCCTGTTCTTCATGCCAAAGCCGCCATTATACTTTGTATGTTTGGTTATGTCTGTTGTCACGTTGTAATACCCGCTGTCCTTGACGGTATTCCTTTTGTACCAAACGAACTGGGTGCCCAACACCATATAGTGGCCATTAGACAACCTGGTGAATTCATGGTGATAATAGTCTGAACCTGTATCTCCGCTCACACCATCCTGCAGCGGTGTTTGCCATAGCAGTTTCCCATCGTAGTTAATTTCATACCCCGTCTGGTCGATCATGAAAGTAATGGTACCTTGCGAAGTAAATTTAATGTCCTGAGCTTTATCTGCCGGGCCATATGAATCGGGCAAGCACCAGACGGGGTTACCGTTCATATCGTATATGGTGCCGCTCCCTTCTACAAACACATAATCATCTCTATGCGCTTCGGCAGGATGCAATATGTTGATGCGCATTTTTGTAGTGTCTACCCTGCCATTCGTCGCTATGCTGAAATGATACAGTGCGCTTTGGCTTTTTGTTTTGTGCCTGCCCGAATATACAATGCGCCAGGTGTAATTTTTGCCAAAATCCGGGACTTCAATCACTGTCTTATTGCTTTTACTCACCGGCGATAAGATGATATTATTTTTAAAAGAATCACTCGAATTGTAATTGCCACGGGCGATCTCTATTTGATAATGGTTTGCGCCTGCGTCAACAGGGAATGTGAACCCTATTAACCTGTAATTCAGGACGCTCCCTTCGCGAGGTATAACCTGGGACATGACCTGCAACGGGGCAACAATAAAAATCAGGAAAACAAGGATCTTTTGCAATGAATGTTTTTTTAAAACAGAGTAAATATAACTTCAAAAATGATCAGTTGTTTTCGGCATTCCATATCAAACGCTCTAATTCTTTCCGGCTGATGATATTGGCCCGGTATATCTTCTTCGTTACTGACCATGCATTTCTATCAGGTTCGTATCTCTCAGGCAGGGCACTCCACAATATTTTCTTCTGCTGGGTTACTATGAGCAATTTAGGATAATCACTGCCCATGCATATGAACATAGAACTATCAGGCAATTCGATCGCATTACCGCCAAACGGAAATTCGTCTGCCACATCATCAGTGGCCAGGTCATATTCCCATACCTTTTGCAAACCGGTATTATTATTTTTCACGGCAGCCGTTTCTTTTATCTTCATGACGGATGGAGCAGAACCCGGGCCACTGCAGGAATTATTATTGAAAAAATAAAGATCGCCATCTTGCGAGCGCCTTATGCTATGCTGGTTGCAAAACATGCCGTTGCCCTTGGGCTGGTGGCCGGGAATGAACACCTCGCCATAAGTACTCATCACTTTGCCAGTTGGGTATTCTATTTTTATTATGCGGCTGATCTGCCTGTAACTTAAATAAATGGCGTTGTTTTTTTCATCGAAGTAGAAGGCGTTTTCGTGCGGCTCAAATCTTTGGGCAGTATCCTTTGGCCAGAAATTAACATAGTCAGAAGCCTGCAAATATTTTGATGTTCTCCATGACCAAACCGCATTACCTTTTTCATCCAGCTCTATTAATATCCCATTTCTGCCCCTGTCCTTAACACCGGCCGCACCACTGTACTTATTATGGCTGCTGCGGTCTGGTGTGGTGATAAAATAAGTACTGTCATTCACCGTAACTTTTTTGTACCAAAAAAACTCCATACCCAGGGTCATATAATGTCCGTTTGAAAGGCGTGTAAATTCGTGGTGATAGTAATCTGCGCCTGTATCATAGGTCATTGAGTCGTGAGGTGGTGTTTGCCACAATAATTTACTGTTATAGTCAACTTCATACCCCACCTGGTCTACCATCAGCGTAATTGTTCCCTGTGGGGTAAACTTCATATCATACATGTTATTGCCAATACCGTAAGCATCGGCTACACACCATACCGGGTGCCCCATCATATCATAAATAACGCCGCCATTGCCCACTGCTACGTAAGCATCTTTATTGGTCTTGGCATCCTGTAAAATACTGAGGCGGTTTTTGGTGGTGTCAACGCGGGCATTCATCACGGTGCTGAAGTGGTAAATAGGGCTACTTTTTAACTTTGCTGTTGCACTGGAGTATAATACGTGCCAGGTATAATCGCTTCCAAAAGCAGGCACTTCGGCTATTATTTTATTGCTTTTGCTAACCTTTGAAAAAATGATATTTTTTTCGAAAGAATCGAGCGAGGAGTAATTGCCGGCTGCGATCTCAATTTTATAACTGACATCGGCTTTATGACTTGCCGGAAATGAAAAGCCAATGATCCGGTAGTTCAGGCTGCTGCCCTCTTTGGGTAATACCTGTGGCCTGAGTTGCAACGGTGCACCAATAAAAACCAGGAAAATGATAATCTTATACAATGATCAATTGGTTTATTAACCCGCTAATTTTCTAAACTACCGGTTGCTATTCAAAATACCTGATCACACATTCCTTCAGCATGATCTCCTGCTCTTTTATGCCTTTTACCGCCACCTGCTCAATATCCCTGAAGTGTGGCCAGCCGTCTTCATCGCGGCCGGTAAACTCATAATAACCCAGCTGGCTCAATAAGGTGCAAACTGCTATATGCATAAGGTCCTGCTTCTGCTCTTTCGAAAATTTCTTTCTTGGCAGGCGCCCCAGTTCATTCACACCGATCAAAAATAAAATGCCTTCCATATCAGGCACTTTACCAAAGCGTTCTTTCAGCAGCATTTCAGTATCTAACCACCGTTGTTCAAAATTCTCCATAAATAACTCCAAAAGGCTCTTAAATGTTAATTATTACACGAAAATAGGCTTTAATAAATATTCCTTATACCTCAACCAAATATTTGTCGCTTTAAGGCGCTAACTTTCCTTTTTAAAAAAAGTTAAATCTAGGCATGGACTGCTTATTTTTAGCGTACACTTTTTATTTTTGGATCCGAAAATCATTGTTATTTTTCTTTATTTGAATCAGTATGGAAATATCTTCATCAGTTGACATCCGCGAACTTAACGAACGCATACACCAGCAAAGCGCATTTATAGAGCTGCTAAACATGGAGCTGAATAAGGCTGTGGTAGGCCAGAAGCACATGGTAGAGCGCCTTATGATAGGCTTACTTGCCAATGGCCATGTACTGCTGGAAGGCGTACCCGGCCTGGCCAAAACACTGGCTATCAAATCACTGGCATCGGCTATACACGCACGTTTTGCCAGGATACAGTTTACCCCAGACCTGCTGCCGGCCGATGTGCTGGGAACTATGGTATACAATCCCCAGGCACATGAATTTGCCGTGCGCAAAGGGCCCATCTTTGCCAACTTCATACTTGCCGATGAGATAAACCGCGCCCCCGCAAAAGTGCAGAGCGCACTGCTGGAAGCCATGCAGGAGCGGCAGGTGACCATAGGTGATAATACTTACAAACTCGAAGAACCCTTCCTGGTGCTGGCTACGCAAAACCCCATAGAGCAGGAAGGTACTTATGAGCTGCCTGAAGCGCAAGTGGACCGCTTTATGCTGAAGATCGTGATCACTTATCCTAAAAAGGAAGAAGAGCGCCAGATCATCCGCACAAACCTTAACCCCGGGGGCATGACCAAAATAAACCAGGTGGTTAGTATAGACGACATTATGCGTGCACGCAAACTGGTACGCGAGGTCTACATGGACGAAAAAATAGAGCAGTACATACTCGACATCGTCTTTGCTACGCGCTTCCCTGAAGAATACAAGCTGGCTAAACTAAAACCATTTATCAATTATGGCGGCTCACCACGTGCCAGCATAAATCTTGCTCTCGCTGCCAAAGCATATGCTTTCATTAAGCGCAGGGGATATGTGATCCCTGAAGATGTACGCGCGGTGTGCCACGATGTTATGCGCCACCGTATTGGTATCAGCTATGAAGCTGAAGCAGAGAACGTGACAAGTGAACAAATACTTAACGAAATTCTAAACGTGGTGGAAGTGCCATGATTTGAAACGGAATACAAAATACAAGAGGGTGTCTTTGAAAGACACCCTCTTGTATTTTAAATGGTTCCAAACCTTGTTTGATTGCCCGGTCCTCTATATTGCCACCATTTCGCTTTGATAAATCTCAGAAGTATTTTGCGCTTCTACCATTAGATCATTGTGCTTTACTGGCTTTTTTTTTGTCACGAGGTTATACAACACAATGGTAAATGTTGCGCCCTGGTTCAAGCCGGGGCTATAGGCCAATAACCGACCGTTGTGCTTTTCTATCATCTTTTTGCTCAGGTACAGGCCCAGCCCGATAGAGCCTTCACCATGCGTTCCTTTTTTACCCGCACTCGTAAACCGTTCGAATATCTTTTGTATATCAGCTGGCAAAAAGCCAAGGCCTTCGTCCTGTATGGATAATGAAACCTGGTCGTTATCCTGGCTTGCAGAAATAAAAATATTCCTGCCATCAGAAGAGAATTTTATGGCATTGCCAATTATGTTGCGCACAGCCTGGATAAAAAGCTCTCTTTGCACAGTGATATGTATGGAGCTGTCTACGCATACTTCCACATTCAATTTTTTCTCAGAAAGTGCGAAACCAAAAAAATGTATCGTTTCCTGTATAAGATCGTAAAGATTTACCTGAGTGAGATGGAACGGCCGGCTGTCTTCTTTAAGCATGAGCAAAATATTCTCCAGCACACTTAATAAACTGTTGCATTCTTCAGTGATATAATCAGCGTAAATATCTTTTTTTGTCTCGTCATCTATCTTAATGAGGTTACTCAAACCAAGGATCCTGGTAATAGGGCTCCTCAGATCGTGCGACAGCAGATCTATCATGTCATTCTTTTCAGCTAGCATAGCATCGAGGTTTACGATGGTATCTTGTATGCTGCCTAGTAATATCCTGGCTTCATCTATCATGGTAAATAGATACTGTTTTGATTATCAGGTAAAACTATTGTGCCACCTGGGTATTATTTATTAACGGCTCAAAATCAAAAAATTTGTTAACGGTATTATTGCGATAATCTGAAAACTGAAAAAATGCTTTCCTTTTTCAGTGCAAAAAAATAAAATTCAATAGGGGAGATCTATTATTAAAGTAATTGACGAGCGCCTGTCTTCAACCTTCTTTTGACCAATTCTTTCGTAAAATGAAATATATATGCCTTGAATTTTCTGAAAAATAAATGTAAACCGATATGCCTAAATAGAAATATTATTCATCGTAATTAACATTTCATTTACAATTCAATCGCGCTTATAAATACGAATGTAGCGAATAAATAGTTTTAATATGGTGAAAAATATGTTTTTTAAGCGCAATTCATAAAAATATAATGCCCCCCACTTAGCCTTTATATTTTATGTAGCTTGCAGCCAAATCTAATTTTTCGAAATGCACAGTCATGACCACGGCCACAGCCATGGAGACCATCACCACCACCACCACCACCATGTCAGCCCCGGCGATGTGGCCAATAAAGCTTTTATTGCCGGAATAGCACTCAATAGCGCCTATGTAGTAATACAATTTATAGCCGGCCTGATGACGCATTCTATGGCTTTGCTGTCCGATGCCGGGCACAACCTGAGCGATGTTGCCAGCCTGGCGCTCTCACTCATCGCCTTCAAGCTCGCTAAGGTGAAACCAACCGAATCCTTTACTTACGGCTATAAAAAAACCACCATTCTTGCAGCGCTGACCAATGCAGTGTTTTTGTGTGTCGCAATTGGGATCCTGGGCTATGAGTCAGTTAACCGGCTCCTTCATCCTCAACCTATAGAAGGTGGGATAGTTGCCATCGTGGCAGGTATCGGCATCGTCATCAATCTCGGCTCCGCCTTTCTATTCTTCCGTAATAAAGATCATGACCTGAATACCAAGGGCGCATACCTGCATCTGCTTACTGATGCACTGGTATCGCTGGGTGTTGTGGTTTCCGGTGTTATTATCAAGTTTACCAATTGGTATTGGCTGGATGGCGCGGTAAGTTTGGTGGTACTTATTGTGATCCTGCTGGGCACATGGTCTCTACTTACTGCCAGCCTCCGCCTGTCTATGGATGCAGTTCCTGACAATATTGAAGTCGGCAAGATCGAGCAGGTAATACAAAAAGTGAAGGGCGTGGAGAGCATACACCATATGCACATATGGGCCATGAGCACTACTGAAAATGCATTGACCACACATCTGGTACTCAACGATGCACTCAGCTTTGATGAAAAGATGAAAGTGGTGCACCACATAAAGCATGAACTACAACACCAGAATATACAGCACGCTACCATAGAGCTGGAGTCGGCAGCTATGCCTTGTGCCGATGAAGAGTGTTAGCGTGCATTTGCCGGGTTTGGGTTAGAAAAGATTAATTCTGCCATCGTGGAAAATTATACCGTAGAAACTTTTAACCGGGAGTTTGAGCGCAACAGCGGACAGCTGAAATCATACCTGCTGCGTATGACCGCAAGCGTGAAAGACGCTGAAGACATAGTGCACGACACCTACATAAAAGCTGTAGACAAACTGCACTCCT
>Ga0302140_10007680_pt1 | contig 13489 bp, 14 predicted proteins | sample I_Bog_E1_1_FD_202095 | JGI IMG/M metagenome (GOLD analysis project Ga0302140, IMG submission 202095) | Peat permafrost microbial communities from Stordalen Mire near Abisko, Sweden - I_Bog_E1_1 | ecosystem: Environmental > Terrestrial > Soil > Wetlands > Peat | place: Sweden: Abisko, Stordalen...
CGTTTTGGGCGCCGGGTTGATTTACGTTGTCGGCTTTACTTTATGGACGACGTGGATTTCGCTGACCGCCTCCACCCTCCTGCCGAACTATTCATTCGTCGGTTTCCAGAATTACTCTCGTCTTCTCCAGTCGAGAGTGTGGCACGTCGCTTATTTTAATCTCTTCGTTTACGGCCTCGCATTTATCTGCGCGGCGTGCGGAATTGGAATGCTTCTCGCAGTCCTGATTGACCAAAGGATAAGAGCTGAGAATCTCTTCCGAACCATTTTTCTTTATCCGATGGCGCTGTCCTTTGTCGTCACCGGAACCGTATGGGCATGGATACTGAACCCATCGATCGGCGTCCAGCACCTCGTCCAGAATCTTGGTTGGACGGGATTCCGGTTCGATTGGATCGTCGATCGAAACCTGGCGATCTATACCGTTTCGATCGCAGCCGTCTGGCAGGCTTCCGGATTTGCGATGGCGCTGTTTCTCGCCGGCTTGCGCTCGCTTGATGCCGATCTCTATAGGGCCGCGCAGATCGATGGCGCCAAGCCGCTGCGCATGTATGTCAGAATCCTTATTCCCGCCATCTGGCCGATCGTCGTTTCGGTCCTCGTCATCCTTCTGCAACTTGCGCTCAAAACTTATGATCTCGTGCAGGCCATGACGGCTGGAGGGCCTGGCATCGCAACCACGCTGCCAACGACCGTGGTCTACGACTACATGTTTCAGCGCGGTCAGATGGGCGCCGGATCGGCCGCCGCCGTGATGCTTCTAATGTCGCTCTTGATCATCATCGCGCCCTACCTCGTTCTTCAACAGTTCCATCGAAGAAGGCGAGCAAACCATGGTTGAAAACGGAAGTCCGGGAAACGGCGGCGGCCGTTTTGTTCTCTATGCCGTGCTTTTCGCGTTCGCGGGCTTCTATCTGACGCCGCTAGTGGTCGTATTTCTCAACTCGTTCCGCAGCCTCGAGGATATCACGCAAACTTCCGTCCTCGGCATCCCTCATGTCGTCCAATGGGATAACTGGACGCAGGCGTGGGGCTCCTATTGCATTGGCGGAATTTGCTCCGGCATCAGCCCTTACATGTGGAACTCGGTCGCGATCGCCGTGCCGGCGACGATCCTCTCGACGCTCATTGGCGCCCTCAACGGTTACCTTCTGTCGCTGTGGCGATTCAAAGGTTCACAGATCGCATTCGGCGTCATTACCTTCGGCGTTTTTTTACCCGCGCAAATGAAATTGGTGCCCTGGGCGATCACCCTTCGTACGTTGGACCTTTCGGATACCGTCACGGGCCTCACCCTCATCCATATCGTCCAAGGCATGAGCTTCACCACATTGTTCTGCCGCAACTATTACATCAATGTTCCCGCCGATCTCATAAAGTCCGCGAAGATCGACGGCGCCGGCTTTCTGCAAATATTCCGACGGATCGTTTTACCTCTGTCGCCGCCGATTCTGATCGTCACTGTGATTTGGCAGTTCACCAATATCTGGAATGAATACCTCTATGGCATCACTTTTTCCGAGGGCTCTCACAGGCCGGTTACGGCGGCCTTGATGGCGTTCAGCGCCAACATCGCGCAGGCGCGAGAATATGGAATCGAAAGCGCCGCGGTGTTGCTCGCGGCTCTGCCGACCATTCTCGTCTATCTGTTTGGCGGAAAATATTTTCTGCGCGGCCTGACCGCCGGTGCGGTCAAGTAGAGGATATCAGATGTCTGCGCTCTCCATTGACAGTCTGCGCGTGCGCTTCGGCCCGATCGATGTCCTGAAGGGCATCGACATGGCGATCGAGAGCGGCGAGTTCATCGTCCTTGTCGGGCCGTCTGGTTGCGGAAAGTCGACGCTTCTCAACGTCATCGCCGGGCTTCAGGCGTCGTCGACCGGGCGCATCGAAATCGGCGGGCGCGACGTCACCCGCGTCCCGCCGGCCGACCGCGACATCGCGATGGTCTTTCAAAGCTATGCGCTTTATCCCTCGATGTCGGTGAAGGGCAACATTACTTTCGGCATGGAATGCAGAGGCGTTCCCAAGGCGGAGCGGGAGGCCGCCGTCGAGCGCGTGGCGAAGCTTCTGCAAATCGGCCATCTCCTCGACCGCCGCCCAAGCCAATTGTCCGGCGGTCAGCGACAGCGCGTGGCGATGGGCCGCGCCTTGGTGCGCGACCCGATCTTGTTCCTGTTCGATGAGCCGTTATCCAACCTGGACGCGAAGTTGCGCGTGGAAATGCGGATGGAGATCAAGAGGCTGCATCAGCGCGTGGGAACGACGATGGTCTATGTTACGCATGATCAGGTCGAGGCGATGACGCTGGCGACCCGGATCGCCGTCATGCATCAAGGCAAAATCCAGCAATTCGCAGATCCGCAGACGATCTATGACGCGCCGGCGAATTTGTTCGTCGCGCGCTTCATGGGATCGCCCCCGATGAACATCATTCCGGCCCGCCTCGAAGCTGAGCGCGACTGGGCCGTCGCTGTGTTGCGCTCGGATGATGGGCGTTCGGAGCGCATTCAGATTCCAAGGCGCCGTGAGACGTTGACGAACTGGATCGGCCGCGACCTTCTTCTCGGCCTGCGGCCGGAATGCATTTCACTCCAGGACGAAAATGATCATTCAAGCGACGGCGCCGCCGCGGCGAACCTCACCGGTCGGGTCGAGATGATCGAACCGACCGGCGCTGAAACAATGGCCTTGATCAATGTTGCGGGCGTCGAGGCGATGGCGCGGCTAAAGGCCGATGCAAGGCCAATGATCGGCTCCCGTGCCCTCTTCTCCATCGATGTAAGCAAGGCCTGCCTTTTTGACCCACAGACTGAACTGAGAATCCCATGACCGAGCGTCCTTCGTCGTTGCAGCCAGATTACCCTGACCTGGAAGGTCGCGTCATCCTCGTCACGGGAGGCGCCACCGGCATTGGCGAGGCGCATGTGCGCGCCTTCTGCGCCAATGGCGCAAAGGTCGCATTCATTGACATTCAAGAAGAAGCTGGACGCGCGCTCGTCAAAGATCTCTCGGATCAGGGCGCGATCGTATCTTTCTTCAATTGCGACCTCCTCGATATTGGAGCGCTTGGCGAGACGATCGAATCCGTGCGTCGCAACGTCGGGCCCGTCTTCGGGCTGATCAATAACGCTGCTGTTGATCAACGTCAGACCTTCGCCGAACTGACACCGGCCATGTTCGACTGGATGATGAACGTCAATTTGCGCCACGCGGTGTTCGCGGCCCAAGCGGTCGTCGCCCATATGCGCGAGCTTGGGGCAGGCTCAATTGTCAATACGAGCTCTGTCGCATGGATGCGCGGCATTGGCGCCCTCGAGCTTTATAGCGCCGCGAAAGCGGCGTTGATCGGCTTCACCAATTCATTGGCGAGAGAAGTTGGACCGTTTCGCATTCGCGTCAATGCAATTGCGCCAGGTCACGTGCCAACGCCGAGGCAGCGCGCGCTTTGGCACGACGACACGTCCAGAGACCAGATGCGCGCCTTGCAATGTCTCCCCGATCTTATCGAGCCGCGCGACATCGCCAATGCGGCTCTGTTCCTTTGCTCAGACGCCGCGCGCATGATCACAAAACAATGCTTGACCATCAATGCCGGATCTCTGTGACGCCGTTCTTTAAGATCGTCGAAGCGCGTGCCGGGCGAGACGGAGATAGGCGTCCTTGGCTGGTTGCAGATGTTGCACGACGATATCGGCCAATGCTTTTTTGTCGCGTGTGCCAAGAAGGTCGATCATCCTCTGATGCTGGTCCCGCACCACCTGAAGCAGCGCGGGATCGCCAATGCTGTAGGACCGGATGGCATGAGTTTTGAGCGCCGCCTGTTCGATCACCTCAACGAGAGGCGCGTTTCCGCAGATGGCGAAAAAAGTATGATGGAACAGGAGATTTTCGCGGAACACCCGCCTGAGATCGCCTTTTTCAGCCGCGGCGGAATGGCGGTCTTGAACTTTCTGCAGATTGTCGATCTCGCTACGATCCGCCGGCAAGGGGATCAATTCCGCCGCGCAACGTTCGACGAGCGCCCTGACGACATAGAGCTGCTCGACCTCCTGGACGCCATAGTCGCGAACCGCGGCGCCCCGGTTTGGTTGCCTCACGACGATCCCCATCGTTTCAAGATCCGAAAGGGCCTGACGAACCACATGCCGCTTGGCCGCAAATCGTTCTGCAAGTTCCTCCTCAACGATCCGCTCGCGCGGCGCCAACTGCCCAAGGGCGATCTCTTCTTCGAGAACGCCGACGATGTCGGCGGCCCGTAAAGGCTTGGTTCGAGACCTCGTCAACACCATTTCAAAGCCTTGGAATCAGAAGCAGTGACGGATTTTAGCGCAACATTCACCGCTTCACAAATTTCGCATCAAAATTGTTGACAATAAAGTTGATAATACGCTAGCTAGTCTAGCGCAGAGGTAAAAACGCCCTTGGCCATTTGCGCAAGCCGGCCGATACGACCGAGACGCGATCATTACGACAGGAAACGTGAATGACGAAGATTAGCGCAATTCGCGCGCGCAGCCTCAGCATCCCCCTCGATCATGCGACCTCGCTGTCCAGCCGGCTCGTGCGCGAGCGTCAGTACGGCGTCGTTGAATTGACGGGCGACGACGGCCACAAGGGGATTGGCTTTTGCTATGTGGGAACGACCGGGGGCCGTTTGTTCTCCGAGGCGGTCGAAAGTCTTCTTGCGCCGATCCTGCTCGGCGAAGACCCCTATCGCGTCGAGGGGCTCTGGGCTTCGATGTATCAGGAAGCCTTGCTTCAGGGCCGCGCCGGGATTGTGCTTCGCGCGATCAGCGCTTTGGATACGGCGATCTGGGATCGCAATGCGAGGGCCGCTCATCTGCCGCTCTACAAATATCTCGGCGCGGTCGCCGATCGCGTGCCGGCTTACGCCAGCGGCGGCTATTATCTCGACGGAAAGACGCCCGACCTCCTCGCCGAGGAAATGGCCGGTTACGTCGCCGAAGGTTATACGGCCGTCAAGATGAAGATCGGCAGGCACGATCTTGATATGGAGGAAGCGCGCATCGCGGCGGTCCGCGAGCGTATCGGTCCCAACATCCTCCTCATGCTGGACGCCAACAACGCCTGGTCGGATCTGCCGACGGCGCTGCGCTTCGCGCGGATGTACGAGAAATACGATCCCTATTTTATCGAGGAGCCGTTCGGCCCGGACGACATCGGCAATCACGCCCGCCTTGCGGCGGCGACCCGGGTGCCGATCGCCACAGGCGAGATCGAAGTCGGCCGCTGGCGCTTTGCCGAACTGATGTCGCGCGGCGGCGCGATTATTCTCCAGACCGACGCCTGCGTGTGCGGCGGAATTACCGAGTTTCGGCGCATCGCGGCGATCGCGTCGGGCTTTGGCGTCACGTTGTGCCCGCATTGGTTTCACGACCTGCACGCGCATCTGGTCGCCGCGACGCCGAACGCGCGCTATGTGGAGTTTTTTCCCGACGATCAGGTGCTCAATTTCCGCCGCCTCGTCGATACCCAGATCGAGGTTCGTAGCGGTCATATCGACATGTCGCAGCGTCCCGGTCTCGGGTTCGATTTCGACGCCGCCGCGCTTGATCGCTACGCGATGAATTCGTGGGCGCAGATTGGCCGCCGTAGCGATCTTGCCGCATGAAAAATCCTGACGTGACGCTCCCCGCCAATCATTTCAAGGCCGGCCTTGCAGAGAAGCGGCAGCAGCCGGGCCTGTGGCTCACGCTCGAAAGCGCCAACGCGACGGAAATCGTGGCCGGGTCAGGCTTCGATTGGCTGCTTCTCGACATGGAGCACACCAGCCTCGACGTTTCTCAGGTCGCCGAACACATCAGGGCGGCGAAGGGCGGAACCGCCGAATTAGTCGTTCGGGTGCCCTGGAACGATCCTATCATCATGAAACGGCTCCTCGATACGGGCGTCCGATCGTTCATGATCCCATTCGTCCAATCGGCTGAGGAGGCGCGCGCGGCCGTCGCCGCCACACGCTATCCGCCGCATGGGATTCGCGGTGTCAGCGGCAACATGCGAGCCAACGGATTCAATCGCTATCGCGACTATGGCGCGCGCTATCGCGAAGAACAGTGCATCGTCGTTCAAATCGAATCGCCTGCCGGCATCGCGGCGATTGCCGAAATCGGGGCCGTCGACGGCGTCGACGGCGTCTTCGTCGGGCCGAACGATCTCGCCGCGAACATGGGCTTCTTCGGCCAGCCGGGAGCGCCGCAGGTGAAGGCGGCGATCGCCGGCGCCTTGGAAAAAATCAAAGTGACGGGCAAGGCGCCCGGCATTCTCAATTTCGATCCCGCGCAGGCGCGCACTCTTTTCGACAACGGTTTCAGTTTCATCGCCGTTGGCTCAGACACCTTCATTCTCGCGCGGCGCAGCGAGGATTTGCTCGCCGCCGTCGTCGGCAAATCTTGAACGTCAGCGAAAGAGGCGCTCGCCGAAATGTATTCTGCAAATCTTTTTATCGATGGCCAATCCATCGCGAACTCTTCGAGCGATCGATTCGAGGTTCTCAATCCGGCGACTGAAGAGCCGCTTGGCGATGTTCCCGCCGCCGGCGCCGCGGAGGTCGAAGCCTCGCTCGCCGCCGCGGAACGCGGCCTTGTGGTCTGGCGCGACGTGCGTCCGTGGGACCGCGCTGCTCTCCTGCGTCGCATCGCCGTGCTCATACGCGAGCGGGGGGAGACGATCGCCTTGCTGTTGACCCTGGAAGTTGGCAAGCCGCTCGCCGAGGCCCGGGCCGAGGTCAATGTCGCCGCGGAGTATTTCGACTGGTGCGCCGATGAATCGCGCCGACCTCTCGGCTTGCTCGCCGACGGGCGCATGGCGGGCAGCCGCTACTCCGTCACACACGAACCGGTCGGCGTGGTCCTCGCGCTGACGGCCTGGAATTTTCCGATCTCGCTGGCGTCGCGCAAATTGGCGATGGCGCTCGCCGCCGGATGCTCGGTCATCTTGCGCCCCGCCGAGGAAGCGCCGGCCTGCGTCGCCGAACTCGTGCGTTGTTGCCACGACGCCGGCCTCCCCAATGGCGCCGTCAATTTGCTGTTCGGGACGCCCGAGGCGATCATCGAGCCTCTGATGGCCGCGCCAACCGTCCGCAAGGTCAGCTTCACCGGGTCGACGCGGGTCGGACAGATCCTCATTCGTCAGAGCGCGCAAACGGTCAAGCGCCTGACAATGGAGCTTGGCGGACACGCGCCGTTCATTGTACTCGAGGACGCGGACATCGATAAGGCCGCCGCCGCGGCCTTGACGGGTCGGCTGCGGAACGCCGGCCAGGTATGCACCTCGCCGAGCCGGTTCTTCGTGCATGAAGCTCGTTTGCAAGCCTTCGTCGACCGTATGGCCGAGGGGGCCCGCGCCACCCGGCTTGGCGATGGCCGCCAGGATGGCGTTCAAATGGGGCCGTTGGCGACGGCGCGGCAAAGGGATCGCGCCGAACGGCTGGTCGCCGATGCGCGCGACAAGGGCGCCCAGATCGCCTATGGCGGCGGCCGGCCGGCGCAGCTCAACCGCGGCTTTTTCTTCGAACCGACGATCATCACGCGCTTGTCGGCGGACGCGGCGGTGCTTACCGAGGAGCCCTTCAGTCCGCTCGCCGCGATCGTTCCGGTGTCGGGGCCGGACGAGGCGATCGCGCGCGCCAATTCGCTGGAGTTTGGCCTGGCGGCTTATGTGTTCGGCCGATCGGACAAATCGACGGACTATGTGGCGGCCCGTCTTGAAGCGGGCGTGATCGGGGTCAACAACATCGCTGTGGCCGTCCCGGAAATGCCGTTCGGCGGCGTCAAGCAGAGCGGCTTTGGACGCGAGGGCGGTCCCGAAAGCATCAAGGAATATCTGAACATCAAGTTCGTTCATAAGCTTTCCGCATAGGATCGATTGGCCCATGACCCGCAGGACCGTTGAAGAATTGCGCAGCCAGCGCTGGTTCTCCGCCCCGGGAGCCGTTGGCGCGCATAAACATCGCCGCATCAAGCAGGGCGGATTCGATCTGGCGGATTTCAAGAACAAGCCGATTATCGCCATTCTCTCGACCTGGTCCGACCTTCAGCCCTGTCACGCTCATTTTCCTCAGAGAGTCGAAGAGGTGAAGAGGGGCATATGGCAGGCTGGTGGTTTTCCCGTCGTCATTCCCGTTCAGAGCGTAAGCGAGAGCTTTCTTCGACCGACCAGCATGCTGTACCGCAACTTCCTCGCCATGGAGGTCGAAGAAGCGATCAGGGCTCACCCGATCGACGGCGCCGTTCTCCTAGGCGGCTGCGACAAAACCGGACCGGGCCTAGTCATGGGGGCGGCGTCCGCCAATGTTCCCTCGATTTTCGTGCCGGCCGGGGCGATGCTCAAGGGGCGATGGCGTCAGCAAACGCTTGGCACGGGAACGAGCACCTGGGCCGCTGAGGCGGACCATCGCGCCGGCAAGCTCAGCGATCGCGAATGGGCCGAAATGTCCGAAGCGACCGTGCGCTCGCCGGGAACCTGCAACACAATGGGCACGGCGTCGACAATGACGCTGCTCATCGATGTGCTCGGTCTCTCGCTCCCCGGCGCCAGCACAATCCCGGCGGTGGACTCAGAGCACATGCGCATGGCGACCAATGCAGGCCGGCGCATCGTCGAAATGGTGTGGGAAGACCTCAAGCCGCGCGACATCGTGACGGACGCTTCCTTGCAAAACGCCGTCATCGCCGACATGGCGATTTCCGGGTCGACCAATTCGCTGATTCATTTGATCGCGATGGCGCGCCGCTTCGGCCTAGCCCTCGACCTCGATTCGTTCTCGAGGGCGAGCGAAATCGTTCCGGTGGTGTGCAATCTCATGCCAGCCGGAAAGTACCTCATGGAAGATTTTCATTTTGCCGGGGGCATTCGTGCGTTGCTCAACGTCATCGGCGCGCATCTCGATCTGTCGTGCCGTACCGTCTCGGGTCGCTCGCTCGGGGAAACCCTTGAAGGCTCGGTTGTCTATGACGCCGATGTCATTCGGCCGCTCGACAACCCGGTCTATGCAAGCGGCGCGCTGGTCGTCTTGAAGGGTTCTCTGGCGCCCCGCGGCGCCGTCCTCAAGCGCTCGGCGGCGGAGGGCCAACTCCTGGCGCATACCGGTCCCGCAGTTGTGTTCCGCGATAACAAAGACATGATGAAACGGATTGACGATCCCGATCTCGCGGTCACCGCGGACAGCGTTCTGGTTCTGCAGGATGCCGGCCCGATAGGGGCGCCAGGCATGCCGGAATGGGGCATGCTGCCGATCCCCAAGAAGCTGCTCGCGCAGGGCGTGCGCGACATGGTCCGCATCTCGGACGGCCGCATGAGCGGCACGAGCTACGGCACTTGCATTCTGCACGTCAGCCCCGAGAGCCGGGCCGGCGGTCCGTTGGCGCTGGTGCGGGATGGCGACATGATTCGACTCGACACGCAGGCGCGCGCGCTCGACCTTTTGGTCGACAGCGATGAACTGGCGGCGCGCCGCGCCGCATGGGCGCCGCCGCCCCCGCACTATGAGCGCGGCTACGGCGCTCTCTTCTCCAAGCATGTGCTCCAGGCCGACGAAGGCTGCGACTTCGACTTTCTCGCCAAAGACGGCGTCAACCCTGAACCCGAGATTCACTGATCGCGCGATGACTGACCAAACCAAGCGCGGCCGCGGCATTGCCGGAGGGCTGACCAATTACGGCGACCCCGAATTCGCCGCCTATCTCAGGCGCTCGTTCGCGCGTTCGATGGGCTATTCCAACGAAGCCCTCGCCCGGCCAATCGTGGGAATCGCCAACACCTATAGCGGTTTCAATAATTGCCATCGCCATTTCCCCGAACTTCTCGACGCCGTAAAACGCGGCGTGCTGATGGCCGGCGGCCTTCCGCTGGAGTTTCCGACGATCTCTCTGGGCGAAGTGTTTCTCAAGCCGACGAGCCTGAAGTTCCGCAATTTGATGGCGATGGACACCGAAGAGATGATCCGCGCCCAGCCGATCGACGCGGTCGTGCTGATGGGGGGATGCGACAAGACGGTTCCGGCCCAGCTTATGGCCGCGGTTTCGGCCAATGTTCCGACCGTTCATCTTGTTGCCGGCCCGATGTCGACCGGGCGCCATCGCGGCGAGCGGTTGGGCGCCTGCACTGATTGCCGGCGTTTCTGGGCGCGCTATCGGGCCGGCGACATCGATCTGCGCGAGATCGAAGCTGTTGAAGGCAAGCTGGCGACGACAGCGGGAACCTGCGCCGTGATGGGGACCGCGAGCACGATGGCGTGCCTCGTCGAGGCGCTTGGTCTCGCCCTACCTCGATCGGCCGCCATTCCCGCGGTCCACGCCGACAGGCTGCGCTGCGCCGAGGAGAGCGGCCGCCGCGCGGTCGAGTTAATCGGCACGACGACATTGCTGCCCAGGAACCTAGTGACGCAGAAGTCCATCGAGAATGCGATGCGCGTCTTGCTCGCCATCTCCGGCTCGACCAACGCGCTGGTTCATCTCGCCGCGATCGCGCGCCGCGCCGGCGCGCCGTTCGATCTTCATCGCCTCAACACGCTTTCCGACGAGACGCCGGTTCTGGTCAATTTGAAGCCGGTCGGCGCGAATTACATGGAGGACTTTTTTGCCGCCGGCGGCGTGCCCGCTGTGCTTCGGGAGTTGCGCGATCTTCTGCACCACGATTGTCCAACCATCTCGGGAAAAACAATCGGCGAACTGATCGATGCGCCGCCCGTCGAGGAGGTCGACCGCGCGATAATTCGCCCCCGCAGCGATCCGGTCGATCCGGACGGCGGTCTGGTCGCGGTATTCGGATCGCTTGCTCCGCGCGGCGCTATCGTCAAGCGGGCCGCCGCCGACAAGCGGCTCCTTGAACACGAGGGGCGCGCGATCGTGTTCTCATCCCTCGATGATCTTGCCGAGCGCATCGATTCGCCCACGCTCGAAGTGGGCGCCGACGACATCCTCGTCTTGCAAAACGCCGGTCCCCGCAGCGAGGTCGCGATGCCGGAGGCAGGCCGCCCGCTTTATCCAGACCGCGCGGCGTGGACCCCGCGCGGAATTGGTCGCCGCGATCAGGGGTGCTTCTCGTTCTCTGCCGCGCGATCATGGGCGGCTTTGGCATCCGCCTCGCACATGTAGGTTCCCTGCTTCGTCGTGCCGTAGTTATGGGTTCCCGCGAAGTGGTAGACGCCCGACTTCGTGTTCACCCAGACGACGGTGTCCGACGGGCAACGCGCGCGCGCCGCGCTGTCCGTCGCGAACCCGCCGGCGCCCGTGGCGCCCGCGGTCGGGCGCGGCGCGATCGGAGCGGGCTTGTAGGGCGCCGGGGCTGGTGCTGGCGCCGGCGCGATGGGCGCCGGGGCAGGCGCGGGAGCAGTGGAGGCGGTCGGAATGGTTTCGGTCCCTGATCGGCAAGCGGCGACGAATTCCTTCTTGGTCTGCCCTCCCGCCTTGATCGCGGCCTTGTTCGCCGAATATTCGGAGTTGCATTGCGCGGCGGTTTTCGATCCCGGCGCCGGCGCGACCGGAGCCGGGGCCGCGCCGGGCGCTGGCGCGGCCGTGGCGTCGCCGGTCCAGCACGCGGCGACGTAATCCTTCTTCGTTTGTCCCGACGCCTTTACGGTGGCCTTGTTCGCGGCATAGTCCGCGTTGCACTCGGCGACCGTCTTGGCGAATGCGGGCGCACTCGAAAATGCCAACAAAGCGCCGACCGCGGTTACCGCGAGCGAATGAACAATTCCAAATCTCATGATGAAGCCTCCCCAACAGCCGTCAGCGGCTGCAATCCGGGAGCGTAAATCACAACAATCGGACGCGCCAGAGTACCCGGACGAAATGACATGACGAGCGCGCCACCTTTGGAAAAAGTCGCCGCTCGCAAACGGGCTGTCGAGTTCCAGCACGGGATTTTCGATGAGCCTTTTCAAGCGCGTTTTGCGCTCGAACGGGATACTTCGGCCGGTCAAATAGCGAAGGTCTCACAAGAGAGTTGGGTAGCCGAGCATAGGCAGCAGACGGCTCACAATCGAACCTAGGCAGACTAAAATGACGAGAAGCTTGAGAAGCTGGGCGAGTCGCGCGTCGCGACAGAATTTGTCGATGACCCAGAACAATATGGCCCCGAGTACGATTGTGATGAGAATTCCGATGACGAGCGAAATCAATGTAGGCCCCGAGCTTCGATCTTGACTGGTTCAACCTAAAGCGCACGTTCGATCGCGGCAACATTCGGAATATATACATGACGGCGTGGCGTTCGTCGTGAGTGTTTCCCGATGCTTCCGCCAGGCACGCGAATCGGTACCGTCAAACTTGGCCCTGCGAAGGGGCTATCCGGCCCCGCCGCCGCGCCAAGGAGTTTTTGAGATGGACAAAGATCGTGTCGCCGGCGCCGCCAAGACCGTCAGCGGGAACGTCAAGGAAGCCGTCGGCAAAGTCACCGGCGATCAGAAGACGGTCGCCGAAGGCCAGGCCGAGCAGAAGGTCGGCAAGGTGCAGAACGCCGTGGGCGGACTGAAGAACACCATCCGCGACATCCAGAAGGCGAAGTAGCACCCGACGCTTTCGACCGGCGGCACGCTTGCGCCCTGCGAGTGATCGCCGGGATTCGAACGCCGCGAACATGCGTCCGCCGACTTCAAAGGATCAACACCATGACCAAGCACATGCCCGACGTGCCGCCCGCGAATCGCAGCAGCAAGGGCTCGGGAGACCATCACGAAGTCGCCAGCGACACCACTTCCGCCAGGCGCCCCGACGACCTGAACACTTCCGAGCAGGGCGACACCGCCAACATCAAGCAGAACACGACGAACGCGGGCTTCTTTCGCGGCCGGAAAATGAAATGAGCCGAAGCGCGCTCTATCTCATCATCGGCGTGCTCGTCGTCGCTGGCGGCGTCATGGGATATCAGTTGTACGCAGAGCGGCAGAAGACCGACCGCGTCGAAATCGAGGTTGGGAAGAACGGTTTATCCATCGAGAAGAAATAGCTTCGTAGGCCAGTTTCCCGAGACCGGAGGGCCGTCATGACAGAACCCGCCACTGCGAAACCGTCTGAATCCGATCTGCGAAAGACGTCGGACGAATTGAAAGCGAAGATCGCCGAGGCGAAAGCCCGCAACGATATGCCGCTGGACTCGGCGCTCGGTAATCCGAAATGGGAGAAGGGCGCAGCCGACGGACATCTCGACATTCCCAACCCTCCCGACGACGACGAAAACTAGCGCTGTGTGAGCGCACGCACCTTTCGCGCAACCGAAAAAAAAACGCCCGCCGAAGCCGACAGGCGCTTTTTGCTAAATTCTTGCTCAGACATCAGGTCGGCGATTACGCCGTGACGGACCCGGAAGCGACGGCTTCGATGTCGCTCAGTTCGTGATCGGACATAGCCGACAGTTCGCGAACGCTCTGACGATAGCGGCGCCACGCGGCAATTTTCTGGGAGATGATCTTGATCGAGGCCATGTGCCTCTGGTGAGTAGCGGAAGGGAATCTCGCCCCTCCGCTCTC
>Ga0302140_10007682_pt1 | contig 13486 bp, 8 predicted proteins | sample I_Bog_E1_1_FD_202095 | JGI IMG/M metagenome (GOLD analysis project Ga0302140, IMG submission 202095) | Peat permafrost microbial communities from Stordalen Mire near Abisko, Sweden - I_Bog_E1_1 | ecosystem: Environmental > Terrestrial > Soil > Wetlands > Peat | place: Sweden: Abisko, Stordalen...
ATCTTCTGTCCAGATTCGCAACTGTGGCGACACCAGCATCGGATCGCGATAGCTCCACTGATTCCCACGCTGCATGTGACCCACGATCTCCCGCTCCATCCGCATCATCTCGGCAGTCGTATACAGCGGCGCTGCTCGGCCATCCGTCCGCTCAATCGCCCGAAACTCCCCACGCGACACCCGCTGTTCAAACTCCTGTCGCACCTGTGTGTATGAGGCGTGGCCCATGCTGCGGTCAATCGCCGCTTGCAGGATCGCACGCTCGTCCTGAACAGCAGAGCGTTCAAAGACGTGATTGCGGGAATACGTCACCGACTGTTGCGCCGTCTTCTCCGGCTGCACTGCATGGTGCTCTTCCTGTGCCTTTGCGACGACACGATCTGCTTGATGGCCGAATCGAGCAGCCATGTCGCGGTGCTGCTGCAACACCTCTTCAGGCGAATAGATTTCCTTACTGTCGCGCGTGCGATGAGCGGCTACTTGCGCCGCGCCTGCGCCCTCTCTACCGATCTCGTGTAGGTGTTCTTTGATTTGGACACGACGCGGGCTCGATGCCTCCAGATACTCCTCCGAATAACCTTTGATCTCGGGCTGACCATGCTTGCCGCGTTCGATCTCAAAGCCAAGGCCCTGCAACTTCATTGCAAGCTCGGATCGGTACACGGTTGTCGCATACTGTTGCGACTGGAAGAGGCTGCGCTCTTGCAATGCGCGCGTCTGTCCATTGTCTCGCTCAGTCACATTGAAGACGACCGCATGAGTATGAAGCTGCGGCGCGGCATAGCCATCAACTGGACGAGCGGTGTCATGCTCGAAGGTAGCGGCGACGAACTTGCCTGTTGTCTCGGGCGCATGGACGTTACCAATGCGAGCCTGTGTATACCACTCCAACTCCTGCAACGCCACACGAACACTTTCACGATGCGCCTCACGTACACGATCATCGCCACCCACAAGGGCTGTTAGCGAAACAGACTTGGGTGCAGAGAATGTCGCATCCCATCCTGCACGGTGTTCTGAACTGGTGATCTGCTTGCCATATTGATTCTCGTAGGTCCTTGCAGGCTGATGCTTGACGAGCTGCGCGTCGTTCACTGGATGCCGACCTTCGCTCAAGCGAGCAAACTCCTCAGCCCCTACATTGCCGCCTAAGCCCCACTCCTTCGCGAGGCTCCCCTGCCACTCGCTATACCCTTGCTGATCGCGGCTCCAGTAGTTCTGTCGTTCAGACGTGAACTCGCGCGCGTGATACGTCCTTGCTTGTCCAGCAGACAGCGATTTAGAGATCGTCAACATATCTTGGCCCGCGAGACAGCAGATAGTTACTGTCTTGGTTCACATCGTAGCCTAGATTTGTGGATAAGTGGGTCGTTATTGCCGAATTATTTTCGGCTGATGATCTACAAAACCCCTATGGTTATTGGTTATTTCTATCTTTAGCGAAGCTATCAGTGGAATAATGGACCAGTGATATGAGTACCCAATTACTCGACTAATGCAAGAGTTGCAGCTCACTCAATGGACACTCAATACGCTGCTTAAAAAGATTTTCAAGCAATACTTTACTCGTGACTTCAACTGGTGTATTCCAGGCTCCAGATTGGGACATTCAGCGCCTCAAGTAGCTCTCGTCAAGCAGCTCTTTGAGGCGAGTTGAAGGGAGATTAACGTGAAGGCTTTCCACGCGGCTTAGAGTTGAGCGAAGAGATGCAAGTTGCTACGCGATTCGATCTGGAATGTACAGAGACATCGGAAGTCTCTTCGTCAATCGATCCATTTCGATTCGTCCCACGGTTCTGATTGCGAATGCGCAGCACGCGATGGAGACGATCCGGTGAAGATAGTACGACGCTGAGATGGTGGTTTTGAGGAGTGCGAAGAGGGTGGAGTAGCGAGTTGCCGGGCAGTAGAAAGCTCTCCACGACCTTGAGTCGATTCTGGTCGGTCACTCCGACGAACCGTTTCTGGATTTGGCAACTTCTTGAGACCGAATCTGCGACTGATTGCGGGCCCAAAACTCGGCCACTCGAGCTCTGTTTTCTGCTCACTAATCCAGTGGGCAATTCGCAACCGGATTCGAGCAGCAATCCCGTCTTGATTCTCGGTCCAATCCCTTCCATAATTCGATGACCATTGGGGCTCCGTAACCGCGCGTCGAAGCTGTCTCCATTCATACCAGCTGTCTCCTCTCATCACGAATCCCAAATAGGCGACGAGCAGCCAGGCAGCGACGGCATAGAGGAGCGGTTCATTGACGAGTCGGCGGAAACGTTCGCCGTCATAAAAATCTTCACGCAGGAGCTTTTCGACCTCGGTGGAATCCACGCTTTCCACTGCGGTTCTTTCTATGCCCGTCCATCCTTGTTCAAGAGCAAAAGATGAGAGTTGCAAAGGGTGTTCACTCTCGCTTCCCTCGGTGACATCGGGGGCGAACAGCCACTGTCTCTTACGCCCGGGAGCCGTCTCCATGAGCCATCGGATTTGAGTCTTGGCATCCGGCTGATCTGCGTGTTCGGAACTGTGCCAATATGCCACCAGATAATACCGCTGCAGTGGCGGAACTTCCCACCGCAACCAAGCCCAGAAGCCGAGGAATGGGAGGCATGGAAGGAGTGCCAGGATCAGCGCGATCCGCCAGGGAAAGGCAAACCGAATGCGGGAGAGTTTCATTACGACTTGTCCGTGGTGTTGGGGCTGTTCCGGCGATGCCTCTGCGCCATGTAATCCTGCGCCTTCTGCTCCTTAATGGAGTCCGAATAGGCTGACATCTTGCGTAGATCGTCGGTCGTTAGTGGACCTTCTGACGCTCTGGCGAACAGATTCAGCATGAGCGAGCGCATCCCCATGATCTCAGCCAGTAGGATCGGATCGGTTTGCTCCGCTGCACCAGCACTCGCACGGGCGTGCCCAAGCGCAGCCTCGCGTAGCCATTCAGCCACCTTCTTACCCGCGGCGGCGGCTGCTGCTTCAACCTCACCGAACTCCGCGTCGGCAAGGCGGGTCGCAATGGATCTGGCACGGGACGTCTCGTTTATCGAGACCGTAGATGCCGACGGCATAGCAGTTTCTTGCGGCTTGTCGTTACCGGAGGCCATTCGATTTGCCACCTGGAACAGATAGTCCCTTGAAGCGCTTGGATGCTTCCACCGCACCACCGGTTTCTGCAAACGGCGCCGCTGAGGAGAAATGTTGTTCGCTACAACGGCGTTTACAGCCGGAAAAGTAATAATCCAAGCAATTGAAAGCAAACACGTTATCAATCGTGAACTTTGGGTAGCTCTACAGTTCCCATTTGGGGATGACGTGTCAGCCACTTCACCCGCTGCGTAGCAGCGCAGTTCTTTTGTCAAGTTCGCCAATATTCGAGAGCACGGGTTCAAACTCGCGAATTAAACCCTTCTGGCCAAAATCCTCTCATGTGGTCGAAACCGAACAGATCTAATTTAGAGTTCGCTGCGGTTGAGCGCCGAAAAGCTGAGTCGCGGTGTCGGCTCGGCCGGAGTTTATCGCTATGGCGCTCGCCTGACCTTGAGAAGCAACTGCTGAATGCTCGATACGCTCACACGAACCGCGCCGCCACTCCCCCGCGTCGAGTTGACACCGCCAAACCTTATATGTAACAAGTCAATGATGAGCATGACGAGGCGCGCATTCATTCGTACGCTTGATCTTGGCCGCCCCACCCCAAAATCTTGTTGTCCCCTCCTCGCGTAACGAACCCTCTAGGGTTCTTAATTCTCTAAGCAAACCATAAGATTAAACCCTCGTTTCTCCGCATCGATGCGGTGCAAAGCGGGCGAATCTTCAGGAGAGGCGCGATGAATTCCATTCGAAACGATTTCTTAGAACTAGTCTGTGGTCAATGCAAATCCGTCAGTCCCGGCAAAACTGGAGCCGCCATAAGTCCTAAACTCTCCAGGCGGCCGCTGTCCGCAAATGATGTTTACAATCCAGACGCTTCCTTCCGACCCCGCGCCGTAAGGCCGGCGAATATCTCGCTCGTATGGTTCGTCGTTGGAATGGTGAGTCTTCAGGGCGCAACACCCTCTTTTGCCCAAACGGACAACAAGGCAATTCCCCCAGTTCCTGCCGTCCGTGCGCGGCATGCCATGGTGGTTACCATTCAGCATGACGCCAGCGATGCCGGCTTGAAGATACTTCAACGGGGGGGTAATGCCGTAGATGCCGCGGTCGCGGTAGGCTTTGCTCTGGCCGTTGTCTATCCCGATGCCGGAAACCTTGGCGGCGGCGGTTTTATGTTGCTCCGCTTGGCGGACGGGAGATCACACTTCATCGATTTTCGAGAGAAAGCTCCCCTTTCGGCGACCAAGAACATGTACTTGGACGCCGCGGGAAATGTCATTCCAGGAGCGTCGACGGTGGGATATTCGGCCGTTGCCGTTCCAGGAACAGTGGCGGGTCTTGTCGATGCAGAGCGGAAATTTGGGAAGCTGACATTGAAGCAGGTGATCGCCCCTTCCATCCACTTGGCAGAAGATGGATATGTTCTCAGCGCTGCCGAGGCTGCCATGCTGCAGAGTTCAAAGTTGGGCCGCTTCCCTGAGTCCAAGCGGGTGTTCCAGCGTGACGGCAACTATTACAAACCGGGAGAGGTCTTCAAACAGCCGGACTTGGCGCGCACCCTCCACCGCATCGTGGAAGATCCAGGCGATTTTTATCATGGCCAGATTGCCAAGACTCTTGCCGCAGACGTAGAGAAGAATGGCGGCCTCCTCAGCGAACAAGACCTGGCCGGCTATCAGGCGGTAGATCGCAAGCCCCTAACCGGGACCTATCACCAATACCAAATTGTCACCGCGCCGCCCCCGTCGTCCGGAGGTGTTCTCCTGCTGGAAACACTCAACATCCTCGAAAGCTACAACCTTACGAAGATGGGAGACCGCACGCCCGAAGAGTTGCACTATGTTATCGAGGCATTCCGCCGAGCGTTCATGGACCGCAAGGATTTTCTAGGCGATCCTGATTTTGTGAAGCTCCCCGTCACCGCTCTTATCAGCAAGCCTTACGCTGCAGCATGGCGGACAAGCATCGAACCCGCAACAGCTACTCCATCGGCTTCACTGGTACGCCCGGCTGGATTTCTCCCGCCGGTACGCGGCTACCTACAAACGCCACCTGAGTCGAATCAGACGACCCACTACTCTGTATTGGATAAGGCCGGAAATGCAGTCTCCGTGACCTACACCTTGAATGCCGGGTTTGGCTCGGGAGCAACCGCGGAAGGACTAGGCTTTCTCCTCAATGATGAGATGGATGACTTTTCCTCCAAAGAAGGAGCGCCCAATGCCTATGGGCTCATCCAGGGTGCGGGCAATAGTATTGCGCCCGGAAGGCGCCCCGTTTCCAGCATGACACCGACGATCGTTCTCGAACACAACAAGGTAAGACTCGTACTTGGCTCTCCAGGCGGTTCGACAATACCGACCACGGTCACCAATATTCTTTTAAGCACCTTGGAAGAGGGGCTCAATATCCAGGACTCCGTGGATGCTCCGCGGCTGCACGAACAATACCTTCCGGATACGGTAGTCCTCGAGCCGGGGTTCGCGACTGCGACCGAGGAGTCGTTGGAAAGGATGGGATACACGATCAAAAACGGCCCACCAGCCCGTCGCTGGGGAAATGGCGAATGCATCGCTGTCGATCCCAGAACAGGTTGGCTTGAGGGAGGCCAGGATCAAAGGGAAACCTTCGGCAAAGCTGCGGGATACTGAGCTTCGCTGGGTTAGCGGCTCTCTTGATTCAGCCAGCTGAGAATAGACTCTTCCAATGTAATCCGATGATCGCTGAATGGATGATCCGTCTTGATTTCGAGATGCAGGGAATGAGTGTTTCCTGCCTTTTTGAGGGCTTGCAGCAACGACTCGCTATTCGGTCCGGTGCCGTCGCTGGCCGTAATCAAAAGCACGGGCCGTTTACCGATCGCGGGAGCAAGCTTCAGGAAATCCCATTCATCACGATGATCAAAGACCTCGCTGCTAAGCGCAGTTGCCGACGTTCCTGCCAAGGGCAGGAGATCGGCAGGATCGATCCTCCCGGCTGCGTTTGCTACGGCCTTGTCCTTGTCTTCAGACTTCAAGCCCCCGAACCGATGCCCCAGAGATGCTCCTGAAATCGAAACTGCGGCTGCGACCCCCGGGTTGTGTGCGATCGCTGAAAGCGCCAGGTAGCCACCTAGGGAATGCCCTATTACCACCACGTTTCGGGGATCGATTCGATACTTCTTCGCGACTTCACCAGAGGTGATCCATTGCACCTCGGCATCCGCATCCTCGATTGCGTGCAAATAAGAGAAATTCCCAGACACGCCCCAACTGCCACGATAGTGAACCGCAAGAACGTTGTACCCAGCCCGGCGAAGCGCTTGAGCTAGATCGAGATTTTGCTCATATCCAGGAAAGCCATGAAAGATGATTGCCGTCGGATGCAGCCCGGCGCCGGAGGCTACATACAAAGCACCCAAAAGTTGTGCGCCATGCGATGGTACGGCGATTTCGACCAATGACGCTGGATTCACAGGGTCGGCGGGGGGATCGGTGGAGATTGGAGAAGATGTCTGCGCCTGCAGTGATGTAGCGACCAACAGTGCGCCAGCAAGGAAATTAATTCGCATGCAACTTCCGACCTTTCGGAATCAGAGAGTGATGAAGAACCGGAGACCAAAACACATCCGTGCGATCGTTCAGTGTGGCTAGCTTCCGGAAGAAGGAGTGGAGGGTCCGGTTTGGCCATGTTGCTACGGACCCTTCAAACCGCAAACTCACACGGAGATTACCTTCCAGCCTGCGAGGGTCTCTCGCCGTTCGATGCGCGTTGCACCGTTGGATTTTGCGCGAGAAGTTGTTCGATCTGTGCTGTGAACTCGGCTTCAAGCTGACTATTAAACTGGCCGCTGGCTTCCGACGCAAATCCGGAATGAATGCCTTTTACCAACCCGTCGCGCCCCACAAAGATAGTTGCCGGCCAAGTGTTCAAATTCACCGCCTGTGGGACCTTCTCCCACATCTCCGATGGCGCCCCCGCAATCAGGTAGGTGTACTTGACTCCCAACTGCTTGATAAATGCACGCTCGCGGGTAAGCGAACCCTGTTGCTCAGGCTCCTCAAAGTCCAGCGCAACGATGGCTAGGCCCTTATCGCGGTACTTCTTGTCCAACTCCACCAGGAACCGCGCTTCATCATGGCAATTCGGGCACCAGGTTCCTGTCACGATCGCCAGAACAACTTTGTTCTTAAATCGGGGATCCTCGTTCGAGACGAGCTTGCCGTTCTCGTCCGGAAAGTTGAACGTGAACTTCTCGCTCGCATTGCGCACCGTCGTATGGGTATCAAAGTCATCCGGAGCCGGAAAGCCTTTGGCCCGAGCGACCGCCGGGCGATACGCGATGAGCGTATCGCCGCTCAGGCTCGCCGAGGAACCGGCACCGTATTGTTGAGGGGCCACACCTTCTTTTGGCGTCTCCGGGCTGTCTCCTTCAATTGCCTTCTTCAGAGCCTCATCGTTCTTCACCACCTTAAGGGTCCCGTCCTGGTTTGCGGAGATCTCGATTACCCCGGGGCGGGAACCATCGAAATGACTAAGGCGCCACCTGCCATCCCTGTACGTTCCACTGTAGGAACCGGTGTCCCCGTCGATCCGAAGAATGGAAGCTTCAGCATCCGCCCCGTCCTGCCGCACAATCAGATGGAAGGCCTTCTCACCTTTCGGGCTTGGAGTAGCAAGCGGAATCTCCCAAACGCCTGCGATCGTCGGCACATTCTCTGCCACCGCAGCTACATCAATATGACGTTTCGCCTGAAAGCCATACTTGATACTGAAGCTCGGACCCTGTAACGCTACATCCCCAATCAATTCCCCGTTCTTCAACTTCGCGGTAATCGTTGTGAGATAGTGTTCGGCCTTAAGCACGAGTGTGCCATCCTGAAACGAAGCACTCGTCGTTCCGTCATACGGTTTGAATCCGTCATAGAAGGTACCCTTGAGCGTTGGACCAGCTCCCGAAATATCGAGGCGGAATGGAACGGCCGGACCATTGTTCAAAAGACTTGCATCCCATCTTCCGTCGATAGGGAGCTGCGGATTGTTTGATTGAGCGATCCCTGCCGATATACCGACACCGGCAAGAAGGAAAATGAAACCTGCACTTCGCATTGTGGCTCTCATTGGAATTGTGTCCTTTCTGATGAATGTTCGTGAGACTTCTTCGCGACGATGGACGGCCTAGGATGGACGGCCTAAAAAACAAGCTTTCCCGCGAATTGCACATTGAACGGCTCACCCGACCCAATGCCCGGGGCACTCGCGTTGTTCCGTGTCGAGGTGATTCGCCCGAAGGTAGAGGAAGACAACGTCCCAACACTCGGATTCGCGAGGTTCGTGTGATTGAAGATGTTGAACAGCTCAGCTCGAAGCTGCAAAGTCACTCTTCCGCGAATTTTCGTGTTCTTCACCACTGACGCATCAACGGTTGCGAATCCCGGGCCACGCAAAGCATTACGTTGCAGCGTTCCAAAGGTCCCAATGGGCGCAAGCGCGAAGGCCCCGTTGCTATTGCTGAGCCACTGCACGTAAGGAGAAGCGCCCGCCGTCGTCGGTCTAAATAGAGTTCGAGTCAAACCTGCGGTCGGGTTTCCTATTAGGTCAGGGCGATCTTGGAATTCGCCAGTCTCGCTTCGATCCGTCGAGGTGCCGAGCTTTACCGCTACAGGTATCCCCGTGAAAGCGGTGATGAATGCGTTGCCCTGCCAGCCATTTGTAAGTACTTGCAGATGGTCCGTAAACTTCGGAGCCTCATACACGACGTAGCCATTGAAGGTATGGCGGACATCAAAGTCAGCATTCCCGTAGTCGCCAGCGAGGTTCGCGGAGTTCTGCGGCGCAAAGCCCCGCGTTCCAGAAACGACGTCCAGTGCATGGCCGTAGGTATAGGACGCCTGCGCCGTCAGCCCGTGATAATTGCTGGTACGCAGGAGCACTTGTCCCGAGTTGTAGTTAGAAGTCCCTTCGCTCTCGAATTGATCGATGGCACCGATCTTTTTCGCGTTTGCAATCGCAATATCGTTATAGTACGGCCGCCCCGCCTGCAGGGTAGCAGTCGTCGTCGTCCCGTTAGCCAGGCCACTCCCTGGAGCCGCCTGATTAGTATCAATCAAGTCGAACAGCCTGCGTCCGAGCGAGCCGACATAACCAATCTGCAGAATGGTGTTACGGTTCAGTTGGTACTGCGTGTTCACATTGAAGTTTTGGATATATGCCGTTCGAAAGTTAGGGCTGATGGTCGCAAGTCCCTGCGCAGCTGGTCCCGATGCTGCAGAGAATGGATCGACGCCAGTCTGCCATTGATAGAAGCTATTGCTAACGTTGACGACCGGTGTAGCACCGGCGGGGTTCGCCTGCACCCCGGCCGCGGCTCCGTTGCCTGGGCGGTTATCGAAAAACCCGTTGTAGTTGGGAACATCAAAATAGATGCCATACGTTCCGCGAACGACGAACTTCCTAGCAGCCTGATACGAAAAGCCGAACCGCGGAGCAAGATTTGTTCCGTCTTTTGGATAGATCGAGCTCAAGTTTTGACCAGCGATCCTGAGCCCATAGGCGTCGGCGCCAGCCGTACCGGGACGGAAATCCGAAAGCACCCCTGGCGATGAAAACGGCCCATTGTAAGTGTAGCGGAGACCATAGTTCAGCGTCAGTTTGGGTACCACTTGAAATTGGTCCTGCACAAAAGCGTCGAAGGCCTTTTGATAAATCGACCTGCGCAACACTCCCTCCGTAAAGCTCGAGGAGGCGACATAGCCTGCCAAGTAGTCCGCCAGCGCCCGCACGTCAGCGCCACCGTAGGCGCCATCGGTCGAGTAAGGTGTCGCGCCCGCGGGAAGGTCCGCAACGATTGTCGAGTTGGCAGTTGCCAATCCCGTGAAGGCAAACGTACCGCGGGTGTTGCGCTGATACTGCAGATCCATGTAATTTCGACGGAATTCGCCACCCAGCCGAAATAAGTGCTTGCCCACAATGTAGGTTGCGGTATCAGTAACGTGGCCGGTGTAATCCTTTCGACCGATGGGTTGCGTCACTCCAATGGAGTCGAGGCCACTAATCGATATAGAAGGAGCTCCAAAGAGCGACGGAGCAGTCACCCCCGTATCCAGTCCAAGCGCCGGGATGTCTTGGCTGTGATCTTCGTCATTGAACGTCTGGTTAAAGATGCCTACGCCTGCCAGCAGTTGGTTGGAGAAACGATCCGTAATCGCGTAGTTGTGGACCGCCGTAAAGTTCTGGGTAATATCCGGCGCTTCTTGGTAGTACTGATAGACGTTCGTTCCCGCCGCCGCGAACTGCCGTCCGGTTCCAATGAAGGCGCGCACAGACAGTGTTTGTCTACGGGTGAGCGTGTAATCAATCTTGCCAATTGCGTTGTCACTATAGCCGCTCTGCGGATGAGGATCTAGATAGTTCCCTGCGGATGCTGGACCCACCGGCCGATTTCCTTCAGGCCATAGCGAGAGTACGCTGAGCGACAAGGGATTCACGGGAATACGATGAAGCGTCAAAAGCGATGTTGCTGCAGCGACGTAGGCCGTTGTCGGCTCCGTAGCCGCCGCCGAGTTTTGAATCAGATACTGCTGCCGCTCGTAATTCGCAAAGTAGAAAAGTTTGTCCTTGACAATTGGTCCGCCGATCGAGCCACCAAACTGCTGGTTCCGCAACTTCGTCTTGCGCTGCGTGGGTAACAAGAACGGACTGCGTGCGGCGAAGAACTCGTTGCGATTGAAATAGTAGGCGCTTCCATGTAGTACATTGGTGCCGGATTTTATCGCTAAGGAGATTAGGCCTCCGCCATTGCGGCCCACCTCGGCATTGCCCTGCGTCTGCACCGTGAACTGATCGATCGCATCGATAGGAATCGTGACGCCCGCAATACCGGCAACACCGCCTTGATTAGCTGCCGTACTGTTCTGCCAGATGTCGTTGTCGTCGGCGCCATCGATCTGCCAATTGTTCTGATTAGTTCGAGTTCCATTTAAAGAGCTGGCCCCGTTATACCCGGGAACAATCTTCACGAGCTGCGTAAAATCCCGGCCATTCAAAGGAATGTTCGCGACCGCCTTCTCATTCACTACCGCATTGTTGGTCGATGAAACCGTATCCAGCGATATCGCCGCGGCATTCACCTCAACCCGTTCGCTGGATGTCGCAACGGGGAGGTTGATCGCCAACGAGTAAACTTGTCCAGGCCTGACTTCAATCTTGTCGATCTTCGTGGAAGCAAAACCTGGGGCTTCAACGACGATACTGTACGTCCCTAACGGAAGGTCTTCCAGACTGTAATCCCCCGCACTCGTAGATACGGTCCTCCGCTCAAGCCCTGTATTCGTTCCTGTGAGCGAGATCTTCGCGCCGGGAACAACCGCCCCTGTTTTATCCTGGACAATTCCCGCAATCCCTCCGCGGAATGTCTGAGCAACCATCAGCGGTGAAAGACCAAGCAACACAAAAAATAACAGTGACTGCCATTTCTTTGCAGCAGTATTCATAAGGTCGTCCTTTAGTTTCTTCAATTGATTCGTTATGGATCTCAACGACGCAAGCATGCGCAACGTTTTCCGACATGGGTCAATGCAGGAAGAGGCATCTGATCAAGCGGACGACTCCACGAGCACGCGAGGTGCTCGAAATGAGTTAAAGTCGATCCGCTGACACGTGATTTATGGATGAATCAAGGTGCTCTTCTCTGAGAGAGTCCAGATGAAAGGCATCATTTCTCGTGTAGGCCGCAACACAGGCACCAACGGCCGGTTACGCGCAACAAACGGAAACCGCTGTGATGATTGACCGTTCCACGGGAGAAGAAACGGATGTGGAGTGCGTTCGAGATCTTCATTGGGTCTACGCTAACTCTTTCTTTGCTCAACTGGCAGGTGAGACAAGTACCTACAGCGTTGGCTAAAAGCCACTCCGTTCGAGCCCGCCTATTGGCCGGGTTTGGGCGGCGCAGCTGCGCTCGCGGTGACGTTGGTTCCAGCCCTTTCCGCAAGAAGCTGTTCTATCTTCGCGGTGAACTCCGCCTGCAGTTCAAGATTAAATTTGCCACTCGCAGGCGAAGCAAATCCAGAATGAATTCCCTTCACCAGCCCATCGCGGCCGATGAAAATCGTTGCCGGCCACGTATTGAGATTGACTGCCTGGGGAACTTTCTCCCACATCTCCGACGGCGCGCCTGCAATCAGATAGGTGTACTTCACACCGTATTGCTTCACAAAGGCCCGCTCCCGAGTAAGGCTTCCCTGCTGCTCCGGCTCTTCGAAATCAAGCGCCACGATTGCAAGACCTTTATCGCGGTACTTTTGATCAAGTTTCACAAGGTACTGTGCTTCATCGTGGCAGTTCGGGCACCAAGTCCCTGTCACAATCGCGAGCACCACCTTGTTCTTGAAGCGAGGGTCATCGCTCGAAACCAACTTTCCATCGACATCCGGAAAGTTGAAGGTGAACCTCTCATTCGGATCGCGCACGGTGGTATGCGTATCGTAATCTTCCGGTTGTGGAAGCCCCTTGGCCTCTGCCACTTCGGAACGATATGCGATGAGCTTGCCGGCATAACGGCTGTCGGTCGACGCCTCGCCATAAGGCTTTGTGCTATTGCTAGCGCTTCCCCCATCCGCACTAGCCGCCTTCTTCGCAGGTCCACTATTCTGCAGAATCTCGAGGGTTCCGTCCTTTGCTAGCGATACCTCGATCAATCCGGGTCGGGAACCATCGAAATGACTCAGCACCCACTTCCCATCCTTGTAGGTACCGCTGTACGCACCAGTATCTCCATCGACGCGAAGAATGGACGCCGCCACCTCTGGTCCCTTCTGCTCGACAATGAAGCGAAACGCTTTCTCACCCTTAGCACTGGGACTCTCAAGCGGAATGATCCAAGACCCAGCTATCGACGGCGCATCCCCGGCGACCGGTGCCACTTCAACATGACGAGAGGCGGCAAACGCGTACTCCGCTGCCGGTCCTCGCGACTGCGTTACAACATTTCCGGTAAGCTGCCCGTCTTTCAGCGTCGCTGTAATCGTCGTGAGATAGTGCTCGACGTTCAGCACAAGTTTTCCGTCCTGGAAGGAAGCGCTGGTCGTACCGTCGTACGGTTGAAAGCCATCATAAAAGGTGCCTTTCAGCGTTGGCCCGGATCCGGAGATGTCGAGCCTGAAGGGAATGACCGTCCCATGGCTGTTGAGACTGGCATCCCAGCGCCCGTCCAATTGATTAGGTGCCGCAGGGCTTTGAGCCGAAGCAATGGCCAAGCCAACACTCGAAAGAACAATTGCGAATCGTCCGCTTCTCGATATAACTTTCATTTAGTCTTGCCTTTCTAGAGCGTGTTTCATAAATAGATTCGGCCTCAAGCTGGGGACTTTTGGATGAGGCGGGTCGTTTGTTGAACTTCTTGCATGGGCAAGAAGCGGTTTGA
>Ga0302140_10007688_pt1 | contig 13483 bp, 12 predicted proteins | sample I_Bog_E1_1_FD_202095 | JGI IMG/M metagenome (GOLD analysis project Ga0302140, IMG submission 202095) | Peat permafrost microbial communities from Stordalen Mire near Abisko, Sweden - I_Bog_E1_1 | ecosystem: Environmental > Terrestrial > Soil > Wetlands > Peat | place: Sweden: Abisko, Stordalen...
TAATCGTTGAAAAAATCAAAATGAAGATAATTCCATATTTTTATCTAAATTATTTAAAAAATTCCATTTTCAATTGTTTTTTTATATTGTATTTTTTGTTTTATATCTGATCTTTTTTTTTTAATATTATTTATTTGTCTCTTTTTATTAATTTTCTTTTAAATTTCTCATGGGTCGTCTTCCTTTTTCTCTTCTTCCTTCTTAGCTTCCTGTGCTTTTGGTTTGTACTTCACAGTAGCACTTTCTAAGAAGTCAGGCTTCAAATGTCTCAAACTATGTAAAACTTCTTCAATTCTCTCTTTATCTTGTCCCCTGGTTTCCATATCTTTCACATAGCCTTCCATGGTCCGACACCCACTTACTAAAGCAATGGCTCCCAAAATCACATCAATGCACGCTTTTGGTGTTTTCATCTCCAATATTCTCTCTGCTCCCAATGCTTCTTCCCAAGGTTTAAGTTCTTCGATCGACATTTTAGAGAAATAAGGCTTATGCAAATGGAAAACATTGAATTTTGTCGTTAACTCCTTCCAAACCTTAATCGATTCTTCTTTATCGTCTTTAGGCTTATACCCTAAGATTTTTTCCACAGTAGCTGATTTAATTGTTTTGTAGAAGTATTCATCTCCTGTGATGAAAAAGAATGGCAACTCTGGGTTCACAAACTCACAATGACGAGCATAAAACAACGCTGAAAGCTCATATGCTTCATGACGACTTTCTTCTCCATTGCCTCCGCCTTCCAAATAAATCTTCGAAATCAATTGATCGATTTGAACTCCTTGTCCAAAATCAGCGATTTGTAAAGGCGCATTATCTTTGGTGTCCCCCACAGCACAAAAACTCACTTCTGGGTCTGAAAGATAACCCTGCATCATGATCTGACCATAGAACATGGGCAATTTGTCATAGATGATTTTGGGCCAATCACCCATTGAACCTGAAACATCGAGAGCGAAGACGATCGGATGCTTATGTTTGCTTATGAGCTGGCGCTCTTCTTCTGCAAAACGGCGCGGGTCATTACTTTTGTGCAAATTTTCCTGAGTTAGAGTCTTTGCTGCTTGGTCAGAATAATTCTGGTTTTTGCTAGCTGCTTGGACTGGACGATCATAATAATCACCTCCCATTAGTTATAAATTTATGTTTTATTCATGTTTGTTAAAACAAAGCTGATAAATTCGAAAAATACAGTTTTTTTTTGAATTTTTCATTTATTTTTTCCTTTAATAATTTTAATAGAATAAATGACTTTGGAAATACTTTTTATAAAAACAATTGTTTTAATGGTTGTTTGTTTCAAAATTAAAATTATGCTTTAGTAAATAGAACTAATCTATTTTTTTTAAATATAATTTTTTTTATATTTTTTCATTATAATTTTGTATAATTTTTGAACAATCTCTGAATTTTTTAATTTTTCGCATTTTATAAAAATATCAAAAAAAAAATTTATTTTCTTTAAATTAATAAAAAACTAATATATAATCTATTTTTCTCAATTTTACTCTCAAATAAAAAAAAAAACTAACTAAACTTCTGTTAATTTACTTTCAAAACAAACTTAAATTTTTTTTTATAAGATTATTGAAAATCCTCAATTTCCTTATTTCTTTGTCATGTTCTTTAATCTCCTATTCACAATTATCATATTTGTTTCCATAGTCTCCTGAAACCTCTTCATCCCTTTTTTGCCAACTAATTCAATGCCCTCAACCAACAAATCCCTCGCTCTATTCAACCTTTCAGCATCCATACCTAATTCAATGAGCGAACTAGCCAAATTATTCAAGACATCCGCTATTAAAGTCACATCCTCATTACTTTTATTCATTCGAAGTAAAGTCAAAGCCTTTTGGAAAGATTCTCTTGATTTTTCAATTTCTTTCCGATCTCTATAAATGATCCCCAAATTGTTTAAAACTCCTATAAGAGCAGATCCAGTGTTATAATTAGTGGAGGTGTTTTTACCAAATGAATTAGTGATTTCACTATTGGCCTTTTCAGAATTCGAGATAATATCTTGGGCAGATTCAAAAAAGCTCCATTTTTTATTGCTTTTATTTATGAGTTTTTTCGGGCTATTAACTGGACTAGAGGAGGCTGAAAAGCTCTTGGGAAAATTATTGTTTGGGACTTCTAAAAGTACTGAGTTATGTTTTTTGTTTTTACCTTGGCTGAGGTCTTTGCTTTTCTGTTGCATATTCTCAATGATTTCAATGGCTTTCAATTGGAATTCCAATGCTTTATCCAATTCATATAATCTTCTATACACACTGGCCAAAACATCATAACTTAAGGCCACTTCTCGATGGAAGATGCCATAAATTTGAATGTAGACCTTCAGAGATTCTTCCACTAGATCTTTGGCTTCAGCATATCGTTTCAAATCACGATACATTTTACTGAGATTTTGAAGCAACTCAGCGAATTTCTTCTTTAATTTCTGGCCTTTCAACTCCCCTTGTTTCTTATAAATTCGGATCGATTCCTCATAGAATCCAAGAGCCCATTCGTTCTCAGTTTTCTTCTTAAAACGACGATAGGCACTGCCCATATCATTGAGAATGTTGGCTACTTCTAATCCCTCAGAGTCATAACATTGATACCCTAATTTCAGACTATCTTGATAATATTTCACAGCAGTTTCAAGTTCTCGCAATGTCAAATAAAGTCCAGCTAAATTCAATTGGAAAGTTATTAATCTCTTATTATTAACAATTTCTTCCTCTTTATTTTTCTCCTCAATGCTCTTCTCTTTAAGTTGTTTTTGGACCTCAATTGCCTGAAGAAAATAAGTCTTAGCTCTTTGGAATGCACCCAATTCCTTATAAACAGTTCCTAAATTATTCAACATCAAAGGAATCCTAGGATGATCGAAACCCAATGTCTGACAACCCAATTCAAATGATTGTTCATAATAAATTTGAGCCTTTTCTGCAAAACCCATTTCCTTATAAGCATTGCCTAATGTTGTCAATGAAATAGCCATGCTTTCATAATCGCCCATCTCCTGATATACCTGAAGACTCTCCTCGAAATTCTCAATTTTCTTCTCGAAATTCTCAGATTTCAACTGTTTTTCCCGAAGTTCCTGATATTTCCCCTTATTCTTTTCTACTAGATTCTTCTTTATCCGTTTATACACCTTCTTATAAAAGCCCAAATAATCTATCCTTTCTTTATAATCATATTTCAGCATTTCCTTTAATAAGTCAAGGATATCCTGACCATATCTTCTCAATATGCCTTCTTTGATCTCTATATTCACGAACCAATCAAAACATTCTTCCTTTTCTTTTTCCTTATCTCGATGAAAAGGCTCAAGGCTCAACATGGATAATAAACTCAAGCCCAGACTAAAAATATCACTCTTAAATGGATTATAAACAACTTTAGGCATATAACCATCACTTTCCTCTCTAAGTTCAGGAGCTAAATATAAAGGACTGCCCTTTATCGTCAAAGCTGCTGTGGCTTCTATTTTTGGCAGATTTGGCCTACTTATCCCGAAATCACATAATTTATATATAATGAGGTCATTAGAAATTAGGATATTTTGAGGCTTAATGTCAGAATGAGCTGTATTACGAATTTCCTGCATATATTTCATAGCTTTGGACATACAATTCAAGAAATCTTCGATTTGTTCTTTGGTGAAATATTCCTTAGGCATCACCTTTGAACGTTTTTTGATTTCAGAGTCCAATGCCTTATCCATCAATTCAATATAACAATAAAGGTTATAAAAATCATTACGGGTCTCAACTTCCTCTATATCGTAATAATAAAATTTGACGATATTAGGATGTTGCATTGAAGCATTGACCAGAACTTCTTCCATAGATTCAATCAGACATCTGGAATCTATGAATTTAATAGTTTTTTCAGCGAATCTTTCATTACTCTTAATATTCTTCACCTCACGAACCTCACCAAACCCCCCACTTCCTAAAACCTTAATGCTCTTATAAAGGGTTTTGTCAGTTTTATTGAGGTTATAAAATTGAGAGATTTCGTTGCATACCAGTTTTTCATAGCTTTTTTTTGGTGCGAAACATAATGACACCACAATTCTTCTTTCATCCTCATCAAAATTACTCAGATCTCTAATGAGTTCCACAATGCCTCGATCATATTTGTTTTCAATATTTCGGAAGAAATGTTGTTTTTCCTCCCGAACCTCAGAAGATTCCAAAATCTTATATAATGTATCAATCGAAGCCAATGAACAAAGATGAGCAAATAATAATCCCAAAGCGAACGAATCTACTTTGAAGGCATTATAATTGACTTTAGATTTCTCTTCAAGAAAAGCTCTACGATATTCAGGTGCCCAATATAAAGACCCTTGGAGGAAACTATCATAATGGTTACCCCCATCAATATCATTTGTGATAGTGGATCTTTCATTGGAAAAATCCTGCGAATTTGCAAAATTGCTAATTTTTATTATCTCACCAGAGATCAGGATGTTTTCAGGCTTGATGTTCCCATGGAAAATCCGTTTAAATTGTAGATATACCATCCCAGAGATCAAAGCTCTCACAATAGAATAGATCTGATCTTTTGTAAAATAACGTGACTTAGCGATATTTTCCATTATTTTCCGTTGAAGACTAGTTTCAAAAAACTCCATCAAAATTCCTAACACTTGTGTTTTCTCATCAATTCGTTTCAACCCATAGCCGAATGCCTTCACCACATGTTCATGTTCTAATTGGCATAGGATTTCCGCTTCTTTCGAATATAAGGCCAAACTTTGTTCGTCCCTCACTGTAATATATTTCATAGTGAATGATTTGTTCGGTTCTTTTTTGGATCGCACTCTTCTAAGCTTAATATTGGGTGTATCCTGCACGAAAAAAGTGAAAGTAGTGTCCTCGATATAATCATCTAGATGTATTTCATTGTTTTGCAAAGAAGTCGATTGACAGGCTTTTGCCTGTTGGAGAAAATGGTTCGAAAATGAATCAATATATGGGTCCTGAAGATAGAGATAGGCTTTCGAGGGGGTGAGATCTGGAGAGGAAGTCCTGAACAGACTCCGCATCAGACTTTGGCCCATTGTTTTTAAATGGTGATGGTTTTTATGAAAGGAATATAAATTATATGAAGAAAATTAGATTTAATATTATAATATGTTAAATGCTGGCATAATTATATAGGATCTGCTCAACAAATAACAGATTTGATGTAAAGGAATCTGGCTCTAGGCCGAATTTCGTATATTGGTAGAGGTAAGCCTTTTCTGCATGCATTTGTGAGGCTCGATCTAAAAGAATTTCAAGGGAATTTGTAACATTTCTGGAATTACTGACAGATGGAAATTAATTTTAAAGGTTTTTTATTTGAAATATTAGGAAAAAAACTTGATCAGACTAAGAGATCGTTCATTTTTATCAAAGGAATGCTGATCTAATAAGGTTTCACATCTGGATTTACCCGATACATAGATGTCCTTAATGATCAAAAATATGGGAGATATAAGGAAAATAAGCAACTTTGTTAGAAAACATTTGGAAATTATAGCTTGGGGCATCCGGACCTCTAGCAAGAAGGATGTTTCCTATGCTTCTTTGAATAAAAGGATGAATTTTTAAATTACATGGCAAATATTTACTTTTGCAAGGACTCTAGAGGAAAATTCTTAACTTTAGTTTTTATGTTAGAGTATTAAAGAACTTGATTCCAGGGTAGTTCCCCAATTTATGGTAGCTTCTGAACTGTTGCTAATTGACATTTGAAAAATACGCTTTTCTAGACTATTCCAATTGTAATTAGAGAATTCCTTAGCACTTTGGCCCATCTTTTATGAAAAAAGTGTTATTTTTTCAGTATTTATTTATTTATGTTACCTCTGGGATATTATAGACCTTTAGAAATTTATACAATGGGTTAGCAAGAATTTCCTCAAGGGAACTCATTAAATTATATCCTCTGCCTAATAAAGTCACTGGCAAGACTTCTTCCTTATCTTTGGAATTGATAATCTATAAACTTTTAATAAAAATCGCAATATATAAAATAAAATCACAGGGAAAAAAACTGAGGCCAATTGTTTCGAGATCACTTCATTCATATTTTCAAGCGAAGGCCGCTTTAAATTCAATAATTTTGTGCATGCAATTTGTGCTTCATCATTTTCCACCAAAATCAAACCATCAGATTCCTTAAATTTTTTTTTTTATTAAGACCTCTTCGCAAATTACCTTATTATTATATAAAACTTTATAAATGCTCGATAGACTCAAAACGCAATTATAACTTTGCAAAATCACTTCCCCTGTTAAATGCGGCATCACAGAAATGTTTAAAACGCTATATTTCGGAAATTCTTCTTTCACACTTTCCAATAGATAAGAGCCTAAGCCAGACCCTGTGCCTCCTGCCAGACTTTGAAAGAATAAAAGAGCCTGGACATAATCGATTTTTTCCAATAAGGTTCGGAATTGATCAAGAATAGCACTTTCACATTGAGGACCATGATGATTATATCCATAAGCCCAATTATTACCTGATCCTTCTTGTTTACAATATGCGAATTTGGGGTTATAATTCCAATTAGAGTTCTTTTTATTGGTTTTCAAGAGACAATGATTAACCACTTTGGGCTCCATATCAATAAGCAAGGATTTGGCAATGAAATTATTATCTTTTTCATTATAAAAAAAGAAATTGTTCAAACAAGACGCTTGATGTTCAGGGGAACTGAAAATTGTCTAAAAGGAGGAGTTTTAGTTGTTTTGAGAGAAAAGTTAAAAATAATACTTCTTGGAAAAGGAAATCGAAAAAGGATTGGCCGAGCTGGTTACCACATTGGCCGACTTGGAAAATGAGGAAACTCATATTATTTTTTTAATAATTTTAATGTTTTTCAGCCAAAATCCAGATTTTCCTTAAATTTTTTTAGAATTTTCTTTAAACTAAAAAATACTTATTTAAACTTCCAAAAAGATCATTGAATATGGAAACGAAAATCAACCACTTTTTCAATATTGTGGCTTCACATTCCCAAGAAACACCTGACACCAGCTTTTTGAATTACTTCCTGAACTTGAACATTGGGTCTAATAATGACAAATTCTCGATGTTGAGCTCTTCTTTGACTTCATCTTCTTCTGGTTTTTTTGCCTAAAATTTCAATTTTTTTCTTGAAGATCTTCTTATTGGTGGACATTTGAACTTTTTTATTTCTTTATTATTTTTTTTTTTGAAATTCATATATTCAAATTTTATTTAAACTTTTTGAATTTTCATTTTCATTCCCAGGAAAAATAAAAAAGCAAAAATTTGATTTTTTTTTATTTTGAGAAAATTAAGTAAACAAAAAATATTTTTTTTTCCTTTCAAATAAGACATAAACTGCTTAATCCTTGCATTCTTTACAAATTTCTATGAAGCATTTCAAAGCTTCACAAAATTCTTTCTTTTCTGGAGCATTTCGTGCTTCCAAATCTAAGGTCCTAGACTTCATTATAATGCTGAAGGAGCTTTCCTTATTTTCCGAATCATTCTTAAACCTGAAAAAATTTTCAGTTTTTCTTCCATCTTTTATTTCGACAATGTCTCGAATAAAAAAAAATTTAGTTGCGTTTTGGTGTTGAGTTTTCACAAAAGCAAAGGACTCCATATTTGAACTAAATACTAATTGTCTATTTTGCGGTTGGAAAATTGCCCACGTGCCTAATCCAAATTTCTTACAGGGAAATCCTTTCATTAAAGTCTGAATAGATTTGATAAAGTTTTCTCGTGTTTTCCTCTTCTCGGAATCTCTTTTATTTCCTTTTTTCTTCATTGGAGATAAGACTTTTTTTGGAATAGAAGCATTTTTTTGGCATTTTTCTGTGTCTTTTCGTCGTTTTTTTGGTTTTTCCTTTTCTAAGTTTTCATCCTTTTTTCGTGGTTTTTTCAAAGTTAAATGGTCTTCTTTTAAAATTGTTTTAGTAATGTGTTTTTTATGGTCCATTATGGAGTCTTTTATAACATTATTCCTTGATGCCTTGGTTGAATTCTGAATATCATCAAAAATATTGAAAATGGTTAATTCTTTTTGAAGCTTCCCTTTCTTTTCCTTTGAGTCTATTTTTGCAGATCTTTTACTTCCGTTTTTTGATTCTTCCTCTATAAAGTCTTTATTTCCCATTTTTTTGTCTTTGGAAAGGAATATTTCAATCAACTTGCTAGAAAGCTTAAATCCGCTTTCACTTTCAGGTGAAAATCCATCAGAATCAATGATTTTCTGATCTTTGGATTTGGTTTTTTGGAAATTTTGTTTAGTTTCAAGGGTTTCATTTTTAGTTATTTTCTTTTCATAAATTATTGATTTTCCCAATTTCTGAATTTTTTGTTTGATGAAATTAAAAAAATCCTGATTTTCATTGATGATCAGCAAATGAAAATGAAGGTTCTCAATGGATTCATTCACTTCATTCAAAATATGAAAGGTCACGATTTGAAATTCCAAGTCCAATGCCTCGACCTCCAATATATTCGGGATGTACACTTTTTTCTCCTTTAAATTTTGGTTATTTCTGAAATAAAGACAGTCATTTTTCTCCGAAAAAGCGACTTGGAATTTTTCGAAGTTGTTTTTCTCTCGAAATTTTGAGATTAAAAACTCTGTTTTTTCTGGAGATGAGCCCAAGAAAACCGCCCTTATATCTCCTAAGTATAACAGCAATTGGCTGGTGTTTTCTTTTAGCTCATATCTGTTGTTTTCTTTAGGTTCATTGAATTGAGAAGGGATTTGTTCAGAAATATGATAAAAGAACAAAGGCTCGAAAGATTGCTCACATTCACCTTTTTTTAAGAAACTCCGAAGAAGAGACACTGAGGAAGATTTCAAATTCAAAGGACATCGATCATTGAAATTAAAATTATGAAAACTCGAGTCCATGTCGAATTTTGGGATTGGTTCTTTGGTTGTAACAAAATTCTTCTGGATTCGAGGTGCTGAGTTAAAATCCTTTGGAGGAGTGAATGGTCGTCTTGGAAATGTCTTCGATGAAGGCGAATTCATGAAATTCGATTTTACTTTGAATATGAGTAGACATATTGGAAAATTTTGGGGTTATAAGGAAATTTTAATTATTTGGAGCAAAAGAAAATAGGCTATTTTTGATGAGATTAAATCACATTTTTTAGCTAGAGTTATTTTTTTGCTTGTTTTAGAGGAAATTTTAATTAAAAAAAATGTGAGATAAGAGTTCAAAATATTTATTTTAAAACAAGTTTTATCTTATTTGTTTTTCAAAACATTTTCAAATAAATATTCAATAATGGATGAATTTGATTTCATTATTAAATGAAATATGTTTTTATTTCATCATCGTCTATGAATAATATTAACAAAATGCACAATTTGAAAATAAATTCTTTTTTCCTTTAGAGTTAATATTTTTATTTATTTTCTTTAAATTTAAATGGAGCCTTGCCTTGAACAAAAAATAATTGGTTGTGATATTGGAGGCGTTTTAAAAACATCAACAAAACCTCGATTATTGATTCCTGGAAGCATTGAAGGTTTGAAACTTCTTTCAAAAACCTTTAAGGTTGTTTTGATTTCAAAGACCATAGATCCCACACATGCTAGAAAATCTTCGTTTTTAAAGAATAATGGTATTGATTTCCTTGAAGTAGTTTATATTTAAAACCATTTTGAAAAATTTGATTTTTCAGGTTTATTATTGCGAAAAATATGAAGGGAAAATAGAGTTGGCGCAAAAAACGAAAATAAATTATATGATTGATGATAGGATGGAAGTCCTTTCAATTTTGCCATCACATATCAAAAAATTGTGGTTTTGCAATAATGAAAAGTTAATCGAAAGTTGGTCTTCAAAAGATGAATTTAAAGATGTCATTAATGTAAAAAATTGGGAAGCCGTCATTCACTATTTTTCGCTAAACCCTTAAAAAAAACGTCTGTCTTATTAGAAAGAAATTTTAAATAATAATACATATTTCTCTAAATTTCATATTATTTTACCTTGAATGACTAATATTTTATTTGTTCCTCTTAAACAATAAAAATTAATTTTTTATTTCTCTGAAATTCCTCTCAAATGTCTTTACTCACCGATGAAATAAAGCTGAAAAAGGTCGAGCTCACCAAGGAGCTATTTGATAAGTACAAGCCTGAGCTTCTCGATATGATGGTCAGCCAATATCATCGCAAGGACCCATCGAGTGTTTGTTCAAGTTATGACATTCTCCTCAAATATTTTGAGGAAGAATATGAAGCCGTCTTTACAACTGATAAAAGCTATAAAGTTGGCTTTCTTTACTTTGATGAAGAGGGTGCTTTGGTGGGAAATTTCATGATGCGAGATGCATATATCACTGGTATCAATCATGCCAAAGCCTTAGAAACCATGAAGCCCACAGATGATTTCTATGATTATGACTTAGTGTTGATTAAGCATTTGAATGAAATCTGGGCAAAATACAATATCAGGGATGGAGAAGCGATTTATGGGACTAATCTAGCGTTTTGTGAGAAATTCCTTGCGAAATTCAAAGGGAAGGCTGTTTTAAATCTAATATTTGCGATGTTTGCTGATTTAAGTGTGTTTTGGGCGGAGAAACTGCCAGATTTCAAGTATGGAATATGGGTGCAGATGAGGAAATCATTATATAGTACTACCATGAAAGTGTTTAATGTGTTAGAGGGAAGAGAATTTGTATTTTTGGATGATAAAGGAGCCAAAATGGAAGGGAAATTATTCCTTGTGTCGAGGAAGGATTATGCTGAAGTGGTGAAATTATGGGAGCCGATGAATTAGTTAATTGAGACGATGGTTGCAGTTATTTTAATTTTAAGAAAATAGAAAAAAAATATTTTAGTTTATTTTTATTCCTAAAGCACATTTCAAAATCAAATTTTTGATTTGTATTTAATTCCAAATTCGCAATTTGAAATTGCAAATTTGGAATTTAAAATAAATTTAATTAAATATTTTTTTTTTTAATCAAAAAACAAAAAAACAAAAAAAAAACTAATTTTGGAAAATGCCTTTGTTGTAATTGAAATCATTTTTATTGATTTTTTCTTTTTAGTTGAGTTAGATTTTATTCTTGAATTTGTTAATTGTTTTTAATTTATTCCTTTACTCATTAAAAATCTTTATAATGAAGCTGAGCATTTTCAAACAAACATCATATTCCATCTTCGGATCATCTGCAAGGGAATGATTGCTCTCATAAACGAACGTCTCCACATTTCCTCCTTCCATCAGCGTCTTATTTCTAAATGCCAACCCTGCCTGATAAGGCACCCTTCTATCTTTCGATCCAAGCAATAACAAACAAGGTATCATGCATTTTTTGCTCATTGGACTTTGTTCATATAACACTTTTATTTCTTCAGGTTCCCGCTAAATAACCTCCATAACTCCCTCCAATAATAATGATCTTTTTTGGATCACAGAGCTTTTGATCAATGAGCTGTTTTATGAAGCCTACTATTTCATCAGCATCAATTTGGCCAATTTTTCCCATAAGATTCTCAATGTGATCCTGTCCATAGCCACATGATCCAGTGAAATTGGGTGCTAAAATGCTATATCCCTTTAACAGACTAAATATTTTTAATTCAACATCTCCTGAACAGTTGCCATGAGGTCCTCCATGAACAGCTACAATGAGAGGCTTGAGGTAAGGAGCCTGTTGAGGCTCTGGCTTCTGATATGAGGGAAAATATTCATAATATTTCTCAGAAAAACGATCATGATTATCTAAGCTCCAAAAAAGCGCCTCAGCATTTCCATATTTCAAAACTTTTTCTTGAAATTTCTCCTTAAACAAAGTTTCTAATGATTTTTGCATAGAATTCAACCCCTCATTTATATTTATAAATTTCCAATTAAGTTTATCAAGGATTTTATTCATTGGAGTCTTTAAATCAATTACTTCTTTTAAATTATTCAAAATCATCAGTTTCGCATAAGGACCATTTCTCATATGTTCAAAACTCACAATTAATCGGTCGTTCACAGGATCTTTATATAGAATATTCCAATAATTAGATCTCAAATGATCATTTGGAGTCAATTTGGTTAATTCTTTGCCTTCACAATCCACTAAAAAAACATCAGTTGCGCATCCTGTGATGCTTTGAAAAATCAAATGTTTTGAATCGCTGACCCAATAAATTTTGAAAAGAAGATCATAAAATCCTGAAATTCCAGAAAACGAAGCTATATCTTGATTCACTTTTTCAGGGATTTTCTTTAAGTAAACATTTTCCTTAACAATGGGAATTATGCATTGATCATTTCCAGTTTCCAAGTCGAAAACATGCAAGGCCAAATTATTCAAATGCGGAGGCTTCAAAGGAGTTCCGAAATAAGCCACTTTCTTTCTATCAGGACTCATCAAAGGCCGAAGGCAAGTTTCATAGCTTTCGATAAGAACGTGCATATCTTTCAAGTCTAGTTCTGGAGTTTTCTCATCTTCCTTAGATTCTTCTGAGATTTTTTAGGAAAAACTTGCTTGTATCTAGGCTTTTTCTCAATGAAAATCTTCGCTGGTCTATTAACGCAATGCAAGATCCCAAGCTTCACAGGATCTGATATGAACCCACAAAAGATCAACTCATTCCCTTCACAATCTATAAAGTCTGGATTCGTCGGAAACAGCTTCTCATTAGGCATTAACAATTGATTCAAAGTATTTTCTTTTAAATCATAAACAAAAATGCCTATTTTAGTGATATTCACCAGTCTCTCCCCATAATCAGGCTCATATTTGAAGTTTTCCTGAGCTTGGATGAGCTCCTTCTCATCCAAAGCGTTATAACTATCAAAATAGCCAGTTCTTTTTTCAGGCTTCAGCTCCGCCAAATACACTAAACGATTCTCATTCGAGCTTCAGACCAAAGGACGTCCTACCATATAGTTATTCAGGATGGATTCATGGAAATCATCAAGATTCAAGCTCAGAATCAATGAGTCTTTATTGTAAATCTCCAAAGTGTTACGATTTTTTGTTTTGTCCATTTTATTCGGAAAAGATTGGAGAACTGCCTTGAAGCTTTTTTTGGGGGAATATGAAACAAAAGGAAATGCTTCTGCAATGGGGAAACTTGAAAGTTTGAGGATCGGATCCTCAGAAGATTTGGGTAAGAGATATTGCTTGATATGATTGGAGGTCACATTTTCCTTCAGGTTGGACTGAGAATAACTAAGATTCAGAAGCTCGAATGGAAGGGATGAGGAGGTAGGCAAGATATCTGCTTTGGTCAAGGTAAAGAGGGTTGGATCATAAGATTGTATAAAGGATAAAAGGGAGTGAAGCTTGACTTTGTCCATTTATTATTTTTTTTTTAATGTTTTTTTCAAATGAGTTTCAGGATTCTAAAGAATTTCTTAATTCCTCAAAAAAAATTTTCATTTTTTCAAATTTTCTTAAAAAACGATTGATTTTTTTTCGCAATCATATTCGATTATTTTCCTGTTAAGATGACGAGTTTTTTAACAGG
>Ga0302140_10007689_pt1 | contig 13482 bp, 13 predicted proteins | sample I_Bog_E1_1_FD_202095 | JGI IMG/M metagenome (GOLD analysis project Ga0302140, IMG submission 202095) | Peat permafrost microbial communities from Stordalen Mire near Abisko, Sweden - I_Bog_E1_1 | ecosystem: Environmental > Terrestrial > Soil > Wetlands > Peat | place: Sweden: Abisko, Stordalen...
AAGACAATGCGGTCGAAACCGCTGATTACGACGTCTATGGCTTTCGCCATACGCTCTATAAGCTTACTCACGCGTTGCCCCTCCTGGTTGTGGTCTAGCAACGACAATCGTGGAGTAAGGCAACGCTTTGTCACGTCATGGGTCCAGGAGCCATGCTCCTGGCAGGGGTGTCGGGGGCAGCGCCCCCGACCGAGGCGCGGGGCTGGCCCCGCTTGGGTTGTGGGCGAAGCTCACATTGGGTATAAGAGCATATCATTTTACACAACTAACTAACATTGTTCATAGATTTCATGTGCTCATTTACGATTAAATATCCGCGGATTATGCCGAGACCAATCCACACAGTTTTAGCCCCTGGATATCCATCGCACTTCCTGCCCTTGAAACCGCCAAACTTGGCAACCATCAAAACAATCTCCTTGAGGCGAGGAACGATCTTTGGCGGCGCTTTCTTTTCACTCGCCATGTAAATCGTTCTCCATTCTTCCTCCTCGAATATGGTGTCGCATGGGAGATCCGGCGACTCGCGACCTGCCTTGATCATGAAAAGTACGCGATAGGAAACGATCAAGTACAAAGCGATAGCTACCTTGAGTCGTTCCGCGGTCTCGAGCTGAAGTTTTTCAATCGCGCAGCCAGACTTCAGAACTTTGAAGAACATCTCGATGATCGCCTGTGCCTGCGCTCTCTCATGGATTACTGGGTCAACGACACCAATGGCGTGCCCTTCTTCGTGGTCACCGCCATGGGCAATGAGGGCATGATCCATTACCTGCGCACGACCATCATCCCCCGCCTCCTGCGCGACGTGCCTCGTCAACCGACCGACGCCGAATTGCTCGCCGATCCCGATCGGCATCGCTTCGTGGTGGTCTTTGATCGCGAAGGCTGGTCGCCGGCCTTCTTCGCCGAGTTATGGCGAAAGCACCGTATTGCGGTGCAGACGTACCGACGTGGTAGCTACGCCCCCTGGCCCGTGGAAGCCTTTGCCGAACAGGTCGTTCCGGTCGCACACGGCAACGTCACCCGTCTGCACCTGGCTGAGCAGGACCTCCACCATGCCGCCTGCGCCGCCACCGCCGAATTGCCGGCGGTTCGGCTGCGGGAGATCCGTCGCCTCTGCGACGATCGGGTGCATCAGACCGCCATCGTCACCACGGTCCGACAAGGAGATATGGCCAAAATCGCTGGGCATATGTTCGCCCGATGGGCACAGGAGAACTTCTTCAAGTATGCCGAGACTGAGTTCTCCATCGACCGCCTCGCCGGCTATGCCACGGCCGAGGCACCGGGCCATGAAACGATCAAGAATCCGGACTACGTCGCCCTCGACGCCAAACTTCGGAAGATCCGTGCGGACCTCGCCAAAACCCAGGCGCAGCGCGGGCGGCTCGTGCTCGACAGCAATGACGCATCGAGAGTAGCCGAACACCTTCTGCGCTGTCAGCAGCTCGATCAACGACTCGCCGAGCTTGCCGAGCAACGCATCGCTCTCCTTGATCAGCGGAAAAAGACCAAAAAACGCATCAAGCTCGCTGACATACCCGTCGATCAACGACCCCGCCTTATCGCCCCAGCACGCACGCAATTCCTCAACACCATTCGCATCACCAGTTACCGCGCCGAAACGGCTCTCGCCAATATGCTGCGCGACCACCTCTCGCGACCGGATGATATTCGAGTGCTCCTACAGGATCTGTTCACCCAGGATGCCGATCTCATCGTTGATCGAGAGGGGAAAACCCTTACCGTCAGCGTTCACCATTTTACCAACCCGCAGGCGTCGCGAGCCATCAACGCCATCCTTGAGGAACTCAACCATTCGGAGACGATTTATCCGGGAACCAACCTGATGCTACGCTACCAGTTGGTATCGGCTCCGAGTCCCGCAGGTCAGGAGGTCTGAATTTAACGTCTTTTGCAGATCATCACTGCAGTCCGCAGCTTTCAGGCAAGACCGATTAATTGTTCGAGGAACTTGTGTATTCGCACGTTGTCACACAATCTAAGGACGAACTCCTTCCCGTTGAAACCCATTTCACGGCCTCTTTCCGGATGCTCAACCAGTGAGCAAATGAATTTACTCAACCTATCGGTATCATGTTCCATTATCAGGAAGCCAAGGCGTTCATTTGGAATTGCTTCCGAAATGCCTCCCCAGGTGCACGAAACGACCACGGGTATCCCTTGCGCCATGGCCTCAATGGGTGTGAGACCGAATGCATCGGCATCGCTATTGAAGAGCAGAACATCGATTTTAGAATAAAAATGCGAAAGATCCTGAACCCATCCCAACCAAGTGATCTTATGATGAATTGCCAATATCCTGGCCTGCTCCTCCAATTGTGCCCTTTCAGGACCATCGCCGGCAATGAGCGCACGAACATGTGGATATTGCGACATGACCTTTGCACAGCACTCAAGGAAAACATCCCACCTTTTTCTGGTTATGAGCCATCCTGCATTTCCAATAAGGTAATATTCATTTTCCCTGGATTGATTAATTTTCTCATTTATATTAGTCGGTATTTCCGGATTGGATATCGGGTTTCTCAGTATAAAACTGCATTGTTCTATGCGAGGAAACAAAACGATCGCCTCGTCTCTGACGAAGTTTGATGGATATGTAACTATATCGAATACCCTAACAATGATATTATAGAATGACTTCCATATCATACCGCTGTATGTTCCGGTATGATGGAAGTGCAGCGAGAGAATCTTTCTCTTCGCTGGAGACAATAACGTGCTTATGCAGGCCGATAATGAGCTTCCGACTACCCAGATACAATCCGGACTAAGCGACCATATCTTTCTCAGCAATAGTAGATTGGTAAATAGCCCGAACGGTCCGATGTAGGGAAGTCCCGTGACCTGGCATCCGATCTTCCTGAATATCGCTCCTCCTTTTCCTTCAGGGTGAGGCGATAGAACAGTGACATCATAATTCCCTGATGATTTGAGAAGGGCAATGAATCGAGCGGTAGCCTGCTCCATGCCGCCCAGGTTCAGGCACTGGATTATGACTACAATCCTCATGTTACGTTCAATTCGGGCGAATTCAGAAATGACCTGGTGTACCAAGATTTCGTCAGGACACGGATAATGAGCAGGATCAAGAGTGCCGCAATGGGATGCGAGCCCATGCAGTCACGCACGCGATATGATCTTCCATGGATATTCATTGTGTGACAGCCGAATTATTTTCGAGATGAGAATTTAGTCCCTGAATTCCCTCATGAATGCCGTGGTCATCCAGAAGTCGACTTTCCACGATGGCTCCTGATCGTCTGGATATTTGCTGGGCACGTGGTTCGATGAGGGAAAAATTATGGCCATTGATTGGATGACGATGAAGGCGAGAGCGAGACCGGAATTGATAAAGACGAGTCTATTTTCAGCATCGAAATGCGTATGCATAAATGGATTTGATTGAGAGAATTGTCCGTGCGGTTCGCATGATGGGAGCGGGGACGACTCTGTTCCATGGGGTGTTCACCCCATTATGCGGATCAATGATCACTGAGGTGGCATGACGCATCACTGTGTATCTTGAATATCGCTCTGATTCACCCCTGACGCTGCGCGAAAGCGATCGCATCAATGTTGCATGGTATAATCAAGGATGCTGCAGAACGCTGGCCAGGGTCGACAGGATTTCATACATTCAAGGAGGCAATGGCTTATGGAATGATGAAAGAGTTCGGTTATTTCATTAGAATGCCGCCATGGACATTGGAAATTTTCATGGTCCGTCATCTCCAGGTATCGCCTCCAGAGGGTCGGATCCGATTGTTTTTCGCCGATTCTCAACGACAGGGAGGGGAACCAGGCACTTGATGACATAGCGAATGATCCAATTCCATTACCAGAGGGATGTTAGCAATTATCCGCTAAAAATGGGGTGAAGACCCCATGTATTTTTAATTCTGGATTGTAAGAGTAAAGATCGGTTGCACAGGATAAAACATGCATCGACGCTCGCGAGTAATAATGCTGACCGACGATTCACGGGATACCACACGAGTTCGTCAGGAATTCAGTAAATCCGATTGGGATGCCGACATTCAGGAAATAAATTATAGTCAGGACGCGATAATCGCATTGCGCATACATCATTACATGATGATCACGGTCGATCTGGCTATATGCTCGAGACGATTTGACGGGGAATCAATTTTCGCATTTTTGAGAAAATTGAGATCGCATCCCCATATCCATCGCCAGCCTCTAATTGTCTATTCTCATGAAGATAGAGATGACGATATGGAAAGCAAATGTACAATATTCGGCATAAACGGATATTACCGCATTTTAGATGATAAACGACCTTTCATGGATATGATATTATCTTTAAAGGAACTATTCGATAGCGATGGTAGATTAATACAATCTGATAAATTCAACATTAGTCATGAAGTGATTGACGAGCATGTATTCTCAATCGATAATGAGGAATCACCGCGGAAATCAGACGGCTATATATTTCAAGAATACCATCATAATAGAAATGAGTCAATCGGACCCTATGGGTGAATAGACCATATTTATAAAGATACATCTTCAAGTAAAAATTTTATAATAAACCACAATTACTGCATGCCATCTAGTCCAATTTTCATGAATATTGATGGATAAACGGCCGCTCCGCTGATGCAATACCTGCTTATTCTGAAACCATAACAACGCCTTTCTGGGAGTCTCACCATGACCGAAACTATCTATCTCGGAATCGATTTAGGAACCAGTAGGACTTCAATAACCACTTCTACCGGAGTGCGCACTACGGTATGGTCCTATGTCGGTTATCCCAAGGACCACGTCGCAAAGAAGAAAATGAGCGGAAGAGACATCATCTACGGTAAGGAAGCTCTGGATAATCGCCTTGCACTGAATCTCTGTCGCCCATTGGCAGGTGGTTCGATCAAGGTGAGGGGGGCCAAGGACACAGTTGAGACCAAAAAGGCCATCAAAGACCTCCTTGAATATGTAGTCAGCTTAGCGAAGGCGCCAAAGGGTTCGACCATTTACGCAGTCATTGGAGCGCCAGCAGAGGCGAGTGTCGAGGGGAAGGCTGCCATCCTCGAAGCGGCCTCAGGATGCATTGATTCTGTAATCGTCACATCGGAGCCATTCGCCGTAGCTTATGGCCTGGATTTCCTTGATGATACCCTGGTGATCGATATTGGTGCCGGAACTACCGATCTATGCCGAGTCCACGGGAAAATGCCTGATCCCGAAGATCAGCGTACTCATATGATAGCAGGTGACGCCATTGACCAGACGCTTGCCAATCTCATCAAGCTCAAACACCCAGAAGCCCAATTCTCGATCAATATGATTCGCGACATTAAGGAGCGCCACGCCTCGGTATCAACGCACATGGATGAGGTCCATGAGACCCTTCCAGTTGCCGGTAAGCCGACCATGTACGATCTCACTGACCTCGTGTATCAGGCTTGCTATACTCTCATCCCTCCGACCGTAGCGGCATTGCAAGACCTAATCGCGACCTATGACCCGGAATTCCAGCAGAAGATGAGGAATAATATTCTATTGGGAGGCGGTGGCTGCCGTATAAAAGGACTCGGCCATGCTATCGAAAAGGCACTCGATGCATATGGAGGTGGTAAGGTGCGGACAGTCGAGGAGCCGGAATTTGCTGGCTCCAATGGCGCCCTGAAGGTAGCGCTCGATATGCCAGAGCACTTCTGGTTGGAATTCAGGTCGAACAATGTGGCGGCAGCCATTGCCTAGATGTCACCATATGCACTAGGAGCGTAGATTTCACGGCAACTCCAACTTGCCGTGAACGCCCATGTTGGAAGTGGTCGATATTATGCGCGATCTGCTGCATTTGCTAACCTATGAACATTCAATGAGGAGCATTACAAAAGGTAAGCGTCTAACAGACCTGACGTTGGCAACCAGACCGTCACCTCTCACCGCTTTCGAGAGTTGATGCTGTATGAGCTGCAGGCAAAGGTGATCTGCTTTCCTGATTCCATGGCGATCGTTACCACGGCCGGTGTCGAGCCAGAAGACGAGGTTGGCATCGCGACTTTAATGGATTCGACCGTCATCGATTCTCCCATCAACTCGGCGACCTCTACCATATCTCGAACCATTCCGAATCCCACTTGGAACAGGTGCGGACCCTGGCCATCGCGATAGCGGTCATGATTGATGTGGTTGAGGTAGAAGGTGACCTCTGGCCATTGCGGCCCGTACAATTCGGCCGTGCCATCGTTTGCGGTGGTAATCTTCTGTTTCCGATCGATCACGGTTTTGGTGAGAAAGGCGCCACGGAAATTATTGAGGTCGTCGAGCAGCGTCATGATGCGGCTTTGGTGGAAGGGCGGGTAGCCCATACCTTCGGCCGCAGATTGCCGTAGTCCTTTCGGCCGGTATGCAGTTCCGCAAAAATGTCGAGCAGGTACCGGAAGGGATCAAGACCGATGAGCCGGCAGCTCTGGGTGATGCTGAACATCGTCGCTGCCCAGTCCCCGCCGCGGTCCGATCCCACGAATAGGCAGTTCTTGCGGCTGAGGCTCGGCTGCCTCCAATTCCTCTCGAGGTCGTTATTGTCGATGGGAACCCTCCCGTCCTCGGTATAGGTCCGCAGCTGCGGGAAGATCTTCAGCGTGTAGTTGGAGGCTACATAAAGTCCGCTGGAATGTCGCTCGGTCGCGACCCACGAGGTCAGAAGCGTTTCAAGCTTGTCCAAGATGGGGACGGCGATCGCCTGCCGGCGATTCCGCCGAACATCAGGCGGATCATCGGCGATCTGCCGCTCCAGCTGGTAGAGTAATGTGAAGTAGTCCATGGCCTGGCTGGCGGGCTTCTCCCCAGCATTCATGGCCTCTTCGAACTTCCTCCTGGCGTGCGCCATGCATGCAGCCCACAGGATCAAGCCGCTGACGAAGAGGCGGTGGTGCCCCGAGAAGGCATCGGCCATTACCGTCCCGGTGTAGCCGGCCAGGAACTCTGCTGGCCACTGACCGGCACGGCTACGCTGGTACTCACAGTAGAACTCGTCGTCGGCGCAGTAGCCCCACAGGCGCGACTGATGCGTCTTGCCAGCTCCCGGGTCCAAGACATCGATCCAGGTGTCGTCCAGTCCAATGACCGGGCTGGAGCGGATGGAGGCACCAATGGCCTGGTGGATGGGAGCCAGTGCCTCAGCCCCGTGCCTCACCCAGTTCATCAGCGTGGCGCGGTTGATATCGATGCCGGCGCGTTCCAGCTTGGTCTCTTGCCGATAGAGCGGGCAGTGGAAGTCGTACTTCTCCACCAGGATCATGGCGACCGTCTGGTCGGTGGGCAGGCCGTGGGGCACAATGCACGCCATGGGAGGGGCGATGATCCGGGGCGCATCGCTAAAAGGCACCTTGTAGATCGGGCGCTCGATGCGGAGCCGGCGGAACCAGGCGGGCATGTAATCCAGCTTCCAGGCCACTTCGACGCCGACCTTGGGCAGGAGCTGGCCATCGGGACCGCGGCGTTCCGACTCCGGGACGTCAAGAACCACATCCTTGATCTCCAGGTGATCGGGGAGCACGAGCCGGCCGCGGCCCTTCTTCCGATTGGGATTCGCCTTCTTCGTCTTCGGGGCCGGCTGTTCGGACGATTCACCCGACGTACTGGATGATCCTATGGTCACATCCCCCGTCGTTGTAGTCGATTCGTCCGGTACCAGGGCGTTCTCGACCAGGATCTGGCGCATGATGTCATCGAGCACCTGCTGGTCCGGATGGTGGGGCTCGCTGGAGCGACCAAAGATCCGCCGGGCCATCTGGGCCATGCGGAAGTTCATCGCCTCCAACTTCTCGGTCAGATCGGTGATCGTTGCTTTCAGCGAGGCGTTCTCCAGCACCAGGTCAACGGACACGCCCGCTCTGTCGATTTGGGTCCGCAGCGCAGTATTGTTGCTGGTCAGGCGCAGATTCTCGGCCTCAACCTCGCGGAGGCGAATCAGCGTTGCCTCCAGCGTTGCTGTCACCTGCAGTAATCGTGCTTCCAGCGTCATGATTGTGCAATTATATCATGAGAGCGACCACGTCAACACGGTAAAATCAGTGCGTTTGATCATTGGTTTGCCACTACTGCCGAGGTATCAGCTGGCGGCCGATGATAGTGTTCATGGTACGTCGCATGGTGGACATCGATTCCTTCGAGCAGCATCTGAATTTGTGCTGCCGACAGCGGCATGGTTTCGGTGGAGGATGCGATGAGCGCCCCCTTGGGTACCGCAAAGGTGCCTTCTTCAAGTCGTTTGGCACAGAGCCAAAAGCCGGACCGATCCCAAGAGATTAATTTTACTCTGTTCTTGTGGCGGCCTATGAAGACGTAGATATCCCCGGCATATGGATTCTGGCCAAGGGCATGCTCGATCAATGCTGCCAGGGATGAACTGCCCTTGCGCATGTCGACCGGCTGGCGAGCGAGGAAGATACGCCGGTTATCGCTGAAGCTCAACATGCAGTGGTCGCCACAGTCTGCACAACCAGACGCAGGAGATCAGGTTCGACGCCCGTGGCGAATCGGAGGAGTGCGCCACTGGGGAATAGAATCTCCAGCTGGGACCCATTCTGAGTAGACATTGGCTGAGGCCGTGGAACTTGGAGCGGGATTTGGACGAAGGCTGGAGATTCGTTCGGAGCCTGGATGGCAGTCGGGACCGCCTTCGATATTGGCAGTCGTTTGGACCAGTAGTATATGCGATGCTTCTTCACCAGGTGTTGGCGGGCGAAGGCGCTCAATGACATGCCGGATTGTCGCCAGGCGTCAACTAGGGCTTGGCCTCGAGCTGCCGGAGATAGAGTGGGGTGGCACTTGGCACGCGCTGACTTGGCATCCATAGGGAGCCTCCGTAAGCGCGATTATATCGGTCGGTAATTCGCCCCGCTAGTCAGCCCCGATGGACGCTCACTACAAAAGCGATCAGCAAGCGGTTCTCCTGGGTTGCTATCCTGTGATAAGCCACCGGCAGCTGCGCAATCGAAGTGGTACTTGCAGGACAACTCAATCGAGGCCGACGTGACCTTTTCACTTTCTGCCATTTCTCCTGTCGGTAATGCTTGCCGACAGAATCTGATCTCCATGTCTGCTGGACATGGTGTTTCGTTCCATTGGCTCTAGCGCTATGCCGTTGTCATTCATGATCAGCTTGTGGACATCGCTGGAATGACCCATGCCGCGTGATTTGACTATGAACAATCCACGAGTCCTCCTCATCCCTTCGCTTTCTTCCAATTCTCGAACTACGATCCACGTATCGATCAAGGACGAGACGCCAATTTCCCCTCCAGTCTCATTCTGGGCATTGGACGATACGAGACTGGTGAAGAATCCGGTAATACCCTTTGATTTTAGCGCATCGATTATTCGAGTGAGCATCGATTGAATCTCCTGCGAAGTGCCCTGACCGAGGAGGCTCGTCAACGGATCTATGACGACTGCAGTTGGCGCGAACGCATCGATTGTATGATAGAGACCGAGTAGGTGCTTCTCCAGACCTATGAATGACGGTCTTGTGGAGATGAACATCAAGAGGCCTTTTCTGACGAGCGGTTCGAGTTTAAATCCGATCGAACTCATGTTTTGGATGAGCTGCCCCGGGGATTCCTCATACGACAGGAATAGGCAGCGTTCACCGCGCTTGCAATGTGCACTCGCGAAGGCCATGGCCAGGCTCGTTTTCCCGGTTCCGGCGGTGCCCGAAGCGAGCACCGTGCTGCCCTTAGCGTACCCGCCTCCTTGGAAGAGTTTGTCCAAAGTCGGCATCCCAGTGGATACCCTGGCTTTCGAACCAGGCTGATTGAGCCCGGCTGAGGTAACGGGAATCACCGATAGGCCCTCCTCATCAATGACAAACGGATACTCGTTTGTGCCGTGATTCGAACCACGGTATTTTATAATACGAATTCGGCGAACAGCCAGTTGATTTCTTACGCGGTTGTCCAAAAAAATTGCACAATCGGAGATAAACTCTTCCAGGCCATGGCGCGTGTAGGACGACAACCCTGGTTCACCGGTGATGATCGACGTCACCTGTTTTACTTTGAGCCAGCGGAAGAGCCTTTTGACCTCCAATCGGAGAATCGCAACATTGCCAATGCCTGCGAAGAGGGATTCGATGGAATCGATGACGACGCGCTTTGCGCCGATGGAATCGATGGCATTATCCAAGATCATGAGCACACCTTCGAGATCGAAATCGCTCTCCTGGATGTCTCGCTGTTTGAGCACCACGTGCTCAAGGCGGATCTTGCCTTTGGCAACCAAACTCCTCAAGTCGAGATTGATAGATGTCACGTTTTCATACATCTCCTCATCGCCTTCCTCGAATGACATGAAGACGCCCGGCTCGTCATACTTGGCAGCTCCATTGACGAGATAGTCAATCCCCATCAGCGTCTTTCCAGTCCCTGGTCCCCCGCAGATCAGCGTATTGCGGTTAGCAGGAAGGCCGCCTCCCAGGATCTGGTCTAGGCCAGCGATCCCGGTTGGGCACTTGCGCATCACATCACGAGAAGCAGCGGATGACGTTTTCTTATGGTTAATCATGCAGTTGTCCGAGTAGACGAAGGGGATCGTTCTGAGTGAGTATGCTAGATGCCGACTTCACGATACCGTCTGTAGGTATCCTAGTCTCATCATTCGGTTTTGGCCTTGAATTGGGCTCACGGATCAAGAGGGGGAACGCTTGCCCGGACCACCAAGGGATGCCAGATCAACTTTTTGGACTAGGGAAAGTGCAATGTGATCCGCGATATGAATTGCATCGAGCACGTGGTCAACGCTGCCAGTCGCTATGGCCGACATGGGCATCTCGCCAACGGTGGCCGACCCGTCTTGGGCATAGGTAACCCCACCATGGGCCTTGATTGCCAGAAATCCCTCCGAACCATCGCCGTCGTATCCGGAGAGGACAACGGCGGTTGCCAGCTCTCCGCAGTCAATGGCGAGTGATTTCAGGAAGCGATCAAAGGGATGGTGCCTGGCACTCCTTTCGGTTCGGGGTGAAACACCAAGTATCCCATCGGCGATCGTCAACTGTGTGCCAGGTGGAATCGTATAAACGTGGTTGGGGAGCACCGCGAGGCGATCGCGGGCCGTGATGACCTCCATCGTCGTGATGCGAGCCAGGATATCCCTCGTCAATGTCGGGCCATCTGCCTGGAGGTGCTGTATGACGACGAATGCATGACCTGAATCGGGTTTCATGCGACCGAAGAACTCCTTTAATGCCGACAATCCTCCCGCAGATGATCCGAGGCAGACGATTTTCATCTTCCACCTCCCAGCTCGACTTGCCCACAATCGCATGTCAGGAATTGGACGAACAAGCCAACGAGTTGCCGTTCCCAATCCAGGAACACGCCGATTGACGCTTTCCGATCCTGAATCGCAATGATACCCCAATCATCTGGGTAATGAGACGACCTATTAGGCGTCTGGGGAATTTCTTTCTGGAACAGATATGACGAGCATCTTTGCAATGGCATTCATCACCGCAGTCGACGATCAGTTTATGGTCTAGGTGAATGAACGCACATGTTGTGATATTTCTTCCTATCGTCCGTGTATATCGGCTGTTCACCTTACCGGTAATGTCAGATGCACTATTCGGATAATCTACTGAGTAATTTTCTACCATGGATATCGACGATGAAATCTCTCTTCTACCATAATATCTTGGAGATGAAGCATCAGATTAGGTCGACGCCGTCTTCGTTTTGCAGATGGCGCCTCAGTTAATGTCGGGATCATATATGCGATGCCGTAGCCCGTCCATCAAGAACATTATAAAACCTCCTAATGAAATCTGCATATTCGGACCAATCATTTGGCTTCTTCCATACACGCGTATTCGATTTTGCGATGCGTTCTGTCTGCTTTGGTCCCAGGTCGATACCGCACCATGTTATGATGGGAACATCATGGAGCAGAGTAATTGCGCTCAGCACATCAACGGCGGCTCTTCCTGTGACGTCGAAGAGCATCAAGTCGACTAGTACGCCAGTGACTATGTAGTCCTGGGGAATTTCCTCATGCAGCCAGATCATCGCCTCTTCGCAGCTGGTGCACGAATAGATGCCGATAGATTGATGAAATCCGGCGTTCGTCCAAGCGGTCTCGAGCATCTCGAGATCCGAGAGATTATCATCGATGACTAGGACAAGTGATTTCACGGTTGTGTACATGAGAGTTCCTCGCCGTCATTATATCCCTGATCAGGATTGCTTCCGGTATCAGGTAAAACCCCCATGGTGATTATGAACCCTATCCAGATAGACACCGGTCTCCGCTAGGTGACTGGAACCGGCGATGCAGTGAGCGGCAGCCTCGTCATTGGCGAGTAGGTCTGCACTGGGTCGTCCGTGGATGAAGGTCACTCCGGATGCCGCGTTGGCCATCTGGGCGAGATCAAAAGGTATCAAACAGCTTTCGGTCAGGGTATGGCCGACCAGGATGTGCATTCGACGCTATCGGCCCTACCTTCCCTTGCGTCATGCATGACCACCACCCCCATCGCGCTGGTACGTTGCGCCGCCGAAACTGCACCATAGGCAATCGAGCGTGGGTTTCCTCGTGACTTCCCTGGTACGCAACGACCTCGGCTTGTACGACCGGCATGCCGGTGACTGGTGGAACACGACGAGCGCATTTTCCCGATCGCTCCATGAGGTGAATCGACTCCGTCTCAACCTGATCCATGAACGCTTGGGTCCTCGCTTGGATGGCCTGAGGATTATCGATCTCGGGTGCGGTGGCGGACTGCTGGCTGAACCGCTCGCTCGCGCTGGGGCCCACGTCATGGGCATCGATATCAGCCAAGCGAGCCTCTCCATCGCCGCTGAGCATGGCCGTGGAGTTGACCTCTTATCCTATGTACTCGGTGATGCGCGTCATCCACCGATCCCGCATGGCTCTGCCGATGTGGTCCTGTGCGCAGATCTCCTGGAACATGTCGACGATTGGCAATCAGTGCTCCAGGCCGCTGCCGCCCTGCTCCGATCGACGCCTGGGTGGTTGTTCGTGACCACTATCAACCGGACGTGGTTGGCACGTGCTCTGGTGGTTGAACTCGGAGAACGACTGGGGTTCATCCCATCAGGCACGCACGACCCGGCTCTCTTCATCACCCCCTCTGAGCTGATCGCCACTGGGAGGCGAAGTGGCTTGGAGCCATGCGGGATGCACGGGATTACACCGCGTCTCATGGCCACGCTGTGGTCCAGGAGGCTGCGTTTGCACACGACCCGATCGCTTACTGGCGAATACGCGGCCTGGTTCTCCAAGCGCTCCCTCTGAACCCGCTCGACCGCTGTCGAGCGGGCGGGTCATCGGTAAGCGTTCGGTGGCTCGGGAGCCCTCAGTTGGGTAGCCCGAGTGCCCCGTTCCGCCTGGCACCGGCGCCCGCCATCGTGGTGGCGCCCTTGTGGGCGGCCTAGACCATGTGGTTCTCGATGATGA